>ENA-OPDH01003079-OPDH01003079.1-human-gut-metagenome-genome-assembly--contig:-NODE-3079-length-10202-cov-2.596432_pt1 | contig 10202 bp, 7 predicted proteins | sample MGYA00241260_ERZ501500 | MGnify/ENA primary metagenome ERZ501500 (study PRJEB25962, sample SAMEA2042519) | human gut metagenome | biome: human gut; feature: human-associated habitat; material: faeces...
TGGCATCTCTTGTTAGTGATAAGATGGTTGTGTTGTCAAAATCTTATGTCTCATCTTGTGCTGAATTGTCAAGATGTGAATATGAGAAAATTATAGCTATTCCAAATGGTTTTAATGTGGATGATAAAGTAGATGGTTTATTCTTAAATAGAAAAAAACTACTTTATGTGGGACGATTAGTAGAAACCCAAAAAAAAATTTCCGAGTTGATTAATATCTGGAAATATTTGTGTGAAGAGTTTTTAGACTGGGATCTGCTTATTGTAGGTGATGGTCCTGATGTGGGAATCTATAAGAGCTTGGTGAAATCGGAAAATATAAAAAACGTATATTTTGAAGGTTCAACTAACTCTCCTGAATATTATTTTAATCAATCTACTGTCGTTTGTTTGACATCAGAATCGGAGGGTTTTCCAATGGTACTGATAGAAGGAATGAAATATGGTTGTATTCCAATATGTTATGATAGTTTTTCTGCTGTTGATGATATTATTGATGATGGAGTGAATGGCTATGTAATTCCATTTAATAAACAAAATGAGTATATTTGTAAACTTCGATATTTGATGTCTTTAGATGATACTTCTCTTTGTTATATGAGAAATAATGCTATTAAAAAATCTGAGTTATATGATATAAATAAAGTAGTGTTTGAATGGGAAAAATTGTTTAATGAATTGATCTGAACTAATAATGCCAATTTTGCTATATTCTTATTCTTGGTTTATTTATAATTTTGTTATTTTATTCTTGCTGTTTTTAGTCTGTGTGAATAAGAAAATAAAAAAATCATCTTACTTTATAATCTTTGTATTTTTTATCATATTTTCAGTATATGGTTATATTACAGCTGATTATAATTCTTATTTGGAATTAATGAAAATGTCTAAAGTGAATGATCCTCTGGTCGCTTTAGAACCAATATATGTATGGTATATTCAATTAATAAGTGGAAATTATTTTGTTTTTAGGCTGACATTGTATATTGTGTCATTTATATTTCTATGGGGAATATTTCAATATGTTAGGTGCTACAAATTGTATTTCTTGATATTGTATAGTGTTATATTACTGTATGATATGGCGGGGGGGCGTCAAATGTTATCTATATGTATGATGTTTTTAGGATTGTTTTTAATACTATATGAAAAAATACAACTTAAAAAAATTCTATTTGGATTATTGCTTTTGATATCGAGTTCTTTTTTTCATAAAACAGGAATATATATGTTGTTGTTTTTATTACTATTGATAATGAATATAAATACAAAAAAAATCTTATTGCTTGTATGTGTTATTCCTGTTTTTGTGTATTTTGGAAATATTTTGATTGAAGAATATTTGTCGGATTTGTTGGAACTAGAAGGAGGAGGGTATTTGATGAAAGAAGCACAGGAGGGATCATTTTGGTGGGTTGTTATAATGTATATACAAGTCGTAGTGTTATATGTGCTAAGTTTTATTGTACTTTATACGCTGCGGAAGAATATACTAACCTGTATCGATAAAGTTATGTATCGTTTTGTATTTTGGATAATATATGTGTCAACGATATTTTATTTTCTAAATATAGAGAATAATGATATCTTTTTGAGATGGTTGAATGTTGTTAAAATTCCCATGATATATTTGCTGAGTAAATATGTGTTTAATAGATTTACATATTCCTGTATATCAATGACAAATTGTTTTGTTTTGTTTCTACTCTTTGCATTTTGGTTTTCTACCAATATTTATATAATAGGTGTTAGTCATATAAATGTAAAATGAATTTTGTATGAGAGTCTTATTTTTTTCTACTTATGAAATTGTAAAACAATCTGGAGGAGTAGAGTCTGTTACTAGATTTTTATATGAATATTTAAATTCAAATGGATATTCTGTGTATTTAATGTATTGGCAAAACCATAAAGGGTTAAAGTCAGAGTTGTGTCAAGTTGGTTTGCCAGATAAGTGCAATATGAATAGCTTATGTAATATCGATTTTATAAAATCGTATTTAATTAAAAATGAAATAGATGTTGTAATTAATCAGACGGCTGTTAATAGTCGTACTTCTGCCGGTTGTACTATTGCGTGTAATGAACTAAAAATTCCTTTAGTCTCAGTTCTTCATAATACTCCAGATTTGTTCCTAAGAGAAAATAAATTCTTTAAAATATTTTTTTATACATCTTTTACGAGATTGCTAATCTATCGAATGTGGTATTATTTTCAGTCTGTATTTAGAGGCTTTAAGGGCGGAAAATTTATATTTGACAATAGTAGTTGCGTTGTTTTGTTATCAAAAAAATATTTTAATGATTATTGTTATATAAATACAAACAGTAACTTTGATAAAATTGAAGTTATAAATAATCCTGCAATTTTACAAATTCCTGTATTGCCTAGTGATAAAGAAAATGTCGTTGTTTTTGTGGGTAGATTGGAGCCGCAGAAATCTGTAGATAAATTGCTTGATATTTGGTATATTATTGAAAGTAAGTATAAGGATCTAGGTTGGAAACTTTATATTCTAGGAGACGGAAGTTGTCGTAGATATTTAGAAAATCTATCTAAAAATATGCGTTTGAGAAATGTTAGGTTTGTTGGGATGGTTGATCCTAATGAATACTATAAGCGTGCTAAAATTTTTTGTATGACATCCATCTATGAAGGATTCCCTATGACATTATTAGAGTGTCAATCCTTTGGTGTTGTCCCGCTTTTATATAATTCGTTTTCTGCAGCTGTTGATATTATAGATGATGGAATAAATGGGTATTTAATATCTCCTTATAAGAAAAAAGAATACGCTAAAAAGCTACACCAATTAATGAATGATCCTGTACAATTACAACAAATGAAAAATAGATGTATGGAAAAAATTCATTCTTTTGATCCAGAATATATAGGTGGAAAATGGATAAACCTTATAAATGACACATTAAATTGCAAAGGAAATAAAATATGAAAAAAGTATTATTTGTTTTTGGAACACGTCCTGAAGCTATTAAAATGGCTCCTTTAATCAAAGAATTTCAAAAATATCCTAATGATTTAAAAAGCGTTGTTTGTGTGACGGGACAACATCGTGAAATGTTGGATCAAGTATTACATGTTTTTGAAATAATACCTGATTATGATTTGAATATTATGAGACAGGGACAAGACCTGTATGATGTAACATCTTGTGTGTTGTTAGGTATGCGTGATATTTTAAAAGAGGTACAACCGGACCTTGTTTTAGTACATGGTGATACAACTACTTCTACCGTCGCAGCGTTAGCTGCTTATTATCAACGAATACCTGTTGGGCATATAGAGGCAGGTTTGCGTACTCATAATACTTATAATCCTTGGCCGGAAGAGATGAATCGACAAATAACCGGTCGTATTGCTACTTATCATTTTGCACCAACTTTATTGGGTAAACAAAACTTAATGAGGGAAAATGTAAATCCTGATCTGATATGGGTTACCGGTAATACAGTGATAGATGCTTTGCTTCAAGTAGTTCGAAAGATGAAGACCGATAAGATTATGGAAGCAATGCAGAAAGAGGTCTTAAGAGAAAGAGGGTATGATGTTAATCGCTTATTGGATGGGAAAAAAATGGTACTTATAACAGGGCATCGACGAGAGAATTTTGGTGATGGTTTTATTCGTATATCTAAGGCAATTAAAGAATTGACACAAAAGTATTCTGATATTGATTTTATTTATCCGATGCACTTAAATCCTAATGTTCGCAAACCTATTCATGAGGTATTTGGAGATGATTTATCCAACTTGAATAATATGTTTTTTATAGAACCATTGGAATATTTGTCATTTGTTTACTTAATGGAGAAATCAACACTTGTATTGACGGATAGTGGCGGCGTTCAAGAAGAGGCTCCTGGACTTGGAAAACCTGTATTGGTGATGCGAGATACAACGGAACGACCGGAAGCTGTTTCAGCAGGAACTGTGCGACTTGTTGGTACCGATTGTGATAAAATTATTTCTGCAGTTTCTGATCTTCTGTGTGATAATGAAAAATATGAGTCGATGAGTCGTACGGTAAATCCATATGGAGATGGAGTGGCTAGTCATAGAATTGTGAAAATCTTGTTAGAATATTTGAAATGATTGTTTTTTTGAGAAGTTTAGATTGTAATCCTGACCCTAGAGTGCAAAAGTATTGCGATTATTTATATGCTAACAATATAAATTATAGAATAGTTTGTTGGGATAGAAGTTGTAAGTTGAAAAATGACCATATTCACTCATATTATCAAAGAAAGTCAAAGTATGGTACAGGTTTAAAAAATGCGTTTGGAATATTAGGATTTAACTGGTATATATTTTGTTATCTGTTAAGAAATAAAAAATCGTACAAGGTCATTCATGCTTGTGATTTTGATACAATCCTACCTGCAATTATATTGAAGTTGTTTTTTGGAAAAAAAGTTATATATGATATCTTTGATTGGTTTGTTGATTCAAGGCATTTTAATAATCGGCTAATAAAAACAATAATATTGACGTTTGAGAGATTTTTTCTTAAGCATTCAGATATTACTATAATTTGTGAAGAAGAAAGAACGGAACAATTAAACTATATACCTCATAATTTATGGGTTCTTCCTAATATACCAACTCTTTTTACGAGTCTAAATCAAAACTTACCTAATAAACAAAATATGTCGGATAAAGTCATATTGTCTTATGTTGGTACTATGCCTGCGGATCGAGGTATTGATAAACTGTTGGAATGTGTGAAAAATAATTCTTCATTAGAACTTAATATTGCAGGATTTGGAATTATGGATAAATTGGTGAAGGAGTATAGTGATTGTGTCTCTAATATTCATTATTTTGGTACGGTTTCATATGAAAAAGGATTAGAAATAATGGCGAATTCAGATATAATTGTCGCTTTATATGAAAAAACTGTTTTAAATAACGTGTATGCAGCTCCTAATAAATATTATGAAGCTTTATTTCTTGGTAAACCTTTGTTTACTACCAAAGGGACTATTGTTGAAAAAAAAGTGATTAGTAATAATATTGGCTATATATCTGAAGAAAGTAAAGAAGAGATTGTATCAGTAATTGATACCATTGATGTAGAAAACATAGAAAACTATGGGCGGACAGCTGGAAATCTTTGGCATAAAACGTTTAGCACATTTACTTTTGATTTTTTGTGTAATAATTATCAAAAAATACTAATGAATAATTTAAAGTAAAGGGCAAATAATGTAAGCTTGTGGTTGTTTCTCAAGAGCAGTACAGGGGATTCGATAGTGTATTTTAAGTTATTTAATTTAGGTGTTAAGTATATTCATATTCTTTCTGGAAATGAGGAAAAACTGAATGATATTTATTCTTATATTAAATGTAGAATCCTGAATAAGCCGAAAGGTGAGATTTTGTATTGAGATGTACATAATTATTGAAATATTGATGTGCCTATTGTATAGTGATGTGTATCATCTCTTTGCTGTAGCACTCAAACGGTCATTCTCTGATACTTCTTATGCATATTGTTATTAATACCTTTGAAAAGTATGAAAAAATACTTGAAAAAGAGATGGAAAAAATGTAATGGCAGTGGGAATCATCCATCACGTACAAGAACGTTTTTCATTAGATAGAGAATGTGATTCTCTCAATATTTGTGAACTGTTTTTCTATTAAGTTATGTTGAAGTAATGGGAATGCCCCCTCCATTTTAACTTTAGGTATTTAGGTATGGGATTCGTATATTCTATGTATGCTGATTCAGTTTCTTTATACTTTGATCCATTGAGTATAGATTTTATTGTAGTTCAAATAAAAGAGGTAGAAAAATATGTAAACGTTTTTAGGGGACGATAGGCTAAGAATGGAGCAATATTTGGAAATATATAAAATATAGTAAATTAATACTGAAATGTTTGAAAACGGAGTTTTATTAATTACCGGTGGAACTGGTTCCTTTGGTAATGCAGTTCTTAAAAGATTTCTTGATTCTGATATAAAAGAAATCCGTATATTTTCTCGTGACGAAAAGAAACAAGATGATATGCGTCACCATCTACAAAACAAAAAAGTGAAATTTTATATTGGTGATGTTCGGGATAAACGTTCTGTTGATGCTGTAATGAGCGGTGTGGATTACATTTTTCATGCTGCTGCGTTGAAGCAGGTTCCTTCTTGTGAGTTTTTTCCTACACAAGCGGTACGTACGAATATACTTGGTACTGAAAATGTTCTTGATTCTGCCATCCAGCATGGTGTAAAGAATGTAGTAGTACTTTCTACCGATAAGGCTGCTTATCCTATCAATGCGATGGGTATTAGTAAAGCCATGATGGAAAAAGTGGCCATTGCTAAAGGTCGTCAGTTAGGAGAGGGAGGTGCTACTACAATTTGTTGTACTCGTTATGGTAATGTGATGGCAAGTCGTGGTTCGGTGATTCCCCTTTGGGTGGAACAAATAAAGTGTGGAAATCCAATTACAATAACCGACCCTAATATGACGCGTTTTATGATGACATTGGATGATGCAGTAGATTTAGTCATCTATGCTTTTCAGCATGGACATAATGGTGATTTATTTGTTCAGAAAGCGCCCGCTGTAACTCTAAAAATATTAGCAGAGTCTTTGCAGGAACTTTATAAGGCTGATGTTCCAATTCGGATTATTGGTACTCGTCATGGAGAAAAATTATATGAATCCTTGGTTACCCGTGAAGAGATGGCTAAAGCGGAAGATATGGGTAATTACTATCGTATTCCTTGCGATGATCGTGATTTAAACTATGACAAGTATTTTGTGGAGGGGCAAGAGAAGATTTCAAAATTTGAGGATTATCATTCACATAATACATATCGCCTGTCTCTTAATGAGATGAAACAACTGTTATTGAAACTTAATATGATAAAGGAGGATTTATGCTTAAAGTGATGACAATAGTCGGTACTCGTCCTGAAATTATTAAGCTGAGCCGAGTTATAGCTGAATTAGACAAATATGTGGAACATATTATTGTACATACCGGTCAAAATTATGACTATGAATTGAATGAGATTTTTTTTCAGGAATTGCATATACGTAAACCAGATTATTTTTTGAATGTAGCTGGTAAAAATGCGGCTGAGACCATTGCTAATGTTATTTGTAAATCTGATGAATTGATGGAGCAGGTGAAGCCAGATGCTGTGTTATTATATGGTGATACTAATAGTTGTATTTCTGTGATTGCTGCAAAGCGTAAAAAGATTCCTATTTTTCACATGGAAGCAGGAAACCGTTGTTTTGACCAAAGGGTTCCTGAAGAAATCAATCGAAAAATAGTAGATCATCTAAGTGATATCAATATGCCTCTTTCTGAACATGCTCGCAAATATCTTTTAGCAGAGGGCTTACGTCCGGAAACAATAATCAAGACAGGTTCTCCTATGACAGAAGTTCTTTTGTATCATAAAGACGAAATAGAAAGAAATGATGTTTTGGAGAAGGAAGGTTTGAAAAAAGGAGAATATTTCATAGTCAGTACTCATCGTGAGGAAAATGTAGATTCCGAAAGGAATTTTTCAGATCTGCTTGTTTCTTTAAGTGCTATAGTGGAAAAATATCGTAAGAAAGTAATTGTATCTACTCACCCCCGTACTCGAAAGAAATTGGAAGCTATTGGTTTTGTAAACTCTAATCCTATGATTGAATTCATGAAACCTTTTGGCTTCATGGAATATATTAAGCTCCAACAAAATGCATTTTGTGTAATATCCGATAGTGGTACGATCACAGAAGAGTCTTCTATACTCCATTTTCCTGCAATAACTATTCGGCAAACTCATGAACGTCCCGAAGGCATGGATGAGGGTACGCTGGTAATGACAGGGTTAAACAGTAGCAGCATTTTAGATTCAATAGATGTGGTGACCTCCCAATATGCAAAGAATAAGAATACAATCCATTCTATCCCAGATTATGCGGCAGATAATGTTTCCAAGAAAGTAGTTCGCATTATTCTTTCTTATACAGATTATGTCAACCGCACTGTGTGGCATAAAACACTCTAAATACATACTTAATCGTTTGATGAAAAAAGTTTTATTATTCGGTGCTACAGGTATGGCTGGACATGTAGCCTATTACTATCTTCGGGGTACGGGAAAATATGATATAACTAATGTAGTCTATCGTACTCCGTTGACTGAGAATAGTATTGTTGTAGATGTAACTAACCGTGATGCGGTTGTTGAGGTGGTTCATAAGGTAAAACCTGAAATTATTATAAATTGTATTGGTATTCTAGTTAAAGGTTCCCAAGAGCATCCTGATAATGCTGTTTTTATAAATGCTTATTTTCCTCATTTATTAAAAAGGCTGTCAGATGAGGTTGGAGCAAAGCTAATTCATATAAGTACAGATTGCGTTTTTTCAGGTAAGAAAGGAAATTACATGGAAGGTGATTTTCGAGATGCTGACGATATATATGGCCGTAGCAAAGCGTTAGGAGAAATTATCAATGATAAGGACTTGACTATCCGTACTTCTATTATTGGACCTGAATTGAAAAAAAATGGTGAAGGTCTGTTTCATTGGTTTATGACTCAACATGGTCATGTGAATGGTTTTAAAACAGCTATATGGGGAGGAGTAACAACTTTGGAACTTGCTAAAGCGATGAATATAGCTATAGAACAAGAAGTGGTTGGATTAATACAACTAAGTAATGGACTTGGTATATCCAAATATGATTTATTGGTACTATTTAAAAAAATATGGAATAAACGAGATGTTGAAATATTGCCATGTGATGTAAATGGGATTGATAAGTCGATTGTTCGATCGTTAAAGTTTAATTATATAGTTCCGACATATTATCAAATGCTTTGTGAACAATATGAATGGATGAAAATGAAATCTGAATTGTATATGTCAATATATAGTGAAATATATAAAGGATACACAACTTGAATGATAGTATTTCTTTTTATTGATAATTGGTGTTTGGTTTAAAGGTGTGTATATGAAAATTCTATTAATAACTCAATATTTTTATCCTGAAAATTTTAAAAGTAATGATCTTGCCTTTGAATTAGTGAAAAGAGGGCATACTGTTGATGCATTAGTTGGTATACCTAATTATCCCAAAGGAGTTTATTATAAAGGATATGGCATTTTTAAGAAGAGGAAAGAAATTATAGAGGGAGTGAATGTGTATCGATGTTTGCAGTTTCCTCGTGGGACGAAAAGTAATATTAGACTTGCTATTAATTATTTGTCGTATAGTTTTTTTGCATCAATATGGGTGCTATGTTATTTGGGCTTGATGAAAAAATATGATGCTATTATTGTGTTTGCTCCTTCTCCTATTATTCAAGCAATCCCAGCAATATTATTAAGGAAAATGAGAAGAACATTGCTTTTCTTATGGATACAAGACATTTGGCCTGATGCAATGATGTCCGGAGGAGGAGTGAGAAATGAAAAAATATTATGCGGTGTGAACTATTTGGTAAAGTTGATTTATCGCTCTTGTGATATTTTATTGATTAGTAGTAAACGCTTTTCAGAATCTATACTTTCTAAAGGAGCTTTTCAGAATAAAATAGTTTATTATCCAAATTGGTCTGATGATATGAAGAAAAAGAAAGGTAATGAACCTAACATTTCTTTTCCAAAAGGCTATAAAATTGTTTTTGCTGGTAATTTAGGGCGGTCACAAGACTTGCCAGCTGTTATGAAAGTAGTTTTATTATTGAGTGATATAAAAGAAATAAAATGGATTTTTGTAGGTGATGGTAGCCAGAAAAAATGGTTACATGATTTTGTAAATGAAAATAAATTAGAGGATAACGTTTCTATTTTAGGTCAGTATCCTCCTTCTTGTATGCCAACGATTTATGAAAAAGCGGATGCATTATTTTTATCTTTGAGGAGTGACTTTGAACATCTAAAAATGGTTGTTCCTTCTAAATTACAATCCTATATGTCAGCAGGAAAGCCTATTTTGGGAATGATAGATGGTGGTGCTGCAGATATTATAAATGAAGCACGTTGTGGGTATGTTGTTTCTGCTGGAGATTATCAAAAAATGGCAGATCTAATTAGAAATACAGTGATTAATAACGTAGAAGCTTTTAAAGTACTTGGTAATAATGGTAGAATATATTATGAAAGTAATTTCACAAAACAAACGTCAATAGATCATTTATGCCATATTCTAAATAAGAAGATT
>ENA-OPDH01003083-OPDH01003083.1-human-gut-metagenome-genome-assembly--contig:-NODE-3083-length-10191-cov-4.630130_pt1 | contig 10191 bp, 8 predicted proteins | sample MGYA00241260_ERZ501500 | MGnify/ENA primary metagenome ERZ501500 (study PRJEB25962, sample SAMEA2042519) | human gut metagenome | biome: human gut; feature: human-associated habitat; material: faeces...
CCACGCGGTGTGAATATTCCTCCACCGGTGCGATATTGGGATTATAAAAAAATATCGTGATTTCAAAATACTGCGACAGATATTCCATCACATAGCTGCTGCATGGCGCACAGCAGGCATGCAGAAAAAGTCTGGGGATTTTCCCTTCTTTCTGGTTTCTTTCAATCAGTTTATCCAGTTCTTTCTGGTAGTTTCTCTTGTTCAATGTTTGTAATTCCTTTCTCTATGACTGTTTTCAGGCAGACATCAAAGTATGCATCTCTGCCATTGGCCTTCTCATGTTTCAGACATATGATAATATTATATCATTATCTACGAAAAGGAGGCAACATCCATGAATCCTGTCCTGAAAGTGCGGGACGTGTGTCTCTCCTATCACACATTGTCCGGTGAGACACCCGCCCTTTCTCATATATCCTTTCAACTGATGCCAGGTGAATTTCTCGCCATCGTCGGGCCGTCAGGCTGTGGAAAGTCCACGCTGCTGAATCTGATCTGTGGTCTGCTCCGGCCAGAACAGGGACAGATTCTTCTGGACGGCACGCCGGTAACTTCCGGTGACTGCCGTATCGGATATATGCTGCAAAAGGATCATCTGCTGGAGTGGCGGACAATTTATAAAAATGTTCTTCTCGGACTGGAAATCCGCAGGGAACTCACTGCCGAAAAACTTGCTTATGTAAATCAGCTTCTCTCAGATTACGGTTTGGACAAATTCCGCTCTGCACATCCGTCCGAATTGTCCGGAGGAATGCGCCAGAGAGCTGCACTGATCCGTACTCTGGCATTAAAACCGGAACTTCTTCTGCTGGATGAGCCGTTCTCTGCACTCGACTCTCAAACCAGACTCAGCGTAAGTGATGATATCGGCAAAATCCTGCGTCAGGAAAAAAAGACTGCAATTCTTGTCACCCATGATATTTCAGAAGCGATCAGCATGGCAGACCGGGTTATCATTCTTTCTCCAAGGCCTGCCATCATTCGTAAGATTGTGCCAGTTTGTTTTGATCTGGAGAACCGTACTCCTATGGCTTCCAGAAATGCGCCTGAATTTAAATCTTATTTCAATCTTATCTGGAAGGAGCTAAATCATGATGTCTGAAATCTCATATCATCAGCAACAGTATATCCGACATCAGAAAAGAGAAAAGAAACTTGTTCTTTTTTTGCGGATATTTATTCTTCTTTTCTTTCTGGTGTTGTGGGAAATCTCCGCCAGGACCGGACTGATCGATTCTTTTATCTTCAGCAGTCCGGTAATGATCTGGCACAGCTTCTGCAGTATGTGCAGAGACGGCTCTATTTTTCCCCATCTCTCTGTTACAATTACGGAAACACTGGTCAGTTTTCTGTTCGTTGTTGTTCTGGGTGCAGGGATGGCAGTTCTGCTGTGGACCTGTCCCAGACTTGCGAAGATCACAGAGCCTTATCTCGTAGTATTGAACAGCCTTCCGAAATCTGCTCTGGCACCTTTGCTTATTGTATGGCTTGGTGCCAACGAACGGACGATTATTGTCTGCGGTATGTCGGTTGCTATCTTTGGTTCGATTTTGAATCTGTATACAGGTTTTGGCGAAGCTGACCCGGAAAAACTGAAGCTGATTGAGACGCTGGGCGGTGGGAAGAAAGAAAAGCTTATGAAGATTATTCTTCCGTCTTCTGTGCCGTTACTGCTCAGTGTTATGAAAGTTAATATTGGTCTGTGTCTGGTTGGTGTTATCATAGGCGAATTTATCGGTGCCAGAAAAGGGCTTGGCTACCTGATCATCTATTCCAGCCAGACCTTTAAGCTTACCTGGGTACTGATGTCCATTATCATTCTGTGCATCATCGCTATTATCCTGTACGGACTCCTCGGACTGATTGAAAAACGCGCCCGCAGATAGTTGTTAATTTTTAACCGCTATTTTTTATAACGAAACGGTTTCGGAAACAGATTCAATATCTGAAAAAATTTTGCTGCAAAAAGAAGCCCGGAAGATCATCGAGTTCCACTTAACTGGACACTCCTGAACTTCCGGGGCTTCTCTTATCTCTGACTGTCTGTCAGTTATTCTGTTTTTAAACCAGCGCCTCTGTCCGGTTACTATCATGTTCCGACCAAAGCGCCTGATAATGTGTATATCATGAATTATTCTTCTCCAAGGCTCTCCACTGCCTCTGTGAAATCCTTTATCAAATCTTTTATATCTTCGATACCCACACTGATACGGATTGTGTCGTCGTACACTCCAGCCTCTTCCATTGCCTCCGGCGTACTGTGGATATAAATTGTAGACGCCGGATGAATCACCAGAGTTCTCACATCACCGATATTGGTTGCAATCTTTACATATTTCAGATGATTGATCAGCTTATACGCCCGTTCTTTGGAACCTGCACGGATAGTCAGAATCGCTCCACCCTTTCCACTAAGCTGTTTTTCTGCCAGTTCATGATATGGACTGGACTCCAGCAGCGGATAGTTGACAGATACACCTTCCAGCTTCTCCAGTGCCTGGGCAAGCCGGAAAGCGTTATTACAGACCCGCTCCATACGAAGACCAAGTGTCTCCATTCCGATAATATTCAGATAAGCGTTCATCGGAGCCAGACAGCCGCCCATATTTCGCCAGATTCCGTTCCTCAGTTTCACAAGATAAGCAAACTTTCCGTATTTCTTATATTCCTTCATTCCCGGATAACGTTCCGGACTCCAGGAAAAGTTTCCGCTGTCAATGATAATTCCACTGATGGCATCTCCACTTCCATTTATATATTTAGAAGTAGAATGCACCACTACATCCGCACCGTACTGAATCGGATTAAGCAGATAAGGAGTCGAAGTTGTGCTGTCTACGATCAGCGGCACTCCTTTTCCATGAAGAAAATCTGCTGTTTCCCGGACATCCATTACATTCAGTGCGGGATTTCCTACTATTTCGCCAAACACTGCTCTGGTCTTATCTGTAAGAAACGGCTCGATCAGCGCCTTCTCTACCCTCGGTATAAAATGTACTTTGATTCCGAATGCCTCCAGATCATGAAGCAGATCCAGTGTACCTCCGAACAATGCACTTCCTGCGATTACCTCATCCCCTGCCTGCAGGATATTAAGTAATGATAATGTAACCGCTGACATTCCGGAGGAACAGGCTACACCTCCAATCCCGCCTTCTAATTCATTTACTCTTCGCTCAAACGCATCTACTGTCGGATTCGCAATCCTGGTATATGCAAATCCCGGTGCCCGATTCTGGAATACTTTTTCCAGCTGTTCTGAAGATTCATATGCAAAAGCATTTGCCAGGCTGACAGGCGGCACTGTTGAACCATTCGCATAATTGTCTACTGCTTTTCCGTGTAATAATTTAGTCTGAAATTCCATGAGCATATTCCCCTTGTAAAATATAATAATCTCCGGACTAACGGTATGTTTTCTGTGATATATCGTTTCCCTGTTTTTACTAATTTCATAGTGTTTTGATATGAATAGTAGTATATATTTTTCACATAAATCTGTCAATAAATTTTCTTATATCAATTATTTATATACACGTATAGTTTTTTTCTATATTTTGTTATTTTTCTATAGAAATAATTTAGTCTAAAATCAACATCTTTTTCCATATTGTCGAAAAAACATAGCTTTTTCTATCTTTATCTGGTAAAATTGATATATAGCAATCCTCTAAAATAATGCATCTTAATATAGAGCGTATTTGAAAAATCATTTACAAGGACTGCTATAGATTATTATTTCAGTCAAACGACATATCTGAAAATGAATGTCCTGAAATGTAATTCCACTACATAAGATTCATAACAGAACGGAAGGAGGCCCTTTATGAAAACAAGGAAAAAATGGTTAAGAAAAACAACCGCGATCTGTACTGCAGCACTTCTTGGTACTGCTGCAATTCCATCTACAGCATTTGCAGCAGACAGTTACGCTTCCATTGAAAAAGATGCATGGGCAAAAAAGGTCACAGAAATGGCATCTTCTTACGCTACATCTATAGAAGAAAGCCAGTCTCTGATGTCAGGAATGCAGAGTGACATGATTCTGAAATTTGAAGATTCCGGACGTTCACTACTGGGGTTTGTCGCACCATTTGATGTCTCCTGGCTGGACAATGTCACACTTTCCAATGATATCTCTTTTACAGAAGGAAAAGAAGGTATTCTGATGAAGGTCCTTCTTAATGATAATAAAATCTGTACTCTGGAATATTATCTTGATCCGGACAGCCAGGATATTTATATGCGCATCCCTGAACTCTCTGATAAATATTTCAAGACCAATCTGGAAGAAGCCGCAGATCAACAGGCTGCCAATATTGAAAATGATCTTGAAGAATTAACCCCTGATGATTCAGATGCAGATATTCCGACAGACAATTTCGCTTCCGCTTATTCTGACAGTCTCAGTCTGACTGTTTCCATGATGTCTGATCTGTCAGCAGCAGCTCCAGAAGCTTCTGTAGTAGAAACACTTCTGGATAAATACGGATCTATGCTTTTTGACAATGTAACAGAAGGCGAAAGCAGTCAGGAAACTCTGACAGCAGGTGATATCAGTCAGGACTGTACAGTATATGAAGGCCAGATTTCAGCCGAAGACGCTGTAAAAACTGCAACTGCAATCCTGGAAGAAGCAAAATCAGACAGTGATATTGAGAACATCCTCGATACCTGGACAGAGAAACTCTCAAGTAATGAGGACCTGCATGAAAGCTTTACCAAAGCTGTAGAAGACGGTCTTGATTTTCTGAAAGATGCAGATACCGGTGATTCCGATGATTCTCATCTCAACACCAGAATCTGGGTTGATGAGACCGGCAGAATTGCAGGACGTAAAATTGAGTTTCAGGAAGGTGATAAAATAACTCCTGTTCTGAACTGGCAGATGACCAGGGACGGCTCAGACTTTGGCTATCTTCTCTCCATTGAAACAGATGATTCCGGCACACTCTCCCTGTCCGGATCCGGTCAGATTGATGGCGGTAAATTAAACGGAACCTATAAAATTTCTCAGGATGATACAGCCGCAGCTGTTATCGAAGTAAAGGACTACGACACCGAATCTGCAAAAGAAGGTTACTTAAACGGTAACTATACTATCACCTTCCCTGCTGATTCTTCAGAAGATACAGATTCTTCTCTTTCCATGCTCGAGAACTTTGCACTTGTATTAGATTTAAATTCAGCAAAAGATTCTGGTTCTGTTGCACTGTCCGTTGAAAGTGCAGGAAGCACTCTCGGAAGCTTCACTGTTACTTCCGGTGCAGGCGAATCTGTTGAAATTCCGGACCTTACGGCTCTGGGAGATGTTTATGACGTAACCAATGAAGATGATATGAGTGCCTACGCAGCTACACTCGACCTCACTACACTTATGGATAATCTGTCCAATGCAGGCGTTCCGGACGAAGTCATCACTTATGTTCTCAGCGGCGGAAGCAATTCCGATGCCGAAGATGTTACTGATGAAAATGCCTCAGAAGCAGAGTCTGATGCTGAGTCTGCTGAAGCAGGCGCAGCCTGACTTAGCAGCTTTATCACTATCGTCTACTGCAGCAGACGGTTCCAGTAATACTTTATCCCGATACCTACTACTACTGCTGTTATAAATTCACAGATCCAGAACGCATTCCACACAGCATCTGCCCCGGCAAAATAGCACAGCAGATAAGCTGCCGGAATGATCACTATAATATATCTTAATAACGAAATCACCAGGGACTGAGCACCTTTGCTCAGTCCTTCTAATGCACCGGAAGCTGTAACAGAGATGGCAGATGGGATAAACCCGATACTGATAATCTGTAATGCTGCAGTGCCAAGTCTTACAGTTTCCGGGTTCTCAGTAAACATTCCCATCAATGTCTCTGATGCTGTAAAGCAGATGATCGTTCCTGCCAGCATGATCATACCATTCAGAAGCACAGAAATCCCAAAAAGTTTCTTTACCCTCTTTATTTCTCCTGCTCCGTAATTATATCCTATCAACGGGCGCATTCCCTGGACAATGCCGCTTGCAGGCAGATATAAAAAAGTCTGAAGCTTATAATAGATTCCCAGAACCACTACATAGCTTCCGGAAAAAGCCGATAATATCTGATTCAGGAAAGAGATCAGAACTGACGGCAGGGCAATATTCAGGATTGCGGGAATCCCTACCATATACAGCTTCCCGTCCAGGTTCCTGTTAAGTTCCAGATATTTCCTGCTGATCTCCACCGGAATACTACACTTCTTATATGCGATCAGATATACAATAACTGTAAATACCTGGCCAAGACCAGTTGCCAGTGCTGCACCTCTGATCCCCATTTCCGGAAAAATCCCCACTCCGAAAATCAGCAGCGGATCCAGGATAATATTGGAAATACAACCGATCATCAGGCTGATCATTGTCAGTTTCATTCTGCCCACAGCCTGAAAAATCTTTTCGAAGGACAGGCTGATCATGATCACTGTGGAAAATGCAAATGCAATAGTTGAATACTGCACACCAGATGAGATCACTTCCTGCGCTTTTGTAAACATACTGAGAAATACAGGCATAAACGGAATACAGATTACTGTAAAAATAATTCCATGGATAATATTAAAGAGCATACCATGGGTAGCTGCTATATTCGCATTTTTAATATTTTTTGCTCCCAGCTGAAAAGAAATCTGTGCATTGATTCCCACACCGAAACCAATGGCAACTGCATTAATAAAGTTCTGTACAGGAAATACCAGAGACAGAGCTGTCATCGCCTGCTCACTGATCTTTGCCACAAAAAAGCTGTCTACGATGTTGTACAGTGAATTCACCAGCATAGACAGTACCATAGGCATTGCCATAGATGCCAGAAGCGGCAGAATCGGTTTTTTCTTCATAAAAGTATTGTTCATTCTTTTTTCCTTTCTCTGTTTCATTGCAACAAAAAACGCCACACAATTATCTCTACATTGCTGTATGATAATCGTGCGGCGAAAAGAGTTCATGTTTGTCACAAGACTGAAAAATCCACACCAGTTTTGGTGTGATTAACATATCATAATTTATTTCCTGCTGTCAAGACTTTTTATCCATTTTACTGCGTTTTCCTGATTCGGTGCTGAATACGGCACTGCAATGCATACAGGATCGTAGATTACACCTAATTCCTGTTCAAGCTCACTGTCAGTAATGGAAATGTGCGTAGTATCTGTCTGCATTCCAAACTTCTCAAAAGCTTCCTCACCCATCAATTCCTTCAAATCTGCAAATGGCTCATTCTTCTTCAAAGTCTGATAAAGCTTCTCCGGCATAACCATAATATCAATGGAACCTGCCTGGATCTGTGCCACATAAGCCATCTGTGCATTATAATCAAATTCTGCCATTTCAGAGTCCGTAGTAAGATTCACGCCTATCTCTACTTTACTATAGGGATCATCTTTGTACCCAAGTGTTTCTTTGATTTTCTGCTCAGGAGTTTCCGTATCATTTGCCATTGAATTTACCACTGTCATGGACAGAACTGTTTTTATTTTGGACTGTTCATAGTAATCCTTTATTCCGAATATAAGAGCAATCACTGCGATCACTCCGAAAATAGCCGGTTTATAATACATCCAGATATATTCCAGCTTTTTCTTTGGCCCCATTCCCTTTAATTTTTCTTTCTCAATCAGACGTCTTTCCTTCTTTGACAAATCCGATTCATTCTTAATCTCCGGATTCAGCACGCTTTCATCGTGCTCTTCTGCCTGTTCTGCTCTGTTCTTACTCTGATTCTTGTCCTGATTTTTATCTGCCATTCTCTCTCCTTTGTATTTTCTGCATAATGATTTTCGGTAACTGTTCAGCAATCCGCCATTCTGTGAAACACCGAACGGTTACGTTCATAAGATTTACTGATTACTATATCACATTTTCCATTATGTGAACAGTTATAATTCCCGCGGTTCCTGAAGATAACGTTACTATGTTACTGTTCATTCCATTCTCAGTAACGCAGCCAAAATTCATTCCGTATTTTCATACCCTGACTATACATGATTATTCTGCAAAATATTTTGCCTTGCATACGCAGAGACCGCAGATATGCCAGAAACTGTCACCACTGTCAGCATATATACCAAAACCGGACGCAACCAAAAATAAATCTGACAGTTGCTGACTCCCAGACCTTCTGAACATTTTTTCAGAAGATCTGATACTGCCGGATGAAGAAGATAGATCAGGAAAGCATATTTTCTTCCGGTTTCCACCAGTACAGAGGGAAAATTTATTTCCCTTCCATATAAAATAAGCCACAGAAACAGACAGATCACTGCAACACAATTTCCTGTGTAAATTTCTCCTGCTCCCCGGAAAGCATATTCCATCATGCTGAGTGCCACACCGAAAATCATCCCTGCTTTCAATCCCCATTGCATCCATTGCTCCAGACGTTTGCATACTATCTTATCCTGATATTCATGGATTATCTGACCTGTAAGGAAAAAGCTCATTCCTGTAAACAGAAAGTTTCTGTATTCCATAGTGTGATAAAATCTGTCAAAAAAGACACAAAACTCCGCTCTCCATAAAAGTATTGCCAGCAATACAGGTGCCATACAATATGCAGCCCTACGCATTCTCCATTTTTCAATCAGAAGAGCAAGCAGATAACAGTAAATTAATGCAGGAAGAAACCATAAATGTGCTCTTACCGGAGAAGTACTGTTGTACACGAAAAATTCCTTCAGATGCTCTGTACTCACAAGCCCTTTTATCCATGTCCATACTCTCTCCCCATTCCAGGCTTTCATAAAACATTCCCAGATAAAATAAAACACAACTGAAACTGCAAAAAGCTTCATGATATGCAGGATTTTAGACAATATTCTTTTTGAGGCATTGCAATTTTGATAATAACAGAAATACCCGGATACCATAAAGAAAAACGGCACCGCACATCTTGCCAGTACTTTTACAAGCTGCCCGGCCTGTCCCGGAAAGCTTACATGGATGCATACCACCAGGCACGCAGCAATGGCCTTTACAGCATCCAGACTTTTATTTCGCATTTGATTTCTCACCCACCTTTTTCTGTTGTTTCATCTATAGCAGCCGAACAATCCGTAAATGTCTGACCTGACATCATTTCAGTCAGACAGATAAAATCATCCGCTTCGCTGCTATAATATATCAAAGCGAACCACACATGTCAAACCTCAGGCAGATACAGAAGTCATCAGCCAGCTTCGGTCCACCCTTGCAAGGAGTCTGGCATTATGATAGGCCATTCTGAGAGTCAGGCAGGTACGCCCCAGATATTTGCTTCCGTCCGAAGTTTTCATACACGCCAGTGCAAGGTCGGGTTTTCCCGGATGACGGAGACAGATTGGGAGCAGCAGCTGGATTGAGTGATTATAATACTGTGGAATTGCCGTCCTGTAATCTGCCTCAAGCATTCTTTTTGTCTGTTTCAGCGCGCCGTCAAACAGCTGCATTTTCATGCTGCTGTCACGTACTTCCTTTGGAAGACGGGCAGCATTTTCCTCATCCCCGAAAATATGCTCGTACTGTGGAATTACCGGAAGTTTTGTATCAAACACAAGATCTGACGGATTTTCCACATAGCATGCCTTTTCCGGCAGACAGGTGATTCCTTCTTTTAACAAATAGTATTCTGTATAAAAGCCATCCAGAAACCAGGGCTGCCTGTCCGGGACCAGATTGGGAATAAAATACGCATAAATCGGCTGATAATAGTAATTAAAGAGTCCTGTATTAAATATGGCATAATTCTTTTTCTCCCACACCTTCTGTTCTTCATAAAGGCGTTTAAATGTATGTTCCAGGTATCCTTTCAGAATTCCGTTATCATCTGTATCCGAAAAGCTCCACTTCTCCGGCACCATCCTTGCCAGATTCTGAATCTGCCGATTATAGTCTCCGCAATAAGTAAAATCAAATAAATTAATCATCAGGCTCCTCCTGTCCCTGCACCTTTCATATTGTCATTACTGTTCTCTCTTAATATTTATTGTATTTTGGAAAAAATATGGCAGAACTGCCAGATTATGATTTGTATGAAAATCAGTTTTGATTGTTATTATTTAACATACCATAATTTCTGTCAAAAGACAAGGATTAGCATCCACCAAAAAATGTCAAAAATTACCATCTGACTTACAATTCAAAAGTTACTGTTCACTCCGTTCACAGTAACTTAGCCAAAA
>ENA-OPDH01003087-OPDH01003087.1-human-gut-metagenome-genome-assembly--contig:-NODE-3087-length-10177-cov-2.413159_pt1 | contig 10177 bp, 5 predicted proteins | sample MGYA00241260_ERZ501500 | MGnify/ENA primary metagenome ERZ501500 (study PRJEB25962, sample SAMEA2042519) | human gut metagenome | biome: human gut; feature: human-associated habitat; material: faeces...
GGGAACTCCTAATCTGAGATTTCCTCATGCCATTTGCTCCATACTCGGATATCGAAAGTTTTTGAATAATTTGTCACAAGCTAATGTAGATTTGATTATACTTGCATAATATTAACCGTATGAACGATATGAATATTAAAACAAAACTGATTCTCGGCATCGGGATGCTGGCGGGAATGATTATTTTGCTGGTAACACTTTCTGTTGTGAACCTTCAGTTGCTGACTGCCACAGAACCTGACAGTCCTGCCGCTATGCCGGCATTGGAACGCGCTCTGTTGTGGATTTCCGTTACCGGCGGTATTTGTATATTGACCGGATTGACATTGCTGTATTGGTTGCCCCGAACAATCAGTAAACCCATCAAGGAACTGAAACAAGGGATTCTTGAAATAGCCAATCATAATTATGAAAAGAGATTGGATATGAGAGGATACGAAGAGTTCAGGGAAGTTTCGGATAGTTTTAACCGCATGGCTGAGAAACTGACAGAGTATCGTGACAGTACATTGGCTGATATTCTTTCTGCAAAAAAATTCCTTGAAGCCGTTGTTAACAGTATTCATGAGCCGATTATCGGCTTAAATACCGAACGGGAAATTCTTTTTATCAATAATGAAGCATTGAATGTACTCAATATGAAGCGTGAGAATGTAATCCGGAAGTCCGCCGAAGAACTTTCTCTGAAGAATGATTTGCTTCGCAGGCTGATACGTGAGTTGGTGACTCCCGGTGAGAAGAATGAACCTTTAAAAATCTATGCGGACAATAAAGAAAGCTATTTCCAAGCCTCGTATATTCCGATTGAGAATGCGGCGGCAGAAGAAGGAGAGGCTCCAAACCTGGGAGACGTTATCTTGCTGAAAAATATTACAGAGTTCAAAGAACTCGATTCTGCAAAAACCACTTTTATCTCTACCATCTCCCACGAACTGAAGACTCCTATTTCTGCCATAATGATGAGTCTTCAATTGCTGGAGGACAAAAGAGTGGGCTCTTTGAATGGCGAACAAGAACAATTATCGAAGAATATAAGGGACAATAGCCAGCGCTTACTCGATATTACCGGAGAGTTACTGAACATGACGCAGGTGGAAGCCGGCAAGCTTCAAATGATGCCTAAAATTACGAAACCTATCGAACTGATTGAGTACGCCATCAAGGCCAATCAGGTACAGGCTGATAAGTTTAATATACAAATAGAAGTTGACTATCCTCAAGAGAAGATACCGAAACTGTTTGTAGATAGTGAAAAAATAGCTTGGGTACTTACTAATCTTTTAAGCAATGCGATTCGCTATTCGAAAGAGAATGGCCGGGTAGTGATTGGCGTAAGGCATAAAAAAGAGTATATCGAGCTCTATGTGCAAGACTTTGGCAAAGGAATCGATCCAAGATATCACCAAAGCATTTTTGATCGTTATTTCCGTGTACCGGGAACTAAAGTTCAGGGTAGCGGTTTGGGATTGTCCATTTCGAAAGACTTTGTAGAAGCACATGGAGGGACATTGACCGTACAGAGCGAACCGGGTAAGGGGAGTTGCTTTGTGATAAGGTTGAAGGCATGATAATGCTGGAAATTATGGAGATAGACTTGTGATTCTGTGGGATTTTTTCCTAGAAAAACTATTTATGACATTATTATATTAAGGTTTTTTATTATTTTTGCCGACGTATTGATATAATATGATACTTGTCTAAGTTAATCTTTTAAGTGGATAATAATGCATTCTGAAATCGCAGAAGAAAAATTACTGGTCTCCCAATTCTCCCAAGGAAGCCATATAGCGTTTAAGGCATTGTTTATGCGTTATTATCCGAAGGTGCGCTCTTTTATAATGGGATTGGTTAAATCGGAGAGTGAAGCCGAAGATTTGACACAAGAAGTTTTTCTCAAACTGTGGACGCACCGTGAGAAATTTTGTGAAGTAGAAGTGTTCGGAACCTATCTGTATGTCTTGACTAAAAATACAACTTTCAATTATTTGCGTTCCCGGCAGAATCGTCAGGATAGTCAGGGGACAGAATGGGTAGAAGAGTCTACAGACACGACTCCTTATGAAGAGTTGGTTGCTAAAGACTTGCAGTTATTGATTGATATGGTGGTGGAGAATATGCCTCCTCAACGGCAAATGATTTTTCGGTTGAATCGGGAGGCCGGACTGACCAATGCAGAAATAGCGGAGAAGTTGCAGATTAGTAAAAAAACTGTTGAGAACCATCTTAACTTAGCGTTGAAAGAACTGAAAAATGCTTTGTTATTCTTTATATTTCTCTATTTATGTTAATACGGTTGGGGATATATCCGGATTTATGCGTCCTATTATAAATTAGTGGTAGAATGAGTTATTTAAAAAATATAATTACTTACTTTTTTCATCATCCGGCATCGGACGGGGTGGTGGAAAGAGTACATCAACGACTGGCCGATACAAACAGCGGACAAGAGAAAGAAGAGGTCTTGTCCGGTATTTGGGAACAGATCGGTTTTCCACAGGCGGATGAACATCAAACGCTGAGAGCTTTTGAAAAGCTGGAACAACAGATTGGAGGAGATTCTTTAAAATCGGAATCTTCTTTTTCGCGTTTTCGTATTCCCCGATGGAGTTGGATTGCTGCTTCTATCATCGTCCCCTTATTACTATTGTTCGGTTCCGCTTACTTATATAAAGAAACTCTTACCATTAAGAACGAACTTAGCAATGTGACTTTCATTCAATATTATGTTAGTAATGGAAAACGGGAGCAAGTCACTTTACCCGATCGATCGAAAGTTTGGCTTAATTCCGGTTCTTTGCTGATCTATCCGTCTGCGTTTATAGGAAACGAACGTGAGGTCTATCTGGCTGGTGAAGGCTATTTCTCGGTGACAAAAGATAAAGAATGCCCATTTATTGTAAAAACGAACTCTGTTTCTGTAAGTGTACTTGGTACGGAATTCAATATAAACGCTTATCCGAATATAGATAAGGTAGTGACTACTTTGGAAGAAGGATCTATCCGTATGTCGCTGAATCGTTTCGATTCATCCTATTTGTTGGAGCCGGATGATCAGATTGTTTATATTCCGTCCACCGGACATATAGAGAGAAAACGCGTGAAGGCTTCTGATTATTCTGATTGGAGAGGTGGAGGTTTGTATTTCAGTAATAGTCCATTCAAAGAAGTGATACAGACTATAGAACGTACCTATTCGGTTCAGGTACATTTGCAGACTTCTATTTATCAATCCAATAATCTGACTATTCATTTCTATCCTAATGAGTCCATCGAGAATATTATGATGTTGATTAAAGAAATGATCCCTGGACTTGAATACCAGATAGAGGGGAAAGATATTTATATAGATTAAGGTTTGGCCTATATTATCATTTGTTAACATTATATCGTTGGGTGTAGTTAAACAACAGACTGTCCTATTGTAAAAGCCGCCAAAGGACGGCTATTGTTTAACTAAAAAAAATAATATTATGAACAAAAATCGATCAATCCGAGTGGCAGCTTTTTGCCTTGGTTTGATGTTGGCGGGTTCTCTGCAAGTACATGCCCAGAAAGTAACATTTCGGGATGGAACAGTGTCGTTGAAACAAGCGTTTGAAAAGATCGAAGCATCTTCGAAGTATAAAATCGCTTATAATGATTCACACCTGAATGTTTCTCGTAAAGTTTCGTTGAATCAAAAAGAAACCGAAGTACTGGAGATATTGGCAACTATCCTGAAAGATACGGGTTATACGTACAAAAAGAACGGTAACTACATTGTGATTGTTCCCGTGGAACAAAAGCCGGCTTCAAAAGTCAAAAAGGTAAAAGGAGTTGTGAAAGATGCCAGCGGTGAAGCGATTATCGGAGCAAACGTATTGGTAAAGGGTACGGCAACAGGCGTGATCACCGATATGAACGGAAGTTTTGAGTTGGAAGTGCCGGGTAACGCAGTATTGCAGATCACCTATATTGGATATGTACAGCAGGATGTTGCTGTAAAAAACCGGGACCAATTGGCTGTGTTACTGAAAGAAGATACTAAAACCTTGGATGAGGTTGTTGTCGTAGGTTATGGTACAATGAAGAAAAAGGACCTGACCGGTGCAGTAGCATCAGTGAAGATGGACGATACTCCCCTAAGTACGATATCTACAGTGAGCCATGCGTTAGCCGGAAAAGCAGCAGGTTTACAGGTAAATACAATCAGTGCCCAGCCTGGTGGTGGCACAACGTTTCGGATTCGTGGAGCTGCTTCGACCGGAGCAGGCAATGATCCGTTGATTATTGTGGATGGATTTCCTGTAAGTAATGCAGGTAATGTGAGTGTCGGTTATAACAGTGATAATGGTACGACTGACAATATATTGGCCTCGATCAACCCCAATGATATCGAATCAATTGAAGTATTGAAGGATGCCAGTTCTACTGCTATTTACGGTGCACGTGCGGGCAGTGGTGTTATTATCATTACAACCAAACGGGGAAAAGAGGGTAAACCGAAAGTTACCTATTCAGGATCTGCCACTGTGCAGACTATGGCTACTAAATATGAAATGCTGGATGCACAGGATTTTATGATTCAGTCTAACCGCTGGTTTAAAGAAAAGTGGATGTATGATAATAAAGTCGGCATTTATGGTGGTAAAAATGAATCGGAGGCCGGCAGTGCATATCATCCCAAATATTCGGATGCGGATATTGCGAATCCGGTAAATGATACAGATTGGTATGATCGTATTACTCGTACGGGTTTTCAGACACAGCATAATATCTCAATCAATGGAGGTACGGAGTATACCAAATATCTGATTTCTGGTAACTTCTTTAATCAAAAGGGCATTGTAAAGAATAATGGCATGTCGCGTTATACTGGCCGTGTAAATCTGGATCAGAAGCTCAGTAAATATGCAAAAGTAGGTATCAACCTGACAGTGAGTCGTAATACATTGGACAATGTTCCGTTGGGAGCAGGGCAAAATGAATATGCCAGTATTTTAGTGTCTGCTGCTCAGTTTAGTCCACTATTGTCTGTGAAAGATGAAAATGGTGATTACAGTCTGAACCAACAGGCTGCTTATATTCCAAATCCTGTTTCGCTACTTGAGATCAGTGATCAGACGACTAAAGAACGTTTCCTGGCTACTCCGTTTGTTGAAATCAAACCAATCAATGAGCTCACATTGAAAGCCAGTTTTGGTATCGATCGTAACTATCAGCGTCGTGAGGTATACATGCCTAAAACAACTCTTTACGGAGAAAAGGCTGATGGCCGTGCAGACATCGGGCAATATGACAGGTCTGATTATTTGTTAGAACTGACTGCCAATTATGCAAAACGTTTGGGTGATCATAATCTGAATGCTTTGGTTGGATACTCTTTTCAAAGATTCACCAGTAAGTATCTCAATGCGGGTAACCAAGGATTTCTGACAGATGCCTTTCTGTTTAATAATCTGGGTGCAGGTACTTATGAAAAACCATGGGTTGGTTCCTCCGCTTCTAAAAGTGAAATGGCCTCTTTCTTCGGTCGTGTAAATTATACCTATAAAGATCGTTACTTGGTGACCGCCACTCTTCGTGCTGATGGTGCCTCTAACTTTGCAAAAAATAACCGTTGGGGATATTTCCCTTCTGTGGCTCTGGGCTGGAGATTTACGGAGGAAAACTTTGCCCGGTCTTTGAATTTGGATAAAGTGCTCTCTAACGGTAAGTTAAGATTAAGTTACGGACAAACAGGTAACTCGAATATCGGAGATAAATCAGTCACTTATTATGGTACAGGATATAATAAAGTTTTCGGTAATAAAGAATATACAGGAGTCTATGTCAGTCAGATCGGTAATCCGGATTTAAAATGGGAGACTACAACCGAGTGGAATGTAGGATTGGATCTGGGGTTCTTAAACAATCGTTTTAATGTAACTGCAGAATACTTTCATAAGGTAGTTTCTGATTTGCTTAGTTCCCGTAGTGTACTTTCGTATAATGAAGTAGGTTCGATTGCTGCCAATATCGGTAAAACGCAGAGTCAGGGATTTGAGTTGACAATCAATACAAAGAATTTTGATACAAAAGATTTTAGTTGGAATACCGATTTTACTTTCTCGTTCTATCGTGATAAGTGGAAAGAACGTGATGAGAATTGGAGCCCGAATCCATACGATATGTATAATGCTCCGTTAAGAGGATACTATATGTATTTGTCTGACGGGTTGATTCAGCCGGGGGAGGAAGTATCCTGGATGCCGGGGGCTATACCGGGACAGGTGAAATTAAAAGATATTGATGGATACGCATACAATGAAGACGGAACTTATAAGACCGACAAACATGGCATTCCATTGAGGACTGGAAAGCCCGATGGAAAGATAGATTATGCGGACGCTGTGTTTAAAGGTTGTAGTGATCCGGGTTATTTACTGGGATTGAATAATACTTTCCGTTATAAGAATTTCGACTTGAATGTTTATTTCTATGGTCAGTTGGATTTATTAAAGAGTGGTTCTTATAAAGATTATTGGATTGTCGGTTCAGGAACAATGACCGGGGTGAATAACTTATATCGCGGTTATAACATGCCTACTTCGGCCAAAGAAGTGTGGTCGCATGATAATACATCGGGTAAGATGCCGGGTTATTTTCAGTATATGAGTAATTATGGATATGGAGACTATTTCTTGGAAAAGAGCTGGTTTATTCGCTGTCGCAATATTACGCTGGGATATACATTGCCTGTTAAGTCGGCAAAGAAACTGGTTTCCAATGTACGTATCTACGCCGATGTGAACAACTTGTTTACTATTACTCCGTATGATGGTTTGGATGTGGAAACAGATGATTCTTATTGGGCATATCCCAATGTACGTAGTTTTAGTATTGGTCTGGATATTACTTTCTAAGCAATAAAAAAATAAAGAATGATATGAAAAAGATAATTTATATATTTTCCCTGTTTATCACAGTAATTGGTTTATTAGGCTCTTGCATTAACCTGGAATCCGAATCATATGACTCAATTAATACAACTATATTTCCTACTAATGCAGATGATGCTGATGCATTGGTTATTGCAGCAGCTTACGGTCCGTTCCGTGCAGATGGGTATAGCGGATTATTTCAATGTGCTAAAGGTGGTTTGGCCTCTAATACAGATATGTCTACCGACCTATTGGATTGTAAATGGGGAGATTCGTGGTGGCCGGCTGTATTACAGTTGAATTTCACTGCTACCTCTGATATTCCTACTTCTTTTTACGGAACATGGGCGAATCATATCGGAAAGATGACATTGACATTAGACCGTATCTCTGGTATTGATATGAAAGAAGAGGAAAAAACACGTTTAATTGCCGAAACACGTTGTGGGCGTGGATGGTTGGCATATATTCTTTACGACTTGTATGGCCCTATTCAGATTCCTTCATTAGAAGTTTTACAGAATCCTACCCAAAAGGTTATTGTACCCCGTTCTTCAAAAGAGGAAACAGTGAAGTTGATTGAAGATGACTTGAAAGCGGCAGCTGAGGTACTTCCTGCTAAATATAGTAAATCTGATGAGAACTTTGGACGGTTCACCAAAGGACTGGCATATACGGTGTTGATGAAACTTTATATGCATGAAAAAGAATGGGGCAAGGCTGTGGAATGTGGCAGAGAAGTCATGAAATGTGGATATTCGTTGGTTACTAATTATAAGGACATTTTTACTTTAGACAATGAAGGTAATGATGAAATGATCTTTTCATGCATTGAAACCAGAGGAGTAAACGAACAAATGTGGCATGCGCATGTGTTGCCAAGCAACTATCCTACAACTAATCCGAACATACAAAAATGGAATGGTTATCGTATGCCATGGCAGTTTTACCACAGTTTCGATCCTAAAGACAAGCGCCTGGAAGTTATCTGTAGTGAATATGTAGGAACAGATGGAGTGACATACAATGAAACTAATCCCGGTGAGTATTTGGATAAAGGGGCTTTACCCATCAAATATGGAGAAGATCCGACACAAACCAGTGAAAATAGTGAAGTCGATGTGGTTGTTTACCGTTATGCCGATGTATTGACTCTGATGGCTGAGGCATTGGCACGTAGTAATAATGCGGTTACTCAGGAAGCTGTGGACCGTCTGAATGATGTACATACACGTGCAGGACTGGCTGCTTATCAGTTGAGTGATTTTACCTCACTGGACGATTTTCTTGGAGCTGTTCTTAAAGAACGTGGGCATGAATTATGGGGTGAGGGTTGTCGTCGCAGTGATCTGATCCGCTATGGATTGTATATCGACTATGCTATCAAATACAAAGGATCGACTACCGCAAAAGAGTATATGAACCTGATGCCTTTGCCACAGAGTGTCATAACGGAAAGCAGTGGTCAGGTCATTCAGAATGAAGGATACTAATGCTTCTTAAGAGATTATTATAAATTAATTCAGAACGGATTTCGCAATGTGTCATGGAGACGTCTTATGATTTCTAAATTGCCGAAGTCCGTTCTTGCACAATTAGAATTGAAAAATTAAATCATGCTTTTTAAGAGAATACGTGTTACAATCTTATTGCTCGGAATGTTGAGCTTTAGCTTGAGGGTGTCGGCACAAATTGTTTTGAAACACTCTGATTGGGAGTGGAAAATTTCAGAAACCGGATGTGCCGAACAACTAATATTTAAAGGTGAAAAACGAAATGATACCATACCTTTCTTTCGTGAAGGAGAACATGCCGGTCCATCCTTTTATGCAAAACGGGAAGGTAAAGAAGTGCGTGCATCCTGGATTCCGGATGGATACGCCTCCTATCGGAGCGAGATAGACGGAGTTCTTTGCCGGATATCATATATAAAAGATCATGGTCAACCTGCATTAAGGGTAAAGCTGACAAACAACTCACCGGTGCCTTATCAACCTCAGAAGGCCGGTCTGAAGTTGGGCATCGATACATATATGGATAAATTTCCGGATTGGTTTGGTAAATACTTTCCAACCTTGATGAGAAACGAAAAGACCCATTTTTATGGCTATCTTCAAACCCCTTCCGGACATACATTGGGACTTGTATCACAGCAGCCTGTAGCATCCTGGAGTGTAGATTATAATCTGGGTTATCAGGATCCGGCCCCATTTTGGTTTATGGGGCATCGCATCGAATCATTAAATCTCGATTTATTGAATGAATTGCCTTTGCCGGCACGTCATCCGCAGAATCTGTATGAACTGAAACAGGGGGAAAGTAAAGAGTGGGTTTTCACATTTGTCAATGTGGGTAATTTGGACAATCTGGAACATGCCATTGCTCGAGTTTCGGATATTCCTTTGATTGATATCCGTCAGACTTCGCATGCTGCACGTGAGGAAGCATCGTTCACACTTACTGCCGATAATCCTAACGTAAAGGTGACCAATGATGCCGGAAAAGAACTGCCTGTCGTACTGACTAAAACCAAAGGGAATCGTTGGATAGGAAAAGTCCGGTTGGAAGATGCAGGTCTCTATACCCTTTCTGTCCGTTCGGGCAATAAAGTTGCCGAAGCGATATGGACAGTACATCATCCTTGGCAATTGGTGATGGAAAAGGCACGTGAGAATGCAGCCCGTTATCATCAGAAACCGACGTCACATGCTGAGAGTTGGTATGGGTTCTATTCGGCTTTTCTTGCTGCCCGTTATTTCCCGAATGAGTCATTGGATAAGCAATTGAGCAATTATTTTGATCGGCTTTACAATAAATTGCATGATTCGGTAAAAGTGGAACCGTTGTATTTTAAGACACGTATTCAAAATACCTCTACTACTATTGGAATGTTGGTAGATAAATATGAGGCACAGGGAGATTTGGAAGATCTGAAAAAGGCGTCGAAGTTGGCTGATTGGATGATCGCGACCTCCCAGCGCGAAAATGGTGCATATTATAATCATGGAACAGTCTATACCAGTGTGATCTATATCGCTAAAAGTGTTTTGGAACTGGCTGTCCTCGAACGTAAATTGGGTGAACAGGATTTGTTTTGGAGAACATGTGCCGACCGTCATTTCCTGTCTGCAAAAAAGGCGGTTGACCAACTGGTTGCGTCACAAGGAGATTTTCAGACAGAGGGAGAATTGACCTTTGAAGACGGTATGATTTCTTGTTCAGCTTTACAGATAGGTATGATGGGAGTCATCGAGCAAGATGCTGTTGCACGCAAA
>ENA-OPDH01003092-OPDH01003092.1-human-gut-metagenome-genome-assembly--contig:-NODE-3092-length-10159-cov-2.065321_pt1 | contig 10159 bp, 9 predicted proteins | sample MGYA00241260_ERZ501500 | MGnify/ENA primary metagenome ERZ501500 (study PRJEB25962, sample SAMEA2042519) | human gut metagenome | biome: human gut; feature: human-associated habitat; material: faeces...
AAAATTCGATCGTCGCGGCTGGCTCCGTCGTTACAAAGGACGTACCCGCCGGCAGTGTAGTGGGAGGCGTCCCGGCAAAAATCATAGGTACATTCGAAGAATCCATGAAAAAAGCGGAATTGTTCAGCAGCAATTTCAGGGGCAAAACTACGGATTATTCCGTTGCTGCTCTTTTGAAGATAAAACCCGTTCAGTTCGATATCGACAAACAATGAAGACAATCTGTTATATAATCCCCTATTTCGGGAAATTACCGAAGAATTTTGCACTTTATCTATTAAGCTGTGCACAAAATCCGACCGTAAATTGGAAAATACTGACTGACGACAGAACGCCTTATGAATTTCCAACGAACGTACACGTCAAATACTGTAATTACGAAGAGGTCAAACAACGGATAAAGGCTTGGTTCGATTTTGAAATCGTGATCGACAGGCCGTGGCGATTATCGCTCTTCAAGCCGGCATATGGAGAAATTTTCGCAGAAGAACTTTCCGGATATGATTTTTGGGGACATTGCGACATTGATCTGATGTGGGGAAATATACGGACATTTTATTCGGAAAACAACCTAAATAAATATGAGCGGCTCGGCTTTTTGGGGCATTCCACACTCTATAAGAACACGCCGGAAGTAAACGCCCGTTACAAGCGGATCGTCCCCGGAGAAATCAATTACAAAGACGTATTCAGCGGCAGAAGCAGCTATAGCTTCGATGAAAACGGGATGGATGCGATTTACCGGTATCTGAACATTCCGTATTTCGACGAAGTGGTCTTTGCAGATCTGGAAAAATATGAACCGGGATTTGTTCTAGGTCATTTTCCCGCCTCGGAAAAGGATAAAAACAAATATCAAATATTCACATGGGAAGACGGCAGGTTATATAGAAACTACCTGCAAAAAGACAGAATTCACCGTGATGAATTTCTGTATATCCATTTTTTCTGCCGTCCCATGAAATACGTCGCCGACCGTTTGTCCGCAAACACGACATATTACATGTATCCCGATGTCATGACTGACAAACAGATCGGAGTAAGCGTGAAAAGCTTGAAAAAATACGGTTCCCGAAACAATATCGCCTTTCTTGCAGAGAGCCTATGGACAAATCGGCATAAGATAACATGGCAGCGAATCCGGAACAATTTCCGCACCTTTTTGAATTATAAACGCCACAAAAATGAGTAATGCTTCTACAGCAACCGATCGCATCAACTGGATCGATTGCATAAAAGGAATAGGTATTTACTTTGTAATTTTGGGACACATCTACAAATGTAACAATATCGGTATATGGATATATTCATTTCATATGCCGTTGTTTTTTATTCTGTCAGGATACTTAATTGCAGATAAACTCACAGTCCCATGTTACAGCGAATATTTCAAAAAAAAATTCAAATCATTAATCATACCTTTTATTCTTTTCCGTATCGCTCTGATATTGTATTGGTGGGTTGTCGAATCAGGCTTTAGGAAATTGGATCTTGGGCCCATCTGGTTCCTGCCTATACTTTTCTCCATAGAAATAACCATCGTGCCCATACTGCTAAGACACAGATCTCTATTGATGACATCTGTTTATTTATTAATAAACGCAACGTTATTTTTAGCGCTAAAATCATATCCGTATTCGTCCTTTCTATATTGGATTCTGCTCTATTTAAACGGATCGGTTTGGCTTTTGTGGGGCGGGGTAATCAGAAACATTAAGATATTGAATGTCACAGCACTGAGGGGGGGGCACTGTAATACTATTTTTAGTCAGTATTTTAGGATTTAAGATCAATGGTTCGGTATCAATGTACAGTTCCGTAACCAACAACTACATTCTATATACATTATTCGGGCTTTCAGGCAGTTTGTTTATCTTCGGTGTCTGTCGGAATTTCATCGTAAAAAATGCATTTTTGGAATATATCGGAATGAATACTATCACAATATTGGCAATTCACGAACCGATAAAAAGAGTTGTCTTGAAAATATCGGAAATAACATGTTCGCATATCGGATTTGATTGGTCGATAGACTATATACAAAACAATATTCTTTTTGGATTTATCATTAGTTGTATCGTTTTATTTTCGACAATTCCGATTATTAAAACATTACACTATGTCAAACTGAAAACCGGGAAAATAGGATCATACATATTGAATTTTGTCAAATAAATGGACCGAATCTTATTGATTGCAACAGAATATGCGCCGGGAATGATTCCATACGCATCTTCCATCATAAATGCATTATCGAAAAGCAGTGATTTTGAGATATATGCAGTCGTTGTAAATTCCGAAGCCTGTTCTTACTGCAATAATTTAGGTGAACTTCAAAATATTGAATATATTGAGTATCCCCATTCCAAATTCTTTAAGTTAATCTATAAGATATATCCAGCAAGAGTTATCCGAAAAATAAAAAAAATTGCGAAAGCCCGAAATATCGATGCAATTCATTTGCTAACAGGTGATTTCAGTTTATTTTTTTACGTTTTATTTCAGCTGAAAAAGAAGAAGTTTTATTACACGGTCCATGATCTGCAGATACATGAGTCCGACACAATGACTTTTCCGGGCAGACTCTTGCACAAATACGTCATATGGTGTACACGCACTTACCTGAAGATCATTCCAAATCTAACGACATCATCGCAACATCAGTACGAAACTTTAAAAAAAAGCTACCCGAATAAACACGTTGTATTCAATCATTTCCCCTCGTTAGTAACCCAAGCGATAAAAAATGGAAGAAGCCAAATAGAGGAACTGAAAAACACATCCGACTACATTCTGTTTTTCGGCACTGTAGATCACTACAAAGGTGTCGATCTGCTGATAGAGGCGTACGACCAAAAAGTCTTCCACGACAGACACAAGCTGGTAATAGCAGGAAAAGGCAGACACTACGTAACCGACAATAAAAACATTATCAGACTGAACCGGTTCATCAAGGATGCTGAAGTCCGAGATCTATTCACCAAAGCCGCAATCGTAGTTTATCCGTATCGTTCGGCCACCATGTCGGGCGTGCTTTCCCTTGCGTTCTATTTCAGGAAGAAAGTCGTGATGTCAGACGTGCCTTTTTTCAAAGAATACGCCAACCGGGACTCGCTGTTCTTCAAAGCCGGAAATGTCGAAGATCTGGCCGACAAGCTGCAGCAGGCATTGGATTCCGACAGCGCCAGCACAAATGCGAATCTGTATCCAGAATTCTATTCAGAGAATATATTGAAACAAGACTATATAAATCTGTACTCATCCCCTGCGAACAAACAGATGTGATGCCATGAAGGTATTGATATTGAATCCGATCCTTTTTACGGCGGACAACAATGTAATTCCGCAAGTCAAATCCATAAAAGACACGATGATTTACAACATGTGTCTAGGATTCAAACGACTGGGACACGATGTAACATTAGCCGCCGCCGAAGAGTATGCTTCTGCGGAAAAAGAAGCGTATGATTTCGAAATTCTTTTTTTCAAATCCAAGTGCAAAAAACTTTTCCCGCCGGCTATGTTGCCCTTTTCTCCTGAACTATGGCCATATATCAAAGAAAATGAAAAATCATTCGATCTGCTTATATCCAGTGAAACATTTTCAGTTCAGTCTTTATTCGCGGCAAGAATCTGTCCCGAAAAAACCGTAATCTGGCAAGAACTGACCGATCACCAAAACAAATTCCATCGACTTCCATCGAAAATATGGCATAATGTCATTGTACGCTTATTCATGCAACGGATTGCAGCAGTAGCGCCCCGCTCAGGGCCAGCTTACAAATTTATTAGCAAATATATGCCGCAAACAGTAAAGCAAATCGTTGATCATGGAATTAATGTCGATAAATTCACCTATTCCGAAAAAAAAGAACGCCAAATAATCAGTTCGTCCCAATTGATTCTCAGAAAAAATATCGACGGAATAATTCGGATTTTCCAGCAATTCCATGAAATGGAAGCATATAAAGACATTAAATTGTTGATAGCCGGGCGAGGTGAAGAAGAAGCAAATTTAAAAAAATTAGTGTCGGAATTAAAACTCTCGGAAAGTGTCCGATTTCTCGGATTTTTACCTCAGCAAACACTGAATAAATATATCCGAGAATCTCTTTGCTTTCTTATCAATACGCGAAAAGATCTGAATATGGTTTCCATTCCTGAATCCATCGTTTCAGGAACCCCGATTCTGACAAACACTCAACCGGCTTCAGCCGGCTACATCCAAGCGAATAAGCTGGGAATAGCCAAGAATCAATGGGGAGTAGACGAGCTAAAAGAAATCATCGACAACAACTCCTTTTATGTCAAAAACTGCATCGGCTACCCGGACAAACCGACAAAAGTCCACTCTGCGCAATTATTGACGGACATCTATAAAAAATCAATTCAAAAACAGTAAAATACCATTTCCGACATATCAGACGCAACGCCTAACTAAAGAGCCTCAGCATGCTGTTCAATTCATTTGTATTTCTACTTGCATTCCCGACAATCTTCGCCGCATATTATCTCTGTCCGATAAAATGGCGCAGCTGGCTTCTATTGCTGATAAGCTATGCAGTCTATATGAACTGGGTGCCCATATACGCATTGATCCTCTTGTGGGTAACTCTGACGACCTATACCGGCGCTCGTTATATATCCCTCAACAGCCCCAAGAACAAGCTAAAAATGACCGTCGCAGGAATTTTGACCTTGCTCCCGCTGCTTTTCTTCAAATACTACAATTTTATAAATGGCATCGTATACGATATATTGACGTCTCTTCACCTGCGCATCGAAATAAATACGATGCATTGGGCCGTTCCCCTCGGCATATCCTTCTTTTCATTTCAGGCATACGGATATCTGGCGGACGTATATTACAGACGGACCGACTGCGAACGCAACTTCCGGGACTATGCACTGTTCATTTCATTTTTTCCGCAAATAGCTTCGGGTCCTATCAGCAAGGCGAAGGACCTGCTGCCGCAAATCAAAAGTCTCAAAACTTTCGATGCCGACAAAGCGACACAGGGGTTGAAACTGTTGTTATGGGGCTTGTTTCTAAAAGTCGTGTTAGCAGACCGATTAGGCCTGTACGTAGACAGCATTTATGACAATTACACCTACCAGACGGGATTCTCCCTGTTCGTCGCCAGTTTGTGTTATTCGCTGCAAATATACGGAGACTTTGCAGGTTATTCGTTAATGGCTATCGGAGTCGCCAAAGTCTTGGGATTCGATCTGATCAATAACTTCAACCGCCCCTATTTCGCAACCAGCATAACCGACTTTTGGCACCGATGGCACATTTCGCTGTCCATCTGGCTCCGTGATTACGTATATATTCCGCTAGGCGGCAGCAGATGCAGCAAATTACGCACCTATTGGAATATTTTCGCGACTTTTCTGGTCTCCGGAATCTGGCACGGCGCGAATTGGACATTCATCATATGGGGAATTATTCACGGAGTCGCACAAATAGCCGAAAAGGCATTGCGTCTTCAGAAGTATGAAGGGGGGGGGAATCGCCGGATTCGTATTATCATCACATTCCTTATCGTCAACTTCGCATGGATATTTTTCCGGATGCCCTCGATAACGGACGCATGCAAGGTCATCGGCAAAATATTCACGGATTTCGGGACTACCCTGTTTTTATCAAACAACAGCAATATGATCTACATGCTCGTCGCCGTCTGCATATTGTTTTTTAAAGACATGCGCGACGAATTCTTCCCACGCCGGTTTCTCTTCTTCGAAAACAGAAACATAGCAATCAGGTGGAGTTCCTATCTGTTTCTAATGTTTCTAATCCTTCTGACGGGCGTATTGGATTCCGGACAATTCATTTATGTAAACTTCTAACGCATGCGGAATTTTCTGATCAAATCGGCCATATTTCTTACGTTATGCGGTCTGCTCGACTTCGGTCTGGGCAAAATCTTCGGCTATCTGACAGTCCATGCAACCGGCGGATATACAAAACGGGATAATTTCATATCCGACGAAGTCGATGCAAACATCCTGATTTTCGGCTCGTCGCGGGCCGCTCATCACTACGTCCCTTCGATATTGTCCGATTCATTGGACATGAGTTGCTATAACTGCGGATTGGACGGCAACGGCATCATATACGGGTATGGAAAGCTAAAAACGATTACGGCCCGGTACTATCCCAAAATCGTCATACTGGACATCCAGCCTACATTCGATCTGTTTACAAACGACAATTGCAAATACTTGGCTCCCTTGCGGCCGTATTATCAATATCCGGGAGTCGATTCATTATTCTGGGACATACATCCGTCCGAACGTTGGAAAATGATGTCGAATTCCTACCGGTTCAATTCGAAATTCCTGAGCATTCTAATGGATAATTTATCGGATCGAGCCATATCTTCCGATAACGGCTACATGCCTTTATACGATACGATGACTTACGAGCCGTCAAAATCCACCGCAAAGAAAAACGAAACAGATCCTGTCAAAATCCGTTATTTTGAGCAATTTATTTGCGAAGTAAAAAGACATTCCGCCCTGTTCGTATTCATATCGCCCGAATACGGGAGCAATGCCGACTGGCCAGACATCGTGGAAGACATATGTGCAAAATACAGCATTCCCTACTATAATTATCTAAGCGACAAACGCTTCGCAAACAACAAAACATATTTTGCCGATTCATCGCATTTGAACGACAACGGCGCAAGAGCCTATACGGAAATAGTTGCGGCCGATATAAAATGCAAATTGAAAACTCTCCGTCTTACCTCCGATCGTTTTTTATGAAAGTTCTGCTCGCCAATAAATTCTACTACCGCCGCGGCGGAGACTGCGTATGCACGCTGAATCTGGAACAGTTGCTCAAAGACCACAATCACGATACTGCGGTATTCGCCATGCAACATCCGGAAAATCTCCCGACTCCGTGGAACAAATATTTTCCGAGCGAAATACGCTTCTCGCCGGGTCCCAACATACTTGAAACCTTTAGACGGCCATTCGGTTCGAAAGAGGTAAAACGGAAATTCAACGCATTGCTGGATGATTTCCAGCCGGATGTCGTTCACCTGAACAATATCCACACGCAATTATCCCCTCTGATCGCCGAACTCGCCCATCGGAGAGGTATCAAAGTCGTATGGACGCTGCACGACCTGAAACTGCTATGTCCCCGGTACGATTGCCTGCGCAATGGGGAAACGATCTGCGAAGCATGTTTCACGGACAAACACAAGGTATTGGAGAACAAATGCATGAAAAACTCGTGGCTGGTGAGTATATTGGCGTATAAAGAAGCCCGGAAATGGAACAGGGAAAGGCTTGAGGCCTGCACCGATTCATTTATCTGCCCCAGTCAGTTCCTAGCCGACAAAATGATACAAGGCGGTTTCGATAGAGGCAAACTGCATACATTATGCAATTTTATCGACGTTGAAAAATGTGCAGACGCAGCCTATCTGAAAAAAGATTACTACTGCTACATCGGGCGCATATCGCATGAAAAGGGAATAAAGACTCTGATCGATGCCGCGAACCGACTGCCTTACAAATTGGTAATCATCGGCAAGGGTCCGCTGGATGCTGAAATGAAGAAACTCGCGGGGCCAAATGTCGAATTCGCCGGATTCAAGCAGTGGAATGAAATAAAACGAATTGTCAGTCAGGCCCGCTTTTGCGTCATTCCGTCCGAATCATATGAGAACAATCCGCTTTCCGTCATCGAATCCCAATGCTTGGGCACGCCGGTACTGGGCGCTCAAATCGGCGGTATTCCCGAATTGATTCAGGAGGAATTCAACGGTTTGTATTTCAGAAGCAGGGATACGGACGATCTGACCGCCAAGATTCAGGCCATGTATGACGCACCGTTCGACCATGCCGTCATCGCCCTCGAAGCGAAAAAGCGCTATAATTCGGAAACATACTATAAACAGCTCATACAGCTGTACAATCTATAATTCAAACCTTAGGTTTATACAAATTTGTCAAAATCATGTCTGCTGAAAATATCCCGCACCCCACCGACGCCAGCATTATCCTGACCTATCGCTGCCCGATGAAATGCAAGATGTGCAACATCTGGTTCAACCCCACGAAAAAAGACGCCGAGATCAAAGCTGCGGACCTCCGTACGCTGCCGCGCCTGAAATTCATCAACCTGACCGGCGGAGAACCCTTCGTCCGCGAGGATCTGGCGGAAATCGTGGAGGAGTGCTACAAACATACGGACCGCATCGTCATCTCCACGTCCGGATGGTTCGAAGACAAAGTCGTGGCCTTGGCCAAACAATTCCCGAACATCGGCATCCGCATCTCGATCGAAGGACTGAGCTGCAAGAACGACGAACTGCGCGGACATGCCGGCGGCTTCGACAAGGGGCTGAGGACACTGCTCACGCTAAAGCAGATGGGGCTGAAAGACATCGGATTCGGCTGCACCGTGTCGAACAACCATGGATATGCTCTCGCTCTATCAGCTGTCGCTGTCCTTGGGCATGGAGTTCGCTACGGCGGCTTTCCACAACTCCTATTATTTCCACAAGGACGACAACGTAATCACCAACAAGGACGAGGTGTGCAAAAACTTCAAGCAGCTGATCGAATGGCAGTTGCAGGAGAACCATCCGAAAAGCTGGTTCCGCGCATGGTTCAATATGGGGCTGATCAACTACATCGAAGGCGGCCGCCGCATGCTGCCGTGCGAAGCGGGTTCGGCGAACTTCTTCATCGATCCTTTCGGCGAGGTGTATCCGTGCAACGGTCTCGAAGAGAAATACTGGCAGAAATCGATGGGCAATATCCACGAAACGCCCGACTTCATGGATATCTGGGAGAGCGACCGGGCGCAGGAAGTCCGCGCCATGGTCCGGAAATGCCCGAAAAACTGCTGGATGGTCGGTACGGCCAGTCCTGTAATGCACAAATACATGAAATACCCGCTGAAGTGGGCGCTCAGAAACAAGCTCCGCAGCCTGCGGGGAAAACCGGCCAGTCTGGACAAGAAGTGGTGCGATGTCGGCCAAGACCCGATGCAAGGCGATTTGCGGGAAAAATTCTAACCAAGTCGTGAATGCCAAAAAGAATGACCGTTTTCCGGCTATGAAAATAGTCGTCACCGGCACCCGGGGGATTCCCGGCATCATGGGCGGCGTGGAAACGCACTGCGAAGAGCTGTTTCCGCGTATCGCCCGGAAGGGATTCGACGTAACCGTAATACGACGGAAAAGCTACGTGCACGATACGCTGCGGCAATACGAAGGAATTACGCTCGTCGATCTCGAAACCCCGAAAAAGAAATCGCTCGAAGCGATCGTCCATACGTTCCGGGCAGTCCTCAAAGCCAAAAAGCTAAAAGCCGACATCATCCACATCCACGCCGTCGGCCCGGCGCTGCTGACGCCGGTCGCACGTCTGCTGGGACTAAAGGTCGTATTCACCCACCACGGACCGGATTACGACCGGGACAAATGGGGTGCGGCAGCAAAAACGGTACTCAGACTGGGTGAAATGATGGGCACACGCTTCGCCAACGAAGTCATCGTGATTTCGAACGTCATAAACGACATTCTGAGCCGCAAATACCACCGCAAAGAGTGTCACCTGATCTACAACGGGGTTCCGGCTCCCCAGATCGCCGATTTTCCGGAATATTTCGAAGAAACGGGCGTCGAAAAGGGGAAATACATCTTCAGCATGTGCCGCTTCGTCCCGGAAAAGAACCTGCACCACCTGATCGAAGCCTTCTCGAAGACCGACAACAAGGGGTGCAGACTGGTGCTGGCCGGAGATACGGATTTCGAAGACGAGTACTCCGCAGGACTCAAAAAATACGCACGGGAACAGGGCGTCGTCCTGACCGGCTTCATCAAGGGGAAAAAGCTGCACGCCCTTCTCACCCACGCCCGCTGCTTCGTACTGCCCTCTTCGCACGAAGGGCTTCCGATCGCATTGCTGGAAGCGATGAGTTACAGACTGCCCGTCATTGTAAGCGACATTCCGGCCAATCTGGAGGTCGGTCTTGAAAAAGAGGCTTATTTCCCCGTCGGCGACATAACGGCGCTGGCGCAGAAGCTCCAGCAAAACATCGACGCACCCTACCGGCAAAAGGAATATCCGATGGAAAAATACGACTGGGACGCTATCGCCGGACAAACGGCCGCAGTATATG
>ENA-OPDH01003111-OPDH01003111.1-human-gut-metagenome-genome-assembly--contig:-NODE-3111-length-10126-cov-3.022242_pt1 | contig 10126 bp, 12 predicted proteins | sample MGYA00241260_ERZ501500 | MGnify/ENA primary metagenome ERZ501500 (study PRJEB25962, sample SAMEA2042519) | human gut metagenome | biome: human gut; feature: human-associated habitat; material: faeces...
AAAAATATAATGAAATAAAAATTTAATATAAATAAAAAAACCACATAATGCTTATTATGCGGTAAAAACGGCTCTTTTCATTAGAGCGTGTTTGAAAAATGCTCCAGCAAAACAAAAATTTTATCAATAAGCGCAAGAAAAAAGGCGCGAAAAACAACCTGACTGATTTTCAAAATTTTTGTCAGTTGTCTTTTTGCACCTTTTTTTATCTGTATACAATTATTTATTACAAAAAGATTGATTTTTTCTAATTTTATGATATAATATGTAAGCAAGTAGAGCAGATATGTCTAATAGTTTTTACCGCATAATAAGCATTATGTGGTAGGTAAAGAATTGCATAATGAAGGTGCTGCGTGAGAAGGAATATCATATGTTATTTTCAAAAATGCATCTTTCCCCGCTATTTTTGGAAAGGCATTTGATAGAGACAGACAGAATGCGTCCCCAAGGCATATGTCTGTTGATAGATGTCAGGTGTTTTTCAGAAATGAAAGCAACTTTCCCCGCTGTTTTTGAAAAATATCTGACAGGGCAGGCAGTACACATCCCCAAGGTGTCTGCCTGCCATTTTATTTTTGTAGAGGAATTTCAGAAAAGTATTTATAAGGGAAATATAAATCTGAATCCCGACCATTATGCCGGGCAGAGTAAGGAGGTTAAGTATGAAACATCATCATTCATCTGGGAAGTACAGATTATTAAAAAGGGTCATCATGATGTGCCTGTCTTTGATACTTGTCTGCAGCATGTCTATTTCGGCATTTGCGGTGAACCGTATCGGCCGGGCAGAGAATGAAACAACACAATCTGTGCAGATGACAGACAATCAAAAGGGCGAAGCTGCTGCAACCAGACAGAAATCGTCCGAAGCACAAACAAAAACGAGACAGGAAAACATGAAAAAATCGGATTCTGAATCGAAAACAAAAGACAATTCAGAAGAACAAAAGAAAGATTCAAAAGACGCAGACAACAAAGGAGCCAAAGAAAATAGCACAGAAAAAGATGCGAAAGAGGACTCCGAAAAGAACATTTCCAAGGAAGAGAAATCTACCAAAGAGGAAAAAAACACAGAGAAAAAGTCTGAAGAGACAACAGATGTATCCGAGGCAACAACAACGGCAGCGAAAGAAACAACAACAGAGGCTGCAGAGAAGAAGACAGAAGCCGTAACAGAAAAGACACCCGAAGGGAAAGACAGCAAAGAAGCAACAAGCGAGGAAAAGGCTGAGGAAGAGACACAGGCAGAGGATGATAAAAATAAAGAGATTGCGGTAACTAGTATTAGTGGACCTACGGAAGTGCAGGTTGGAAAGACGATTAGGTTAACGGGAACATCAGGTAGCTATGGATATTCTCATAGTTGGTCTAGTAGTAATAAAAATATAGCAACCGTAACAGGTAATGGTTCAACAGCAGAGGTTAAAGGAGTGGCTGTGGGGACTGTTACAATCACACATAGATATTCTTCCCAATGGAATGGTAATACACGAACAGAAACGTATCAGGTAAAAGTAACTAAATTTGCAGATAATTATAGCGGAGAAGCAGCTATATACTATCTCGCTAACCCAGCTGGTGATCCATGGACAAACGATACAGGAGCCTGGGCACCATCACAAGACACAAGTAATACTCTGGCAAATATTAGTACAAGTGGTGCAACCTGGGAGGATGGTCATGTAGACGATATTGTTTATGAAAATAAAAATATTAAATCAAATGTAGCAAGTTATATTACTTCATGGCCAGACGGTTCCAAAGGAAGTACCTGGACAGTAAAAGAAGGAGATAGTTCCACAGCAAGTTATTTTACATTTATATTAAATTCTATATGGGATAAGTATAAATCTTCAGTGGCAGCTGATTTAGGAATTGGAGCAGATCAATTACAGCAATCAGACATTAAGGAAATAACATTAACTCCACGTAAAATTTCAAGAGATAATGGTGGAACTCACCCATATCACATCGACTGTGCGCTCAGTATTAAAAGCACAAAAGTTTTTACTGCAAAGTTTTGGGTGAAGGAGCCAGGAGAGAGTAGTGAATATAGACAGATTGATGCGAAAAATTATTTAACAGGAAATCCTGTTGCTAGAACAACAAAAGCAACAATCGGTTCTACAAAAACAGTAAATGGTGTTACCTATGTCCTTGATGGCTGGTACCCAGAGAATGCCGAGGGTGGAGCTTACGGCAGTACAAAAATTGCAGATAATAGATGGAATAATTATATCCCATCAGCTGATGAACTGGCAAATGGTACAGTAAACTTTTACGCCCACTACAGTCCAACTACCACGTCCATTAAACTTAAAAAACTGGTAACAGGAAGTATGGGAGATAAGCAAAAGAAATTCCACTTTACTATTTCTATAGAAAAGGAAAATAAAAATGTAACATTTAAAGTTGGTAATACTTCTAAAACAGGTTCCGCAACAGTGGATTTAGCAAATGATGAGGAAAGTACTTTAACAGAAATTCCTGTCGGGGCGGATGTCAGTATTACAGAAGAGGATTATTCAGGAAGCGGATATACAACTTCTTACGTTATTGATAATGGAAACAGTGCGCTAGAAATAAAGGCCAATATATCCAATATACAGGCGAAAAATGATGTAAGTGCACATGAGATTGTATTTACAAATAATAAAGAAGCCATCCCAGACACAGGAATTACCTTAGATTCTCTTCCATTTATCGCATTACTTGCTCTTAGCATTGCAGGAGGAATCTTTTACCTGTTTTGCAGATATAAAAAGCGCTTTGTTTAAAAGGTGACAGCGATGGCAGAAAGACATAAAAGAGAGGCTAAATTAAATAGAGGGCGCAAAGCAAAAAATAAAGGAAGAGAAGTTTTGCCAAACACAAAAAAGAGTACTTCTACAGAGGTAATAAATCAGGAACATAAAGAAATAATCAAGTGGTTTCAGACAGTAAAGTTCCGCAGGACGCTATTTGGAGGCGTGGATGAGAATGATGTCTGGAAGAAGCTCCAGGAGCTGAACCAGCTTTATGAATCTGCGATTCGGGCAGAGCGGGAAAGATATAACATTTTGCTGACAGACCATGAAAAAACATATGAATCCCAGATTTATAAATATAAACAAGAACTGATGAAAAATGAGGGCACGACAGAGCAGACTGAGATGGACAATACAGAAAATGAAGTGCCACCAGAAACCAGAAATGAGGTGCGGAGGTGATGCGGACTGCAAAAAATATGAGCTGTTCCAAAATAATCCGCAGACGAAGAAGAGAAGCAGAGACCAGAAATGGTTACATACAGCTACTCGCAAGAATCATATTAGTAATCGTATGCGGCGGATTATTATTCACACAGGGATTTTTACTTATGAGAGCGCCGGACAATGGAATGTTCCCGGCAATCAAAGGCGGTGACCTGCTTATAGGATTCCGTTTACAGAGAAATTTCCTGAAAAATGATGTTGTTGTATACAAGGCAAATGGGAAACTGCAGGTAGGAAGAATACTGGGACAAGAAACAGATGTCATTACCATAGATGACACCGGGCAACTTCTTGTCAATGGAACTCCCCAAACAGGAGAAATCGCATTTCCTACATATGCAAAAAAAGGAATAAAAAAATATCCATATAGAGTGCCTAAAGGCTGTGTCTTTCTATTAGGAGATTACAGGACACAGACAAAAGACAGCCGCGATTACGGCCCAATTAAAATGGAGGATGTAAAGGCCAAAGTCATTACAGTACTCCGCAGGCGGGAACTCTAAATAAACTATCTATCTTGAATAAACTACCGAAAGGGGTTTAGAAATAACAAATTTACTTATTATATTAAGGAGGAAACATTATGAAAAGAGTAAAACGACTATTTGCATGTTTATTAGCACTGACAATGATGCTTGGGTTAAGTGCAACGGCGTTTGCAACAGAGACAGCAGAAAAAGTTCAGACACCTGCGAATGGAGGAACAGTTACATTTGAAAAAGAGTATAAATTAGTTGGAGAGGGAATTTCACCTGCAGAAACATTTGAGTTTAATATTGCAAAAGCAGGAGTAGAAAATGGTGGTGTGGATGCAGAAAAACAGGACATGCCAACTGTAGGAACAGCTGCTTATGCTCAGAATGGAGCAACAACAGCAGGTAATAAGAAAGAGGTTACAGTAGCATTACCAACTTATACAAGTGTAGGTGTATATTCCTATATAATTACAGAAAAAACAGGTACAACAGCAGGTGTTGCTTATGATAGCAAATCAGTTACAATGAAAGTTACTGCTGTTGACAATAATGGTACTATTGAGATTGCAGCAGTTAGCTTTACAAAAGCTGGAAAGAAACTTGCTGATAATGAAGCTGCATTCAACAATACTTATACAGCTAATAAACTTAGTATTAGTAAAACAGTAGCAGGTAATCTTGGTGATAAATCTAAATATTTCGATTTCACAGTAACATTAACAGGAAAAGAAGGAGAAGAATACTCTCTTCCGGCTACAATAACAGGTGGTTCCGATAAAAGTGGAAAAAAGGAAAATGTTGCAATCAGTGGAACAACAACATTCAAATTAAAACATGGTGATACAATCACAATTGAGAACTTGCCAGCAGGTGTTAGTTACAAAGTAGAAGAAGCAACTCCTTCAGATTATACAATGAATGCAACGGGTCAGGAAGGTACTATGGATGCAGAAGCTAAAACAGCAGCATTCACAAACACTAAAACTGGCGACATCGATACAGGCGTTTACTTAGACAACCTTCCATATATCTTAGTATTCGCAGGCGTATTAGCAATCGCAGCAGTATTCATTGTAAGAAGACGCAGATTCGAAGACTAATTATCAAAAGAATATAATAATATAAACGAAGTAATACTAGAGCGTGTTTGAAAAATAAAAGTTATACAAAACACAAGAGTTATTACTGCTTGTTGATACTGAAAATATCAAAAATAAATATTATTTATATCATAATTGACATATTTTAAAGACATATATGCAGTATATAATAATTGATTTTGGCAATATAAATAACTTTAAATATTTTTCAAACACACTCTAGATAAAGAAACATTTTAACAAAAATATGCTGTAGAAAGGAGGTGGCTGTATGGATGTTTCAAGAATATTTTTAAAAACAGCCAACTCTCTTCTCAGCGCAGTGATTGTGCTATTTCTTGTTGTTGCGGGAGCCTACTCTGCATATGCCCTCTGGGACAATATGCAGGTGTATGCTTCTGTAGATGATATACAGTCGCAGTTGTTGAAATATAAACCTACACCGGGCGAGGATAACGGCCCGACATTTGAGGAACTTCGGGCAATTAATCCAGATGTATGTGCCTGGATTACATTAGATGGAACAAAGATTGATTATCCGGTTCTTCAGGGAGAAGATAATCTTACCTACATCAATAAAGATGTATATGGCAACTTTGCTCTGGCAGGAAGTATATTTCTTGATTCTAATTGTGACCGGTCATTTCAGAAAAAGTATTCGCTGCTATATGGTCATCATATGGCAGAACATAAAATGTTTGGTGATCTTGACTTATACGAAAAGCAGAAATTTTTTGATAAGAACCAGACAGGAACTCTTGTCCTGCCCGACCGTTCTTATAAACTTGAAATTTTTGCATGCATTAAAACTTCTGCGAATGAGGATAACATTTTCATTCCTCAAAAATGGCAGAAAAGCACAGATGGTCTGCTGAAATATGCAGAAAAGAGTGCAAAGTATATTCATCAGGATACAATGAAAAAAATAGGAACTTCAAAAGACTTTTCACAGATTCTTGCCATGTCAACCTGTTCGTCAGATTACACAGATGCAAGAACCGTTATTCTGGCGGTAATGAAGCCTTATTCGCCGGAGAAGTAAGGAGGAGATCAAAACGAAAATAAGAAAAATTCCGGCAGTGTTATTGCTTGTAGTTTTGTGCCTGGCAGTTTTTCCGATTTCTACTTTTGCAGCAGACGCTGTTCAAGTACAAATTCCTGTCAGTATACAAACCTCAGGTGAGACACCTTCTCCGGAGGAAAACTATACGGTTGAGCTTCAGGCAGTGGACGATGCACCGATGCCGTCAGAAAATGTATTGGAGATTAGTGGAAGTGGTAAAGCATTTTTTTCACCAATTCAATATACAACTCCCGGCATTTACTATTACACCATTACACAGCAGTCTGGCACACACAAACGTGGGCATTACGACCAGACAGTTTATTATGTAAAAGTTTCCGTAACAAATGGGGAAAATGGTAATTTGGAGACTGTGATAGCTGCGCATACGGATGCAGATATGACCGATGCAAAATGCGATATTACATTTACAAATTACTATAAACCTATAAAGAAAACATCGGAAAGCACAACAGAAACGATACCAACTACGAAGAGAAAGCCTGAAACAAAACCAGGCAACAAAACTTCAATAAAGAAAAGTAAAAATAAAGTAAAAACAGGTGACAATAGCAATGCGACCCTGTTTGCCATTTTACTTCTCGTTTCAGGAACAGGATTGCTGATTATCGCAATATCACGTTACCGGGAAAAATACCATAAGTAAACAAAACAGGACAGAGATTATTTTCAAATATGCTCTAGAAAATAGTCTCTGTTTTTTGTTGCCTTAAAAAAGTAAATTGCTTTTATTTTTTCAGAAATCACTTTGAAATAAAAGAATCATGTCATAAAGTCAACGCAATAACGTGATTGTGATGCAATACAAAAAAGAAACCGGCCACTGGTCGGTTTCGAGAGAGGAAAGTATGAAAAAAATCTGTTATTGTTTTTTTGATGTCTCTATAATACTCAGAATTTGTGAACAGTCTGTGAGGAAAAAATAACGATAATCTGACGAAAAACGAAAGGAAATGTTTTGTTGTAAAGATTAGATGTAATTTTTCAGTATTTCTATTGGTGTTTCGGGAGAAAGAATCTCGTTACTGTCAGGCAGATGGAGGAGCCAGTCGTGAAAGGCTTTTGAGCATTCGACAAATTATTTTCTATGTGTTACTATGAAAATATTGTAAAACAAGTATTATGGATAACATGAGGGGTACAAGTCATGAGCCAGAAAATTAATACAAATGAGTTTCTTAAAAATGTGAGAATAGGACTTTGGCGGATTGAAGTTGAAGAAGGGAAATTACAATGAATCTTCTAAGTAATGCTGTCAAATATACACCAGAAGGTGGGACGATACATTTCACTATCAGGGAACTTCCGTATGAAAGAGAAGGCTATGCCTTATTCCAGACCGTAGTTGAAGATACAGGAATCGGAATCAGCAAAGAATATATCCCTCATCTATTTGAAGCATTTAGCCGTGAAAAAAGTTCATCAGAAAGCGGTATTATAGGAACCGGACTTGGCCTTCGGATTGTTAAAAAGTTTGTAGATTTGATGGAGGGAAGCATTGTAGTAGAAAGCGAGATTGGAGAAGGTACCAGATTTACTGTGACAATTCCACATAGAATTGCAACGGCAAATGAATATATTTCTGAAGAAAATGCGAAAGAATTACCAGAAGAAATAAAAAATATATTAATATGCCAAAATCCTAATTGTATTACTTCAGTGGAAAAATACATACCCCATAGCTTTAAATTATTTGATAAAGAAAAGGGAAGTTATAAATGTGAATATTGTGAACAAATTATAAATCCAAGTGAGGTATAAAAATATGAATTTATTAATAAAAAATGCTAATGTAATAGATGCTAATGGAAAATTTCAAGGTGATATATTAATAATAGATGGAATAATAAATCAAATTGGTAAAAATATAGATAAAAATGGAGTGGAAATTCTTGATGCAAAGGGATATACAGTAATGCCTTCTTTTATAGATACACATGCTCATTTTAGAGAGCCAGGATTAACTTATAAGGAAGATATAGAAAGTGGATCTAAGGCAGCTGTAAAAGGAGGCTATACTGGAGTATGTTTAATGGGAAATACTAATCCGATTTGTTCAACAAAGGAGGTAGTAGAATACGTTAGAAATAAAGTAAGGGAAGTAGGATTAATTGATGTTCATCAATGTGTATCAATTACAGAAAATTTTAATGGTAAATCTATAGAACACTTATGGGCTTTTAATGATGATAATGAACTTATAGCAATAACTGATGATGGTGTTGGAGTTATGGATTCTAGTATTATGATGAAGGCAATGGAAAAGGCAAAGGAAAATAAGTGGATTATAATGTCACATGCAGAAGATAGAACATTTTCTAAAATAGATATGAGAATAGCAGAGGATTTAATGACTATAAGAGATTTATACTTAGCTAAAGTAACTGGTGCAAGATTACACATGGCTCATGTAAGTACAGTTGAATCAATTAATGCAATAAGAGAAAGTAAAAAGACAGGAAGTAATGTAACTTGTGAAGTTACACCACATCATATAGGATTAACATCAGATATAAGTAATTATAGAGTAAATCCTCCAATAAGAGAAAAAGAAGATGTTAATGCAATAATAAAAGGAATTAAAGATGGAACTGTTGATTGTATAGGTACAGATCATGCACCACATACTGAAGAAGATAAATGGTGCTCCAGGCATGGTAGGATTAGAAACTGCATTTAGTATTTGTTATACAGAATTAGTAAAAAATAATGGTATTTCTATAAATAAATTAAGCGAGTTAATGTCTAAAAATCCAGCAAATATTCTTAAAATGAATAAAGGAATAATTTCAGTTGGAAAAGATGGAGACTTAGTATTAGTTGATTTAAATAAAGAAATAACAATTGATAAAGAAGCATTTGCATCTAAAGGTAAGAATACTCCTTTCCAAGGAAGAAAATACTTTGGAGAAATTGTAAAGACTATAAAGGGCGGTAAAGTAATATATAGTAAATAAGTTTAGTATTATCATAAGAGAAGAAGGGTGAAGTTAATATGAAAAGTTTTATAATGGATAAGTTATATAAAAGAGTTGAGGAAAGAGGTGTTGTGTGCTTAGGGTTAGATACAGCTGTTGAATATATACCTTCACATATTTTAGATGGAAAATCAATAGAAGAAGCAATATTTGAATATAATAAATCAATTATAGATGAAACTTTAGATGTTGTAGCTTGCTTTAAGGTTCAAATAGCATATTATGAAGCTTTAGGATTAGCTGGACTTATGGCATATAAGAAAACATTAGAATATTTAAGAATAAAGGATGCAATTATAATTGCAGATATAAAAAGAGGCGATATAATGGCAACTGCAACTCAATATGCTAAAGGTCATTTTAGTGGAGATTTTGAAGCAGACTTTATTACTTTAAGTCCATATATGGGGATGGATAGTATAGAACCATATATGCCATATATGGAAAATGGGAATAAGGGTGTTTTTGTATTAGTTAGAACTTCAAATCCAGGAGCTGAAGATATAGAAAATATTGATACAAAAGATAATAGCAAAGTTTATAAGGTTGTAGGTGATAAACTTACTAAGATGGGTGAATCTATAAAAGGTGAATGTGGATATTCAGCTATTGGTGGAGTTATTGGATGTACTCATGTTGAAGAGGGTAAGGAAATTAGAGAAAGATATAAAAATATGTTTTTCTTAATACCTGGTTATGGAGCACAAGGAGGAAAAGCAGAAGATGTAGCTTTATATTTAAGAAATGGAAATGGTGGAGTTGTAAATTCATCAAGAGCTATTCTTTTAGCATATAAAAAGGAAAATAAACCAGAAGAATTTGCACTTTGTGCAAGAAAAGAAGCTATAAGAATGAGAGATGAAATAAGAAAAGCTGTTAATAATCTTTAGGAGGAGAGAATTTATGAAGTACACAAAAGGCGAGATTTTGTTAAATGATGAAATTCAAACTGGAATATATAAAATGGTTGTAAAAGATAAAAATAAAGCAAAGGCAGGTCAGTTTTACATGCTTAAGCATAATGGAACAACCCTTCTTCCAAGACCAATAAGTGTATGTGAAACTAATGGAGAAACACTTACTTTTGTTTATGCCGTTGTAGGTAATGGAACTAAAGAATATGCAGAATTAAAAGTAGGAGATACAATAAGTTTAAATGGTCCATTAGGGAATGGATTTAATTTGGAAGAAGATTATGGTAAAGTTGCTTTAGTAAGTGGTGGAATTGGTA
>ENA-OPDH01003112-OPDH01003112.1-human-gut-metagenome-genome-assembly--contig:-NODE-3112-length-10122-cov-1.764379_pt1 | contig 10122 bp, 5 predicted proteins | sample MGYA00241260_ERZ501500 | MGnify/ENA primary metagenome ERZ501500 (study PRJEB25962, sample SAMEA2042519) | human gut metagenome | biome: human gut; feature: human-associated habitat; material: faeces...
GTACCAATTATCAAACTGATCAGGTTGCTGTGGCGCGTTTCCAGCGTGAAGCACGTGCCATGACTGAGCTTAGCCATCCGAATATCGTTGCGATTAGAGATATTGGTGAAGAAGACGGTCAGCAGTTCTTGGTGATGGAGTATGTGGATGGTTCGGACTTGAAGAAATTCATTCAAGACCATGCACCATTGTCTAACCAAGATGTTGTGCGTATTATGGGGGAAGTCCTTTCCGCCATGACTCTTGCCCACCAAAAGGGTATTATTCACCGTGACCTTAAGCCACAGAACGTTCTATTAACTAAGGATGGTAGAGCTAAGGTTACAGACTTTGGTATCGCAGTAGCATTTGCTGAAACCAGCCTGACACAAACTAACTCAATGTTGGGGTCAGTCCATTATTTGTCACCAGAACAGGCACGTGGTTCTAAAGCCACTATCCAAAGTGATATCTATGCTATGGGGATTATGCTCTTTGAAATGTTGACAGGGCATATCCCTTTTGATGGCGATAGTGCAGTAACCATTGCACTTCAACATTTCCAAAAGCCCCTGCCATCGATTTTGGCTGAGAACCGTAACGTTCCTCAAGCTTTAGAAAATGTTGTTATTAGAGCAACTGCTAAAAAGCTTGAAAATCGTTACAACAGCACTTTGGAAATGAGTCGCGACCTAGTAACTAGTTTGCATCCTAGTCATAGTCGTGATTCTAAGGTAGTTTTTGATGACATGACGGATGCTAAGACCCTGCCAAAGGTTGATTCAGTTTCATCAGTAGGTCCTGAGAAAAAGATTTCTCCTAAACCATCAGAGCCTACACCGGCTCCAAGCAAACAACCGAGGGAAAAAGCTTCTCTATCTAAAAAAAAGAAAAATCTCTTTTCAACTCTACTCAAGGTTTTACTAGGCTTCGTCTTTATAGGAATTATCATTTTTGCCTATCTTGTTTTTACCAATCCTGACAATGTCCAAGTACCAAATGTTGTAGGTCAAGAGTTGTCAACAGCTCAGACGAAACTTGAAAGTGCAGGCTTTAAGGTTGGCGATGTTAAAGAAGTCGAAAATGATTCAGTCAATAAGGGCAAAGTTATCAAGACCGACCCTACAGCTGGGACAATGCGTAAAGAGGGAGCAAGCATTGATGTCTATGTTTCTTCTGGTAGCAAAGGTTTCACTCTGAAAAATTACAAGGGGAAAAATTATAAGGATGCCATTGAGGATTTAACCTCGAATTATGGGGTTTCCGAGGATCAGATCGATATTCAACATGTCGAAGACGATAATGCTAAAGAAGGCGAAATTCTATCTCAAAGTTCGGAGAAAAACAAGTCCTTCAATCCTAAAGATAGTAAGGCAAAAATCAAGTTTCGTGTGGCAACTCCTAAGCCTATAACTATGCCTGATGTGACTGGTTTAACTGTCTCGACAGCAGTCCAAACCTTGAATAGTAAAGACATTTCAAGCAGCAGTATTGAGTATCATGACTATAATACTGGTGTTAAGTTGGATAAGAGTAAGGTACCTAGTAATACAGAGGTCCTTTATCAAGATCCTCAAGTTGGTACTGCTGTTGATGGCACAGTGATTCTCTATGTTTCAGTCGTAACTAAGAGTTCAAGTATTCAACAGTCAAGCTCAGCAAGTACGACACAATCGTCGTCATCTACAAGTTCTAGTTCTGAAAGTAGTACAGCTTCTAGTACCGAAACAGCTACAGAAGCTACTCACACAGAGCAATAATGAGTTTGAAAATTTTAGATATAAGAAAAAGAGAGGCTTTCTGACTCTCTTTTTAATTCAATTGCTTGGGAATTTTAAAGTGGCTGCTTGTCAGGGATGGCAGATTCTTTTATGATGAACGCGCATCACATAGAGGAGAGGCGTAATGAGAAACCGTAGAAAACTGAAAAAGGTATATTATTAGCTACGATATTGTCATGACGGTTCTAGCCCTTCTTTTCATAGGGAGAGTAATTTTTTGATTTGGTTGGGTTGATTACTATTGGGAGACATTCTTTTCTATCTATTAATCAGACCATTACCCTTAAATTTGCTTTAGATTATACTATTCGTTTTTCCTTGGCACTTCGGGAGCGGATTTTTGTAAAAACGCATGTGTTGGACTTGTTGACCATCATTTCTTAAAATGAAGTATTCACCTTCCTTTGTTTTTCAAGGCTGGAACGCTTTGATCGTTTGGAAAAAAATCTCACGTTGAATTGGTCTAAGTAGTAAGTTTAAGCATAATTCAAATCGTATTAATCGTAGAAATGGTTTTCACTTTTTGTTTTCGGCTAATAGTATTATCATCCTTATCAGTAGTAGTATTATTGCCCGTGTGGAGCATCATAATTTTATAGATGATATTTGGTGATCTGTGGCAACAGTTACCACAGTAGGTTACGGGGATATTGTCCCTAAAAACCTCGTAGGTAAGGCAATTGCTGTTGTGCTCATGTTTAGTGGAATTGCTACTCTGGGGTTGTTGACAGCTCTCTTAATAATATTTTTTTGCGTTCAGGTCGCTAAACTGAACGAAAAATAGCTGAGCTTGAGAAGGAGTTGGCTGAATAACGTGTCATTCTTGAGGAAATCAGAAGTACGGTGCTTGCTATGAGTAGGAAAATGAATAAGAACGACGACTAGGTTTTCTGTAGATTAAAGATTGTGCTTCCTATGATGGGGGTGCTTTTTTGTCGCTATCTCGTATAGCCAGTAATCTCTCGAACTAGTCCTCTTTGTCAATTAGTCCAAAATTTGATAGAATGAACCCTGTATACTTTTATTTGAGAGGTCCTTATGACCAAATTTAATTTTTTCTTAGTGGTGGAGGCTCTTCTTTTAACTCTAGGCTTAATCACCATCTTTAATAATGATATTATCCGTTTTATTTTCATACTGGTTTTAACCTTGTTGGCCGTTCGCTTTTTTAACAAGGAGTCCAAGAGCGACTTTGTCTTGACGATCTGCTTGATTTCACTTTTTTTGGTTTCCATGTGGAATATCTATGTGGTTCTTGCTATCTTAGTGGGTGTGGCCTATGTCATGATTAACCATTTTTCACAGGTCAAGAAAAAGAATCGTTACGCTCTCATTCAATTTAAGGAAGATGACTTGAATCCACAGGCTGTGCGAAATCAGTGGATTGGAACTCATATGGAACCTGTCAGTGATCGCTATGACTTTGATGATATTAATATTATCCGTTTCTTTGGGACAGATGTGATTGATTTGACCCAGGTTATCGTTTCAGGTCGAGAAAATGTCGTCATTTTACAGAAACTTTATGGACCAACGACAATCTTGGTACCAATTGATATTTCCGTTAAGTTGAATATATCAGCTATCTATAGCTCTGTGACCTTCTTTGATGAAGATGAATACGACCTCCGTTACGAAAGCTTGACCTTGCAGGGGGCAGAGTATGAGCATGCCCATCGAACGCTTAAATTGATTCTCAATGTGGGAGCTGGACCAGTGGAGGTACGTCGTAAATGAAGAAACAGTACCTATTTTTAATCCTAACTTATTCAGTTGTTGTTTTAATTGGGGTTACCCTTGTGGTTATGGATAGCTTTAACCTCAACTTTTCACTGGTTTTCGGTAGTATCTCTCAGGTATTTCACTTCCTTTTTAACATGTTTTTTGTGGTTCTGAGTTTGCTCATTTTGCTGTATATTCTTTGGGCCATTGCAAATGATAATAGTATGCGTTCGGTCAATCAAGACTTGCGTCGTATTATCAATAACCAACCTGTCAAACGTCAGGGAGATAGTGAGTTGGACAAGAATATGATGCGTCTATCTCATAAAATGCGTAAATTGACCAAGGATCTGCAAAAAACGGAAAATGCTCAGGCTTTGAAAAGTCGTGATATTATTAAGAAAGAGCGAGGTCGCATTGCTCGAGATCTTCACGATACCGTTAGCCAGGAGCTTTTTGCGGCTAGTATGATTCTATCTGGTGTTTCTCAGATGGTGGACCAGCTAAGTAAGGAAGATTTACATCATCAGATTCAGGCAGTCGAGGCCTTGCTGACTGATGCTCAAAATGATATGCGTGTCTTGCTTTTGCACCTTCGTCCGACAGAACTTGAGAACAAGACTTTGCAGGAAGGCTTGCAGATGATTCTTAAAGAATTAACTGATAAATCCAATATCCGTGTTGTCTATAAGGATATGGTTAAGAAAGTGCCTAAGCGTATTGAAGATAATCTCTTTAGGATTGCCCAAGAGTTTATCTCTAATACCCTTAAGCACGCCAAGGCCAGCCAAATAGAGGTCTACCTCTATCAAAATAGTCAGGAAATTCAGTTAAAAATGCTAGATAATGGTGTTGGTTTTGATTTGAATGCCTCGACTGACGAGATGAGTTATGGACTAAAAAATATCCAAGAGCGTGTTGATGAAATGGCGGGAACTGTGCAGTTCCTATCAGCTAAAGGTAAAGGGACGTCTATTGATGTTCGTGTGCCAATATTAAGAGGAGAAGACAATGTCGAATAAGATTAATGTAATTTTGGTAGATGATCATGAAATGGTTCGTTTAGGCCTTAAGAGTTTCTTGAATCTCCAAGGAGATGTAGAAGTGGTTGGAGAGGCAGAAAACGGCCGTGAGGGTGTCGATCTTGCCCTGGAGCTACGACCAGATGTCGTTGTTATGGACCTTGTTATGCCTGAGCTAGATGGTGTTCAGGCGACTTTGGAATTGCTAAAAGAATGGCCTGAAGCTAAGATTCTAGTTTTGACCAGCTATTTGGACAATGAAAAAATTTATCCAGTCATTGAAGCTGGCGCCAAAGGCTATATGCTTAAAACGAGCAGTGCAGCAGAGATTCTAAATAGTATCCGTAAGGTTTACCGTGGAGAGGAAGCTATCGAAACTGAGGTAGACAATAAGATTAAATACCATGATAGTCACCCGAACTTACATGATGACTTGACCGCGCGCGAACGTGATATCTTAGCCCTCCTAGCTAAAGGCTATGACAATCAAACCATTGCTAACGAACTTTTTATTTCTTTAAAAACCGTCAAGACTCATGTGTCTAATATCCTTGGGAAATTAAATGTTGATGACCGTACTCAGGCTGTAGTTTATGCCTTTAGACATCATCTGGTTTCACAGGATGATGAATAAATCTATTTTAGGAGTTGGAAAAGGTTAATTATGGCTGTGCAAATTATCTCTTATTTTACGAGTCAAAGTGTTTGACTTTATTTCTAGCAACATATATAATTAGTCTGTCCTAAAACTTTTTTTCATATGAGGTTTCTTCAACCTCGAATCATCATCTAAGGTCACTTATATGATAAAATCTCCTAACTCCTAGCAATCGGTTATGCCGATTGTTTTTTTTGAAAAAAAGTGGGGATGGACTTCCCCATAAAAATCTTTTTTGGTGTTTTATTATAAATGGAGCTTGTTGTAAGAAGCTTGTTATAAGGGATATGCGGGGAATGAAGAATTATCACAGGAGCAGCGTCAGAAAAAACGGATAGATTCTCTTTTGTGCATTTTTTGGGAGCTAATAGACGTATAAAAATAGATAGAAATGGAAAAGTTTTAAGAATCAGACGAGGCAGATAAAAAGGTAGGGATGTTGCAGCATCCCTACCGATTGACCATTTTGTCTTGTCAAAATAATCAACATAAAAATCAAATTACAAATTTATGAAAAAATTGCGACTTATGTTTAGATGGACATTTGTATTTGTTCTGCTGGGAATGTTGCATGTTCATGCAAATGTCTACCCGCAGAACGGGCAACAGGTGACGCTTTCGATGAAGGCTGCCAGTCTGAAGGATGTACTTTGGGCGATAGAACGCCAGACATCGTTTGTTTTCATGTATAATGAAGAGGATTTGGATAAAATCGGCAAGGTGGATGTTGACGTACAGGGGGACGATATCCGGACTATTCTGAATGTCTGTCTGAAGGGTACGACATTGACTTATGTGTTGCAAGACAATGTGATTGTTTTGAAACCGACAATACCTCAAAAGACAGTCAAGGAGGTGCTCTTGAAAGGAAAGGTGGTTGATGAAAAAAAGGAGCCGCTACCGGGGGTGACCATTTTGGTGAAGGGAACTTCTGTAGGTGCTGTGACCGATGCCAATGGACAGTTTGCCATGAGAGTGCCCGAAACAGCCAATCTGGCATTGGTATTCTCTTTTATCGGTATGGAGCCGAAAGAAGTGGCATATAAGGGACAGCAAGAGTTTTATGTGGTGATGAAGACTGCCAAGGAGGAGTTGGAAGAGGTGGTTGTAACCGGATACATGAAACTGAAAAAAGAGAGCTTTACAGGTAATACAACTACGGTCAATAAAGATCAGCTGTTAAAAACAAATAATAAAAACGTTATTGCTGCTCTGCAGGCTTTCGAGCCGTCATTCCGAATTAAGGATAATAAATTGTTTGGTTCTGACCCGAACTCTTTGCCGGAGTTTACCATTCGCGGAGAGGGTAGTATCGGTATGAATCGTGGTCTGGAAATGGAAAAAGCCAGACGTTCGCAAAGAACTTCTCTGAAGGACAATCCGAACTTGCCTATTTTTATCATGGATGGCTTTGAAGTATCTGTACAGAAAGTCTACGATATGGATATCAACCGCATCGAGAGTGTGACGATTTTGAAAGACGCTTCTGCCACAGCGATCTACGGATCAAGAGCTGCCAACGGAGTGGTGGTCGTGACTACTGTTGCACCGAAACCGGGAGAATTGAGGGTGACATATAATTTTAATGCCGGAGTTGAATTACCGGATTTGTCAGATTATAACTTGTGTAATGCCTGGGAAAAGGTTGAAGTGGAACGTTTGTCCGGAAAGTATATCGCAGAAAGCGGAGATCCTGGCATGCAGTTGGAGAAAGATATTGCTTACAATGATTTGGTGAATGAGGTGCGCCGTGGCGTGCAGACCGATTGGCTGGCTCAGCCTTTGCACAATGTGTTCAACCATTCACACAGTATGAATGTTTCCGGTGGTGTTGAAAGTATCCGATATAGCCTGGATTTGAACTACGGAACACACAACGGAGCCATGATTGATTCTTATCGTGACAATGTAGGTGTTGGTTTGAATCTGGACTACCGCAATAAGTCCTGGTTGCAGGTTATGAACTCTATTTCGTTCAATGTGACTAAATCACAGGATTCTCCTTATGGAAATTTTGATACTTATGCTAAGTTGCAACCGTACTGGGCTCCGTATTCAAACGACGGCGAGTTGTTGGAGACATTGAAAGACGGCAAGACAACCAATCCTCTCTACAGGGCTGAGAAATTGGGAAGTTTTTCCGGTCGCTCAAGATTGAACGACTTGACTAACAATTTCAGTATCAATATCTATTTTACAAAGAACTTCTCGTTTAAGGGACAGCTTTCTATGACAAGAACCGATTCTGAAACGAAGAGCTTCAGCGACCCTAAAGACCCGAGTTTCAAGGGATCTCCGACTCGTGAAAGAGGAACTTTAACAACTTCTTCTGACAAGGGATTCACTTGGAACACTAATGCGATGTTCTATTTCAATAAAGGTATCGACAAGCATTTCATTAATGCTACCGCCGGATTGAACGTGCAGGAATCTCATAGTAAAACGACTGCAATAGAGTATCGTGGATTCCAGTTGAGTAATTTGAACTCTCCTACTTATGCTGCAGAGCAGACTCGCAAGTCGGCTGTCTCTTCTGACAAGAGCCGTCTGTTAGGTATGCTGGCTTCTCTTAACTATTCTTACAACAACGTGTATTTGTTGGACGCTTCTTTCCGTCTGGACGGTTCTTCTAAGTTCGGCGAGGACAAGAGATTCGCTCCTTTCTGGTCTGTGGGTGCCGGTGTGAACTTCCATAACTATTCATGGTTGAAAGATAATTGGTTGGTTAGTTTGTTGCGTGTTCGTGGAACATATGGCGTTACCGGTAATGTCAACTTCCCGGCTTATGCGGCAATTTCCACTTATAAGACTTCCGACAAATGGTATTACGATACACCATCGAATACTTTGATTGCTTTGGGTAATCCGAAATTAACTTGGGAGAAGACATATACTTTGGATGTGGGTATTAACTTGGGCTTGTTCCATGACCGTCTTGTAGTGGAAGGAAACTATTATCGCAAGGAGACCAAGAATCAGTTGGAACAGCTGTCTGTCCGCACATCATCAGGTTTTTCTACTTATTACACAAATGCCGGTTCGATTTTGAACAAAGGTTTTGAGATTAAATTGAATACGACTGTTTTCCAGAATGATAATTGGACTGTTGCTGTAAATGCTACTCTGGCTTCCAATAAGAATGAGATTACAAAATTGGGTCAGGAGGCTGAGAGATATAATAAGAATATCCAGGATTTTCACAATGGAAAGAATCAGGGACAGGGCGGAGATTATTCAGATTTGCTCTATATCCCGTTGACACAGTATTATGTGGGAGCATCTACAACTGCGATTTATGCTGTGCCTTCTTATGGTATAGACCCGTCAAACGGTAAGGAACTGTTCCGTAAGAGAAACGGTCAGAGTACGTATGTATGGAATGCCGCTGATGAAGTGGTAGTGGGTGACAAGAGTCCGGATGCACAAGGTTCTTTCGGTATCAATGTAGCTTGGAAAGGTTTCTACCTAAATACAACATTCCTCTATCAGTGGGGTGCTCAGGATTATAACGAGACCATTAAAAACAAGGTAGAAGAGGCAGATATTGACGGAAGCAACGTAGACCGTCGTGTACTGACTCAGCGTTGGCAAAATCCGGGTGATATAGCTCCGTTCTTTGACTTGAAGAACAAACAAAAGACGCAGCCTACATCAAGATTCGTACAGGATAATAATTATTTGGCATTTAGCAGTATCTCTTGCGGTTATGATTTTAACCGTGACTTGATTCGCAAAATGAGACTGACTTCGTTGGGATTGCGTTTTAACATGAATGATGTTTGCCGCTGGTCGAATATAAAGCAGGAGCGCGGAACAAGCTATCCTTATGCGAAGAACTATAGCTTTACATTGTCGTTAGGATTCTAACAATAAAATATTTGAGTATGAAAATATATATACAAATTATGATTCTATTATCCTTGTTGTCATTGAGTTCATGCAAGGATTGGTTGAATTTGCAACCGGAAGGTGAGGCTACGAGCGATAAGCTGTTTACAACGGGTGATGGCTATCGTTCTGTCCTGGCGGGAGTTTACGAAGCGATGGCATCCCGTAATCTTTATGGAGTGGAACTTCAGTTTGGATTGGTGGACTGTATGTCACGGCAATATACCTGGGCTTGGAAATATGGCGAGGAGGGGACTAATATGTATAAGATAGCCCGAAACTATGATTATTACAATTCTGCATTGAGACCGACTATCGACAATATCTGGAAGGATGGATATAACGTGGTGGCTAATGCGAATAATCTGATTCAGAATCTGGAGCGTGCATCTGCCGATATTTTTGCAGAGGGGGAGGTCGAGCGTAAGATGATTTTAGGGGAGGCATATGCTTGTCGGGCATTGGTGCACTTCGATTTATTGCGGTTGTTTGCGCCGGCGTTGATTCATGATGACGGAGAAAAACGGGTGCCTTATGTGGAAGACTACCCTAATATCCAGCCAAACGGGATAGCTGTAAAGCCTTTTATGGAGAAGGTTATCCGCGATTTGAATAAAGCTCGCGAACTTACAATAGAGTTTGATACTACGGCCTGGGGTATGAGTTTGAGCGCATCCGGCAAGACTCGTTTCAATGGAGAGTTTGAATGGGGTATGCCGGGACATCAATCTTCGAGTGTGATAGACGGTTTTTTCCAGGGACGCGGTTTCCGGTTGAGTTATTATGCTATCACAGCATTGTTGGCAAGAGCATATCAGTATGCGGGAATGTATGACGAGGCTTTTCAGATGGCTGATGCTGTATTGAAATTCAAAGCAACCGGTACACAGGGCAGCTCTTACGATATGTTCTCAAAAGATGAATTTTGGGAGTTGCGTGGTAATGATTTTGAAAGCAAGAAGGATTTGAAGTGTATTTCCAATTTGATTTTTGCAGTCTATAATGAGGAGGCTTACGACAATTATAGTTTGGGAAGTTTCTTTAGAAAAAAAGCAGATGGAATGAATCAGGG
>ENA-OPDH01003115-OPDH01003115.1-human-gut-metagenome-genome-assembly--contig:-NODE-3115-length-10116-cov-3.751019_pt1 | contig 10116 bp, 12 predicted proteins | sample MGYA00241260_ERZ501500 | MGnify/ENA primary metagenome ERZ501500 (study PRJEB25962, sample SAMEA2042519) | human gut metagenome | biome: human gut; feature: human-associated habitat; material: faeces...
TGACTTCTTTTTGAATTTGATGAAAAAGTCCTTGACTTTTCGTCTCTGGCAAAACCGCAAAATCCATTCTTGTGACGGCTGCTGTCCGGCTGGCGGCCTTCAATATTCCGCAGTACGCCGCCATGACCTCAATGGACGAAATGGACTTCGGCAGCCTCGGCGAGCGCAAGCGCGCCATCTTCTGCGTCATCCCCGTCAACGACAGCAGCATGAACTACCTTGTTGGTATGCTCTATACCCAATGCTTTCAGGAACTATACCGCCGTGCGGACCTGAAATACAACGGACGGCTGCCCGTCCCCGTGCGCGTCATTCAGGACGAATGGGCGAATGTGGCCCAGCCGGAGAGCTATCCGAAGATCCTCGCTACCTGCCGCAGCTACAATATCGGGCTGAACATCATCGTGCAGAATGTGCAGCAGATCAAGGCGCTGTACGAAAAGGAACACGAGAGCATCATCGGCAACTGCGACACGCTTTTATTCCTTGGCGGCGGCAACGAGCCCGCTTCGCTGGAGTTTATCGTAAAGCTGCTGGGGCGGGAGACACTGGCTACCCGCACACGGGGACTGACCAAGGGGCGGAACGGCTCCAGCACCACGAATTATCAGCAGACGGGCCGCGACCTTATGACCGTTGATGAAGTCCGCAAATTGGACACCAATAAAGCGATTTTATTCATCCGCGGCGAGGACCCGGTGATCGACCGAAAATATAACCTTAAGCGCCATCCCAACATCAAATTGACCTCGGACGGCAAGGCAAAGCCATACATCCACAAGCCGCAGGGCGTGCCGGATTATGCGCTGCCCGATCTGCCCTATGCGTTTAAGTCATTGGACGATTACGAATTTATTGACACGGAGGATACAGAACATGAATCTGAACAAGAAGAACCTTTGGAAACCGGCGGAGCCGAATAAGGCGAAGCGGCTCTATTGGACGGCGGCTGGGGCTGCTGTTCTCTGTCTTTGCTGCGCTACGCCTGCGATGGCGGCGGGCAGTGATCCGCTGGACATCGTCAACAACCTTTCGGATTTTATTTTCAGCATCATCAAGGCGCTGGGCGTCATTATCCTCGGCTGGGGCATCGTGCAGGTGGGTATGTCGATCCAGTCCCACGACGCCAGCCAAAGGACGCAGGGATTCCTCTGCCTGTTTGGCGGCTTAATGATCGCCTTTGCAAAGGAAATTCTGACTGCCATCGGCGCGATCTGATAGAAAAACCGCACCCTCTGTCTATGGAAAACAGAGGGTGCGGTTCCGTTCGTTATGTGGTAACTTCTCCCAACAGAATGCGGATGTAGTCTTGACGGGCGTTGATGATACGGCCAACAGAAACAGTTTCCGTTTCAATACGGTAAAGGGCAATATAGCTTTCCACCACCAGCATACGCAGATCGGTTTCATAGCCGGTCTTTGCTCCAATGGAAACACCCATTTTAGGGAATTGTTTGAGCTGGGCGCAGCCGTCGAGGATGGCTTTTGTGATCCGGTTTGCAGCGGTGGGGTTATGAAGCTCGCTTTTGATGTACCGTTTGATCTCTTGAAGGTCGCATAGCGCTTCCGGCGTATATCTTAGCTTCATTCCTTCACCCCAAGGGTGCGGTAAGCATCTTCCTCGGAGACCCAGCCATCCTTTTCCGCAGACGCCCAGCCTTTTTCCGCTTCATCCAACAGGCGGCGCATGGCTTTTGCCTTCATGTATTCCGCATTCTCAGGCGAAGCCAGAAACGGCAGGCCCTCCATGTTCAAGGACTGCTGAATGAAGATGTTGACGGCGTCGGTAAAGGAAAGGCCCTGACGGGCATAGATGTCCTCCATACGCTGCTTGACTTCGGGATTGATCCGCATTTGAAAGGTTGCGGTTTTTGGTGCAGATGTGACATTGATCGTATTCATAGCATTCACCTCAACCTTAGTATATACCAAAATCAAAAAGTGTCAATACAATGTCATTACAATTATGGAGGTGGTGAGACTTGGATAACAACTGGATCGTAGAAAACCTGACCAACGCCTTTGGTGTCTGGAACAGTAAAATAACGGAAATGTGGTCACTGCTGACGGAATCGCCCCAGACCTTCAAGGGCGGCACCATCTGGCAGACCATTGTGACCATCAACGGCGGAATGCAGGCCATCGGCTATGGACTGCTGGTGCTGTTCTTTGCCATTGGTATTTTTCGCAGTGCCTCCGGCTTTCGGGACTTTCAAAGGCCGGAGCACTTGCTGCGGCACTTCATCTACTTTGTGCTGGCAAAGCTGGGTATCACCTATGGTATGGACCTGCTGGTAAATATATTTGATGTGTGCAGCGGCATTGTGGCAACGGCGGCGGGCAGCATCGGCGGCTTGACCGGCGCATCCGTGGCGCTGCCGCAGGAGATCGCGGACGCCATTGGAGATGTGGGCTTTTTGGCAAGTATCCCCCTTTGGCTGGTGACGCTGCTGGGGAGCCTGTTTATTACGGTGCTGGCCTTCATTATGATCCTCACCGTCTATGGGCGCTTTTTTAAGATCTATATGTACGCCGCGCTGTCCCCGGTGGCGCTGGCGTCCTTTGCGGGAGAAGGGACATCCCATTTTGGGAAAGCGTTCCTCAGAAGCTATGTGGGCGTGTGCATGGAAGGGGCGGTAATCGTTCTGGCCTGCATCATCTTTTCGGCCTTTTCCTCCAGCGGTACGCCGGTGGTGGATAGCAGTGCGTCCGTGGTGACGCAGGTGTGGAGCTATCTGGGCGAGGTCATATTTAATTTGCTGGTGCTGGTAGGCTTGGTGAAGTCCGCCGACCATATCGCCAAGGAGATGTTATGAAGGATTTGAAGATCAAACCCGGCATGGACACGCCAAAGGCAAAGTTGAAGAACCCCGCGCCTAAAGACGCCGATTCCCTTCTGAAAAAGCACATGGACAAACGGCAGCGAGAAAAGGAGCCGGAGAGCCATGATCCTGTGCGCTATGCTACCGACCGCGTGGAGAAAACTATGCGCCGTGGTGCATCTGGGGCGGCGGATGCCTCGCGGCGTATGATAAAGCATTATCAGGAGCAGAAACGGCAAGGTAGGAATAGTGCGTCGGAAAGCCGTACTGCGTCAGAAACGCTCGAAACCACGAACCGCGTGACACCGGCAGGAAGAAACTTGCCCGATACGCCGCAATCACACGCTGCACGAAACGAAGTCGGAAATCAGACCGTACCTCCGCAAAATCGAAGAGGTACAAAAATCGCAAATGCCGCCCCGCAGGAGCGTGGGCGGCAGAAAGCTGCGCAGGACGCAAAAGCCGCCTATCGGCGGAACCTTGCCGAAAAAAGAACAACAGAAAGCCCTTTTACGCCTCCACGGTCAGACCGTGGAGGCATGACGCCACCCCCGCGGACAAGTATTCCGGGTACCGCAGCAAAAAACGGCTCCATGCCAAAGCGCAGGCAGTCCGCTTTCAAAGCTGTGCGTCGGACGGCGCATAGCCCTTCGACCACTGAGTCGGCGCAGCCGATGCAAAGTCTCGCGCAGCGTGCGCAGGCAGCGGCACAGCGAAAGGCGCAGCGGAAGATGCTTCAGGAATCCGCGCAGAGCGGCGGAAGGGCTTCCAAAAAGCTTGGCAACGCGGCAGTCCAGGCAGTGAAGGAAATCGGAAAAGGAGTGGTGTCTGCGGTCAGCTCGATCCTATCGGCAGGCGGCGGTGCAGTAGTGCTGGTGCTGATACTGACGGGGATCCTTGTGGCGGCAATCGTGGCGTCCCCCTTCGGTATCCTTTTTTCCAACGAGAGCCGAGAGGCGGGCATTGTGCCGATCTCCGCTGCGGTGGCGCAGGTCAATTATGAGTATAACGAGCGGTTGGAGGAATTGCAAACAGCGGACAGCTACGACTCCATCTCCGTGACCGGGCGGTCTGCCGATTGGATCGAGGTGCTGGCGGTGTTTGCGGTGAAGGTGGCAGGCAGTAACGATGCGGACGCCGCGGACGTGGCCACCATGGATGCCGACCGCATTGCCCGCCTGAAAGCAGTCTTTTGGGATATGACCACCATTACCCACCGCATTGAGGTCATTCAACATCCTGGCAGCGGTGACGACGATGGCTGGACGGAGCGAAACCTCTATATCACCATTACTGCAAAAACGGCAGAGGAGATGAAAACCGCGTATCATTTCAACCGTAACCAAATCGCGGCGCTGGACGAGCTGCTGGAGCAGCGCGACCTCCTGCGGGAGCTGATTGAGGATGTGTACTCCGTCAGCGGGGACACGGCGGCGCTGATCCGCAATCTGCCGGAAGATCTGTCCCCGGAGCGCGAGGCGGTGGTACGAACCGCCTGTTCTCTTGTCGGCAAGGTGAATTATTTTTGGGGAGGAAAATCCCTCGTAATCGGCTGGGACGCCCGATGGGGCGAGCTGCGGCAGGTCACAGCGGCGGGCAACTCCACCACAGGAACCTACCGCCCCTACGGACTGGATTGCAGCGGCTTTGTGGATTGGGTGTTCTACAATCAATCTGGCGGCAGCTATGTCATCGGCCACGGCGGAGGAGCCACCATGCAGCACAGCTATTGCACCGATATTTCGTGGGCGGACGCACAGCCCGGTGACTTGGTGTTCTACCCGGATAATTCCCATGTGGGCATCGTTGGCGGCAGGGACGCAAACGGAGAGCTGCTGATCATCCACTGCGCCAGCGGATATAATAATGTGGTCATTACCGGCAAGGAGGGCTTTACATCTATCAGTAGACCGAGGTACTACGCAGAGTAAAAAAGTTTTACCTTTCCTTTGACGGTTCGGTATGGTACAATACTCATCGTGTGTGATGGGAGGTACTGTGATGCAAAACTATACAGAGGAAGAAGCGGCCATTCTCTGCAGCTTTATTGGGCGGTATATTGACCGCGATTCTATTTGTGATACGGTTCGCTCCGGTTACTCCCGGATGTGTAGAGGTTTGGAACAACATGCCCTGACACATCAGGACTACCTATGGGCAGAGCAGGTGCTACAATTTCTGATGCCCCAATGGTGGACGGAGCGGGAAGATCGCCGTGCGCTGGCCGCACTTTTACTGAAAACGCAATCATTGATCCAGGCAACACGATAATCTTAACCGGGCGGATAGCCATACGGCTGTCCGCCCGGTTTTTCTGCTCAAATCCTCGAAACACAATAGGCGATCAATTCCTCCGGCGTCGGGATCGCACCGGCGCACGGAATCTCGGAGACAATGCCAACATCTCTTGGCTGCGCCATGAGGATAGCACGGCTGATTTCCCTGCGGACTTCCTCCACGCTGATCCCCTCACGCGCGGCGATGACTTCCATGGCGCGCCGCGCCGCGGCAAGCTGCTTGGCATTTGTTTTCATACGGTTTCCCTCCTGATATTTCTCTTAGCGATATTTATCGCTTAACTTAACGACAATATAGCATAGACATGAGGGGAAAACCGTCGAACACGGTCGAAAGCAGGAAGTTTTATTGTTCAATAAAACGATAGAGGACGAAAAAAGAAGAAGCCTGCAAAGGCTTCCTCTGTATCAGGTCTGATCGTGGTTCATGGCGCGCATGGTCTGTAAAACCGCGTCCTTCTGCTGAGGCGTCAGATTCACCCAGTTATCAAAAAGCTCCTTCAATTCCGGCGTCAGCTCCACCATTTCGCCCTCTGCGAAGAACTGAGAAAGCGAGATGCCGAAAGAGGTACAGATCGCTTCCAGCGTACTGATGGAGGGAATTGTATTGCGGTGATAGATATTCGCAATGGTAGAGTTGGAAAGACCGCAATTTTTGGCCAGCCGGTATTCTGACCATCCGCGCTCGTCCAGTAGTTGATGCAGCCGCTGAAGCGTGTCCATAGTTTCGTCACCTTTCTTTCCTGTATATATTTTACCGTTTCATTGAATGATATAATATTGTTTACTTGTATGCGACATATCATTTAATAAGACGGTAAAGGCAACGAAAACAGGTAAAACCCCACGGACAGACGAAGCCGCCCCTGTCAGGCTCAACGCTTGACAGGGGCGGCTCGTTTCTTATTTAATTCTGTGATTCTTGATTCTGTCGCAGAAGCGCGATACAGATTTTGAGTTGATAGGCTTTGTGGATGCCCAGCTTTCTGTAAATGTTTTTGCGGTGTGTGGCGATGGTGCTCTCCGAGCAGTTCCGTTGTTCGGCAAGCTCACGGGGGCTGCTGCCATCAGCCAGGGCCTCCAAAATCTCCCGTTCCGTCGGCGTCAGCATATCATAGCCAACCTGGAACATCTCATAGGTCGCCGGATCGATCTCGGATTTCCGGAAGTAGGCCAGCCGCTGGGCGTCGGCCTGCGCTGCTTCAAACTGCCCTTGCAGCTCTTCATTCTTATCCAAAAGCTGCACGGCCTGCTCCTGCACGGTCTGTTTTTCCTGCTCCAGCGTGGTGATGATCTTCTCGTTCTCCCGATCCTGCGCCTGCAGCGTTGCGGAGATCGGTTCAAAATCAGCAAACGCCATCTGCTCGCCGCCGCGGTCCTCGTCCCGCAGCCGATCCAGATCCCGATGCACCGGAGCAAGATACCGGCGCGCCAGATACAGACAGCAAACGATGGCGCAGAACAGCAGCAGCGCCGAAAGCAAAGCCGTCTGCATAATATTTTTGGCTACAGCGAGATTGTAATCCTCTTTCGGGATCAGCACCGCCAGCGTGTGGGGCGCTCCATCGCCCTTTGCCGTGGAAAGATTTTCTACCATGCCGACAAAGGAAAAACCGTCGCCGTTCAAGGACACAAGACCGTCGCTCATGGGTTTAACGGTGAGTGTTTCCGAAGGAACATAGCAGAAGCCTTCCTCCGTATAGGTCATCAGGGCCGCTCCCGCATCCAAAGTGTCGCCGCTCTCCGCGGTCAGCAGGCAGGCGAGGCGGCTGAGGTTGGAGGGCTGGTCATAGCGCGCGGAAAAGAAAGACTGATTGATGGCGAAGCCGCACATTCCATAGACCGTGCCGTCTGCCCCGATCATGGGGATCGTCAGCAAAACCGCCTTTTCCGAGGTCCCCGGCAGGGTGACAAGGTCTGTGGTGCGGCGGGAATCGGCGATCGGGGCGGCAGCCTGTACGGTATGCTCCGCGTAATTGGGGAACTGCCCAATGTGGAATTCCTGCGCCCACTTCCGGTGCGGCATGACATTGTGCGCTTTGCCCACGCTGGCGATGCCCCGGAACAGCAGCAGGTTATTGGTCACACGCCCCGCGTTTGCCCTTTGCACATAGAGACCGCTGCGAGCATCCGCTGTATCCCCGTCGCTCATGGAGCTCTCCAAGACGACAAACGCGCCGGAGCAGTCCGCCTGCCGGACGTACTGGCTCAGCGGCTCCAGCATGGCGTCCTCCACCGCTTTGGTCGCCTCCGCATTCCCGTCCAGCTCCTCAAAGGAGATGCCCTGCTGCTGCAGCGTGTCCTCCAGCAGCGCGGTCATATCCTCGGAAAGAAGGATGCTCATAACGGAGACGTTATGCCAAAGGGATTCCATATCGTTCTGAAAGATCTCCATTTGGAGATCCAGCGCCTTTTTGATCTCGGCCTTGGGACTGCTCAACCGGCCAAACAGGGTGAGTCCCGCATAAAGCGCCGCAACCAGCAGCACCGCCAGCACGATCATGTAGCCGATGAGCTTATGCCGCATGGAGCGCCGCGCGTTTTTCAGATAGGACGACACCTGCATGGCCTTCACCTGCCTTGATGGAAAGTTACTGAAAGATGATTCAGCGAATGGAGCGGAACAGCGCCCAGGTCTCCTCCGCCAGCGCCTCCACATCCTCACCGGCAGCGGCCCGCCGGGGCAGCTCCTGCTGCATCTGCCGCAGACCGTCATACAGGGTATGGACCTTGGAATAGTAATCCGTGAAGCGCACTTCGGCCAGCGGGGTATAGGTTTCCTGCATGGTCTTGAGGGCGGCGTAGAGATTGGCATAGCCCTGATCGGCAAATTCTACTTCGTCGATGGAATCGAAGGCCCCGTTCCGCACCGGCATATAGCCGGTGGAGGTCACGAAGTCCAGATTGCGTTGCTTCTCCGTCAGCCAATGGGCGAACAGGCTGGCAGCCTCCGCCTTCTGCTCGGTGGTCTTATAGGCGCACAGGCCCACGCCCGCCTGGGTCATCAGAGGCTCCGCCCCCGCTGTCATGGGCAGGGGGACCACCTGCAGGTCCATCGGCTCGCTGTGCCCGTCCTCATAGGTCACGGTATCATTATAATAAAGGATCGCCGCGGAAGAGCCAAGGCCGGACAACACCTCGCCGGTCATCACCTGCGTATTGGAATAGAGGTCGGACACCACGATATGTCCCTGGGCCAGCGCGCGGGCAAACTGCATCCAGCTCTCCTTGAAAACGGCGTTGTCGAAATCATACCAGCCGTCTTCTGTGTAGAAATCCTCCGCGCCATGTTCCAGCGCGTTCAGCTCCACGGCGCGGATGGGATAGTCCATCGCACAAAACGGCTCCGTGCCGTTCGTCCAGTCATAGAACTTCCCGGCAGCGTCATAGAACCCCTCCCATGTGGAGAGGTCATCATAGCTTACGCCGGTGGCGGCGGAAAAGCGGGCAAAGCCCGTGCCATTGAACATGAGCAGCTGCGTGGATTTGGACAGGGGGAACACCAGCAGTTTGCCATCATCTGCTTTACCGTCGGCCAGGAAGCCGGACACAAACTCGCTCTGTTCCTGCTCCGTGAACCAGTCGTTCCAGTCCAGCAGATTATCCTCGCCCAGGGCGATGGCGTCCCCGATGTGGCAGGTGAAGAGGTCCGGCATCTCCTGCGCGGAATCCCCCTGTGTCTCTAACAGAAAGCCGCCGATCTTCGCGGCGCTGCTCAGTTCCGTCACCTTGACGCGGACGCCCTTCTCCTTCCCCTCGGTGCGGTTGAATTCCTCCACCAGCGTATCCATCGGGGAACCGGCCTGCTCGCCGTATACGTGCCACATCGTCAGCTCCACCGGCTCCTTGGCCGAGAGCAGCGACTTGTTTCCGCAGCCCGTCAGGGCAAATATCAGGATGAAAGCCATAAAAATGGCGTAACCTTGCTTTCTCACCGTTATGTCCTCCATATGCAAACACTTGTCCGTGAAAACGCTGTTTTCCGGCGATTTTTGAAATTTTTTTTCGTCCGTCATACCCTAAATCGAGGTTTTAGGGTATGACAAGATTTTAAATCTATGGTACAAAACAGGCAGACGGGGAGGCGAGATCGCCGTTCGGCCCCCGTCAATGAACAGAGAATCGTGAAAGGGGTACCCCTTTCGGTTGGAGCGAAGCTCCAACTGAAAGATCGCTCGACGCTCTATATCCTGTCGAGCCGACCGCTTCGTTAGGCATTGTAGCATATTCCACGACAGCTTTACAAGACGAAATGAAAAAAAGAAAGGAGGAATGCGGATGACGCAGGTACGGAAAACGGCAACCTACCGGGTCGTCACCGACTCAGGAGGCGGCAGGATCTTTCGCTTCTACTGTGACATCTCCGGCGAGCTGTGCTGCGTGAGCAAGCCCATCTGGGCGGACACAGAGGAGGCGGCGCTGGAGCTGGCGTGGGAACAGGAGGGCAAGTGGGAGTTCAACCTCTGCCCCAAATGCGGGAAGTATGTCTCCTCCGCTATGTTCAATGTCAATGCGGGATTGTGTCTGGACTGTGCGCCGTGGGAGGACGAGTACCCCTCGTTCTGTCATCACTGCGGCGTCCGCCTCCAGGAACCGGACGCCTGCTTCTGCCCCATCTGTGGAGCAAGATTGCAGGTGGGCGGCACAGACGGAAAGGAGGGAGCCGCCGAATGACAAACTATGACCTGAGAACCCGGAAAGCCCTGCGGCAGGTGACGCTGCTGGAGTATGGCTGCGGGCCGGAGACGCTGCGGCGGCGCAAGATCTGCCCCAGCTGCGGCAAGGCCAACAGCGCCGACCGGACGGACTGCGCCGACTGCGGCGCACGTCTGCCGGAGATGACCCTCTACGACTTCTACCGTTCCCGCCACCGCTGCTGCCCCGGCTGCGGCGTGGCCGTCACCAACGTGGCGCGGTACTGCCCCGAATGCGGGGCGCGTCTGCCCAAGGGGGCGGCGAGACGGGAGGCGGCGGTATGAGCCTCTTCCGGAGGCGGG
>ENA-OPDH01003120-OPDH01003120.1-human-gut-metagenome-genome-assembly--contig:-NODE-3120-length-10107-cov-3.541683_pt1 | contig 10107 bp, 8 predicted proteins | sample MGYA00241260_ERZ501500 | MGnify/ENA primary metagenome ERZ501500 (study PRJEB25962, sample SAMEA2042519) | human gut metagenome | biome: human gut; feature: human-associated habitat; material: faeces...
TATGATGCACCGCATCTAAGAAAACACTGGAAAAGGAGATTACGACCAATGATAACCATTTGCAGACTGCGTAAAAGAATTAGAGCAGCTTGGCGAAGAAATTGGCGTAAAGATCAGATGCCAGAGAGAAGAAATTTTTGATATGATGCACCGCATCTAAGAAAACACTGGAAAAGGAGATTACGACCAATGATAACCATTTGCAGACTGCGTAAAAGAATTAGAGCAGCTTGGCGAAGAAATTGGCGTAAAGATCAGATGCCAGAGAGAAGAAATTTTTGATATGATGCACCGCATCTAAGAAAACACTGGAAAAGGAGATTACGACCAATGATAAATATGTTTGAAGTAAATGAGACGAACAAGATGATCGAGCAGGAAAACCTGGATGTTCGTACCATTACACTGGGAATCAGTTTATTAGACTGTATTGATTCTGATCTGGATAAAGTAAATCAGAATATTTATAATAAAATCACTACGCTGGCGAAAGATCTTGTAAAAACAGGAAAAACAATCGAAAACCGTTACAGTATTCCGATTGTAAACAAGCGAATTTCTGTAACTCCGATCGCTATGATCGGTGCAGCTGCCTGCAAAAAGCCGGAAGATTATGTGACGATCGCACAGACCTTAGACCGTGTGGCAGCAGAAGTAGGTGTCAACTTCATTGGCGGATATTCCGCATTGGTAAGCAAAGGTATGACAACTGCGGATGAACTGCTGATCCGTTCCATTCCACAGGCACTTGCCTGCACGGAGCGCGTCTGCAGCTCTGTAAACCTTGGTTCTACCAAGACAGGTATCAATATGGATGCTGTACGTCTTATGGGTGAAATCGTCAAAGAGACAGCAGAATATACAAAAGATGCAGATTCTCTTGGCTGTGCAAAACTGGTAGTATTCTGTAATGCACCGGATGACAATCCATTTATGGCAGGTGCGTTCCACGGTGTGACAGAAGCAGATGCCATCATCAATGTGGGTGTCAGCGGACCTGGTGTTGTAAAGACTGCACTGGAATCTGTGCGCGGCGAGAGCTTTGAGGTGCTCTGCGAGACGATCAAAAAGACCGCATTCAAGGTTACGAGAGTCGGTCAGCTGGTGGCAAAAGAGGCTTCGAAGCGGTTAAAGGTTCCCTTCGGTATTGTCGATCTTTCGCTGGCTCCGACGCCTGCAATCGGCGACTCTGTTGCAGATATTTTATGTGAAATCGGTCTGGAGCATGCCGGCGCACCTGGAACGACGGCGGCCCTTGCCCTGTTAAATGATCAGGTGAAAAAAGGCGGCGTTATGGCATCTTCCTATGTTGGCGGCTTGAGCGGGGCATTCATTCCGGTCAGTGAAGACCAGGGTATGATCGATGCGGTGACAGCAGGTGCGCTGACACTGGAAAAGCTCGAGGCGATGACCTGTGTCTGCTCTGTAGGCCTTGACATGATCGCGATTCCCGGAGATACAAAGGCAACCACGATTTCCGGCATCATTGCGGATGAAATGGCGATCGGTATGATCAATAACAAGACAACCGCTGTTCGCCTGATCCCCGTTATCGGTAAGGGTGTTGGCGAAACCGTTGAGTTTGGCGGACTGCTGGGCTATGCGCCGATTATGCCGGTCAACCAGTTCAGCTGTGACGCATTTGTAAACCGCGGCGGACGGATTCCTGCACCGATCCATAGCTTCAAGAACTAAGCGTCATTATAGTAGGAGCAGGACGAATTCTGAAAAAATATAAACAATAGAATGCACGCTCTGCGAGCATTCTATTGTCATGAATGAAAAAGACCGTCGGTTTTGCGGAGCCTTGGGAAGGCGCGAACCGACGGTCTTTTGGATTTTTTGGAAAGAATTTTGTTTCACAGTTTTTCGCCTGTGGCAGGGAGGGAAAGCAATAGCTTTATGCAGCGTGCCGCTTTTCCAGTTCGACACAGATGCGGTCGTATTCTGTTTCGTCCAGAATATATTTTTTCTTATAAAGGAAGTAGGACAGAAGCATCATCGCGCAGGGCAGCAGGGACATGCACAGCAAAAGTCCGGTGCTCTGCAGAGAGGTCGTGCTGGAGAGCACGCCGGAAATTAAGTCGAGCTTTTCGCTTTCGGTAATCAACCCCTGGGTGCACTGCTGCTCCAGCGAAGAAATCTGGTTGGTGTAGCTGGTAACGTCGAACAGCAGATAGGTTGCAGATGTCAGGACAGCGGTCAGTGCGGAGGCAAGTTTTGTGATGAATGGGCGAAGGGAAGCGATGACGGCTTCATCCCTCGTTTCGAATTTGTACTCATTATATTCCACCGTATTGAGGATGGAGATCATCATAATCAGGTAATAGCAATACTGACCGAAATTGGAGAGCATGTAGCCTAACACGAGCAGGGCAAAGCCGAGGGTGCCGGTCTTTGCCAGGAAGCCGGAGATCAGGAGGAACGCGTAGCCGATCACCGCGATAATTGCCATGATGGACATCAGCTGTTTGCGCGGACATTTGCGGGAAATGGCAGGGTAGAAGACCATCAGAAATGCGGTTGCGGACATGCCGACCATTGTGAACAGGGAATACAGACCGCCTTCATAGCCGAACGTCAGATAAATATAGGTAGATCCCAGTCCGCCGACGATCAGTCCATTACCGATCTGCTGCAGCAAAAAGATGACTGCGATCCAGACTAACTGATCGTTGCGCAGGATAGTCTGGATGATTTCGCGGAAGCGAAAGTGTTCCTGCTTCGCTGCGGGAGGGTCACGGCGTTCGCGTACACCGAAGATTGTGATGCTCAAAAACAAAGGCGCTAAAATCGCAATGATCAGGGCGATGCGTCCATAGGCGGTAAAGGAACTTCCGCCGATGGCATTTTTGCCGGTAGAAAAGACTGGAATCAGGATAGAAGCCAGCGTAGAACCGATTCCTGCAAACAGCGTAGCACGGGAGGTAAACTGATTGCGTGCGTTGGCATCAGAGCCGAGCGCCGGAATCATACCCCAGTAGGAAATATCGTTCATGGTATAGGTGATGCTGAACAAAAAATAAAGGATGCCGAACAGGCAGACGAAGCTCCAACCGTGCAGGTCTGTATTGAAAAACAGATAAATGACGACGGAGGTGGATAAAACGCCGATTGTCAGCCAGGGTTTAAATTTGCCGAAACGGGAATGGGTGTGTTCGATGATGCTTCCCATGATCGGGTCGTTTAGTGCGTCAAAAATCCGGGCAGCGACCATAATTGCGGTGATCGCGGTCAGCTGTGCGGCGTTTAACGAGCGGGTAAATAAAACGAAAGTCAGAAGAAAGCTGTTGATCAGGGCGTAGACAGCATCTCTTCCGACCGTCCCGAGGGGGAACAGAAGTAGGTTTCGTTTTTGGTACTTTTGCTGTTCGTTCATGGATTTTTCCTCCGTTTTTTATTCTGTTTTCATTATATTGCGATTTAAAACAGGATGCAACAGAGAAAAATGGCGAATTCCGGAGAGTGGGAAATGAGATTGTCGGAGGATGCGGCAGGGTGGCACAGCGTGCTGTAAAATGCGGGCACTGCAGCGGCAGCGCAGTCTTGTGTCTGACTACAGCAGAATCAGTTGGCGTGTATACTCGTGAACCGGCAGCTGCCCGGTTTTTGCGCAGCGTGCAGTTTGCGTCAGATGTGCAGCGAGCACATCCTTTTCATAGAGGGCGAGTGCTTCCGGAGAAAGGCTGCGGGCTGCAGCAGCGGGGCGGGAGATGAGCGGAATGCTGCTGTTTTTCTTGAGCACGGACAGCAGGGGAGACGCACTCTTACGAAAACCAAGAATCCGGGCGTAAGGCGTATAGTCGTTATCGCGGGCAGCAAGGAGGATTTCCTGCGGAACAGAGAGCAGAATCCGACACAGACAGCGGCTGATTTTGCTGTAGGTGATTTCGCGGGTCTTGAGTCTTACGCAGAGGTCGTCCCAGTCGGTAAAGGAAAGGCGGTTCGCCTCGAGCTTATCGGCAAGCTCTTTTCCGACCTCAGCATACGTCCCAAAGGAACCCGGAGCGGCAGTGAGCAGTCGATAGTGCAATGGACTGGATAAGTCATTGGAGAATAAAAACGTGTTCTGCGATAAAACTTCTTCCCAGAGAGGCAGCAGGGGCTGCAGCTTAGGATAGCACTGCAGCTGCGACAAAAGAGCCTGCTTCCCTTGTTTGGCGAGCAGACTGCGCAGCGCAGACGCGGAGGGAAAGTCAGCTGCACCGCCGAGCGGATCGTGATAGCCGCTTCCGACGCGCGAGATCGTGAACGGGCGGATGGAGCTGTTTCGCTGCAGCAGCGCCAAGGTGTATTCCAATCCCAGAAGGTTATTGGGGGAAGAAAGCAGGGCAACAGTCTGTTCTGCTATGGAATTGTTGTCGGGGCAAGCTGTTGATGGCATATCTTTTGCCATATCGAGGCATAAAAGCAGCGCCTGCTGGCGTGCGGCAGGGAAAGATAGCCCGGATTTTAATGCTTTTTTCAAAGCATTGGAAAAAGCAGCAGATTCGCACTGCAGCAGAGTTGCCGTTTTTTCAAATAAGGAAATGTCGCCGGATTCGCTGCCAAAGCAAAGACCGTCCACGCAGCCGAGCTTGTCCAGCAGAGAAACTGCCCCGGCGGCAAAATCCCCGGCGCTTCCGGTGGCGAAGCAGACGGGCAGCTCAATCACAACGTCTGCTCCGGCAAGCAGCGCCATCCGGGTACGGGTATACTTGTCCAGAAGCGCCGGAGCGCCCCGCTGGACAAAGCTGCCGCTCATGACTGCGATCAGATAGTCCGCGCCGGTTTGCTTCCGCGCCTGTTCCATATGGTAAATATGTCCCGGGTGAAGCGGGTTGTATTCTACGATGATGCCTGTTGTTTTCAAAGTGATAAATACCTCCATGTGCACGGGTTCTTAACGTTCTGAGAACTTTTTTCTTTTTTTACTTCCACAGGTTCAAGTTTATTTTTCTGTTTTTAATATCCGATTTCCGAATTATAGCTGTATCTCTAACTCCAAGCAATCCCATTCTTCGCCTAATACCTGATACTTTTCCATTTCATCTAATGCTACATCCTGAAATCCTGTGGTCTTGTAACAATAATATGCAGGATCATTATTACGGAAAACACCTAATGTAACCTTCTTTGCGCCAAAGATTTCTTTTGCATAGAGTAATCCTAACTGAAGCATTTGTTTTCCATAGCCTTTCCCCCTTTTGTTTGCATCAACGATAACAAAGCCAAATCTTAATTCATCAAATGACGCTGTTGGTCTTCTCATTGTAAAAAATCCAACCACATCGTTATCATCTATCGCTGTAAAAGCCATCAAATCACTTATGGAATGAAATTGCTCAAGCGATAACGGGTATGTTCCCAGTACGCCTGCTGTCCATTTATAAAATGCCTTTTCATCTTTTGCCCAGGAAAGTATTGTTTCAGCATCTTTTATATGATAAGGTCTTAGTCTTAACATCATTTTCCCCTTTCTGCAAAACTGGAAGTTGTCTAATTCTTTTTTAAGGGATTATCTAATACATAATACAAAGAAATATACTCATGTCCATCTCTTGCAATTTGGGTATTTTCCTTTACAAAGCGGAAACCACTTTTTTCAATAACTCTTTTTGATTGACTATTTATAACAAAATGGCTACACATTAAGTAATCATAATTTTCTTGTTCAAAGCAGAATTTAATTACTCTATTAACAGCTTCTGGCATTAAACCTTTTCCCCAATACTCTTTACTTAATACATATCCTAGTTCTCTTCCTACTAAATTCTCATACTCATCACGCAACAAAAGACTAAGCGTTTCAAGTCCTAATGAACCTATTACCTTATGATTTTCTTTCAATTCTAAAGCAAAGGTCATTTTCTCATTAATAAACATCTCCAAAATGGTTTTTGATTCTTGAATTGATGTATGTGGATTCCATCCAGCCATTTGACCTACTCCATCAACTTTTGCATACTCAAAAAAGTCTTCTAAATCCATTTCACTCCATTCTCTAATGATTAGTCTATCTGTTTCAAGCACAACACCTGTTAAATCAACATTTGCATTCATAAATCTATCACTCCTCAATCAACTCCCGATTGTTCTATGATACGATAAACATGCCATATTCTTTTGGCACGTTTAAAATTCCATTTGTAGTATGAGCGGTCAAAATATCTTTTTTAGCCTGTTTGGGAATGCCGGTGATCGACGTCATACTGGAAAGAGAATAAAGATATTCGATTATGTCATCGATATTGCTTTTGGCAGCTGCGATCATCGCTTTTGAAAAATCTGAAAGAGTCAGCCTGGAACACAGACGGATCAAATCTTCTTTGTTTTTCCACATATCGCCTGTCCCGCAGCCTAATTCCAAAATGCGCATTCCGGGGGCAATTTTATAATTGGAAAAAATCCAGTTTCCGAATCCCATCTTGTTTGTCGAATATTTATCATGAATGGAAATTCTCGTTTGCAAATTGGTTGCTGTAGCATACCGCTGTTCCACAACGGACCTATCATTCAGCTGATCCATACATAACCTCGCTTTGATTTCCTGTTTTTGATCCTGGTATTTACAAAACAGTATAACATAAAATAAAGGCACATGGGAAGCTGCGGAAAGCATTGAAGATGCAGCTTGGCGAATGGTGTAGATGAACGATAACCTAAAATAGCAAAAAGAAGTTTTAACGGAAAGATCTTGTGCTGCTTCATATAGATTTTTCTGTTTTGAGTATGGTATACTGTAAGAGTATGTGAGAAAACTTAGCCTTCTTATATATTTTTAACGAACTAAAAATTTATTTTATATAGAGAGGGATCGGCAGATGGGAAATAAGGGATTATTTAAAACAGTTTTATTCGGCGGATTTCAAAAAGAAGAAGTATGGAACTACATGCAGGAGGTTGAGGCGGAGATAGAAGGGGGACGTCAGGTTGCGGAACGCGCACAGCAGGAATATGCGCAGCAGTTGGAAGAGGAAAACCTGATGCGGCAGAAACTGAGCCAGCAGCTTTCGGATGAACAGGAACGCACGGAGAAGCTGGAAGAAGAAAAGAATGCGATGGAGTCGGAACTTGGCACACTGCAAGCAGAAGCAGAAAGTCTGCGCGCAGAAAAAGCAGAACTGCAGACCGAGCTGAACAAGCTGCAGGAAGAAAAGATCGGGCTGGAAGCGGCAGTTGAAACCTTAAATACAGAAAAAGCCGGACAGCAGGCAGAAGTTGAAGCGCTGCAGAAGGCAAAGGACGAATTACAGGCAAGAACAGAAGTTTTAGAAGCTGAGAAAGAGAAAGCTTTGTCAGAGCTGAAAAGTCTGAGGACTGAGAAAGTCAAACTGGAAACCGAAGCAGAAAAATTGCGTGCAGAGCAGCAGGAATTGAAAGCGGAAGCTGACGATCTGAGTGTCCAGCTGGAAACGCAGCAACTTGCGCTTGCAAAGGAGAAAGAACACACTGCAGCACGGCTGGCAGAATGGAAGAGCCGGGAGGACAGCCTGAAAACAGAATTAAAGCGCAAAAAGGCAGAGGCTCAGACGATTTGCCAGAAACAACAGCAGGAGATTCGGCAGTTAAAACAGCAGTTGGCAGCTTTAAAGTCAGATCATGCAAGAAGTGCAGGACAGAGTAGCCTGGACGGTTTGAAGAATGGTCTGGGACAGATGTTCTTTAAGGTTACAGGAAATGCAGGCAGAAATAGTGCTGGAAAACGCAGCGAAGCGATGCGGCAGTGGGACGCAGACAGCTACAGCGAAGAAAGAACGCAGTGGGGATATGCAGAAAATCCTAGCCGTGCCGAAAAAACGCAGGGACAAGCAGATGACTACAGGGAAAAATCGCAGGAAATCGTAAAAACGGACTATGCGAGTCAAAGAAACGATACGGCAGTCACAGAGCAGGGCGCGCCCGCTGCAGGACAGAACATGACCGTTACGGCTGCAGTCCACCCTGCGTCCGACACAATTTCCGATGTTGCACTCGACACCATATCTGATACAGTTCCGGCGCCCACCGCACCGGATGAAAATAAATTGACTGATACGGTCAATAGGACGACCGACGACGCGATCGCAGAAGCTGCAAAAGCCTGCGAGGACATACAGGCGGCGCAGGAAGCCAAAACGCAGGATTCGGAGAATGCGGATGCGCAGCAAAAGCAGCAGGAAAAAGATACTTATTATAAAGAGCATGTGAATACGGTCAACGAGACGATCGCCCGGGCGCAGGAGCGGATTGCAAAAATGCTTCAGGAGCTTCAGACAGAGGTAGAATAAAAGGGAACCCTTTTGGACAGACTAAAGCAAAAAGTCCGGGAGGAAGATTTCCATGACGATGAAAAAAGTGAGCGGCGATCTGGCGAAGAACAGAGACTATCTGGATCGACAGCTGGGCGTTGGGGAAAGCTTTGACGTATTGTACCGAAATGTGGAGATCGGGAAGAAAAATGCAGCGCTGTATATGATCGACGGATTCTGTAAAGATGAAGTGATGCAGAAGCTGCTGCAGCATTTTATCGGAATCACGAAAGAGCAGATGCCGGAGGACGCGGCAGAGATGAGCAGGCAGCTTGTGCCCTATGGAGAGGTTGATCTGTGCGGCGATCTGGATGAAATCTGCAGGCAGGTGATGTCCGGCGTGACCGCCCTGCTGTTGGAGGGATATGAGCAGGGCATTTTGATCGATGCCAGAACCTATCCGGCGCGAAGTGTCGGTGAGCCGGAAAAGGATAAGGTGCTGCGCGGTTCGAAGGACGGTTTTGTGGAAACCATTGTCTTTAACACGGCGTTGATCCGCCGCAGGATCCGAAGCACGCAGCTGAGGATGGAAATGCTGCAGGCAGGAAAAACGTCCCATACCGACATCGTTTTGTGCTATATGGAGGATCGGGTAGATCAGCAGTTCCTTGAAAAGATCCGGAACCGGATTCAGAACCTGCAGGTGGATGCGCTGACGCTGAACCAGGAAAGCCTTGCGGAGTGCCTGTATCAGGGACGTTGGTGGAATCCGTTTCCGAAGTTCCGATTTTCTGAACGTCCGGACACCGCGGCGGCACAGGTGTTGGAGGGAAATATCATCATTCTGGTGGACAACTCGCCGTCGGCGCTGATCACACCGACCTCCCTGTTTGACGTGCTGGAGGAAGCGGACGATTATTATTTTCCGCCGATCACGGGAACGTATCTGAGACTGTCGCGCCTGCTGATCGCCATTGTAACGTATTTTCTGACTCCGACGTTTCTTTTGTTGATGGAATATCCACAGTGGATTCCCAAAGGCTTTGAGTTCATCGCAGTGCGGGATACGGTCTATATTCCGCTGATCTGGCAGCTTTTATTGCTGGAGCTTGCAATTGACGGTCTGAAGCTTGCGGCGGTCAACACCCCGAATATGCTAAGTACGCCGCTGTCGGTCATGGCGGCGTTGGTTTTGGGAGAGTTCAGTGTAAAGAGTGGGTGGTTTAATAGTGAGGTCATGTTGTACATGGCATTCGTCGCAGTCGCCAACTATACGCAGAACAGCCTGGAGCTTGGCTATGCGCTGAAATTTATGCGAATTATCAATTTGGTGCTGACGGCAATTTTTGGCGTCTGGGGATATGTTGGAGGAATCGTGATTCTGGCGGTTTCTCTGTTGTTTAACCGGACGGTGAGCAGCAGAAGCTATTTGTATCCACTGGTGCCGTTTCATGGAAAACAGCTCGGGCACCAGCTGTTTCGGACAAGGTTGCCGGCGGCAAGAAAATAGCCCTGGCGCAAGGATGGAAAATGAAAAAGCAGCACTGGCAGCGCTTGTGAGAAAATAGTGCGAAGAAAAGGATCGCGCAGCCGGGATGGAGTACAGGATGAAAACAGTAATTGCAATTGATTCTTTTAAAGGAAGCATGACTTCGATGGAGGCTGGAAATGCGGCGGCAGCAGGAGTGAAAGCAGTTTTCCCGGACGCTGAGATCGTCGTGCGTCCGCTGGCGGACGGCGGGGAAGGCACGGTGGAAGCATTGACAACCGGAATGGGCGGACGCATGGAAACAGCGCTGGTAAGCGACCCGCTCGGCAGGAAAATTTCAGCGTCCTACGGTATTTTGGAAAAAAATAAAACAGCGGTAATAGAAATGGCGGCAGCTGCAGGGCTGCC
>ENA-OPDH01003122-OPDH01003122.1-human-gut-metagenome-genome-assembly--contig:-NODE-3122-length-10101-cov-1.855266_pt1 | contig 10101 bp, 8 predicted proteins | sample MGYA00241260_ERZ501500 | MGnify/ENA primary metagenome ERZ501500 (study PRJEB25962, sample SAMEA2042519) | human gut metagenome | biome: human gut; feature: human-associated habitat; material: faeces...
CAGGACCAAAGACAGAATAGCGGTCTTGCATAAGATCATCAATTGGTGACAGATCAAGATTCCAAAACTTATCAAGGATCTGCCAAGAGGAAGGAGAGAGTGAAGTTGCAGCATTTGGATAATATTTACGAAGTTGAGTCAGGACACGTTCCTGATAGGCGGAATGACCGCCGATGTTAATAGGTTTCAATGAAACACACCTCCAAATCAGAAGCCTTGTAAATACAGGCCTAGAGATTCCGAGAGACTATGCTATAGGAAGGGAGAAAAAGAGAATGATAAAAAAGGTTTTGTTGAGTTTGACCGTGTTTGCATGCATTTTGCTTCCCAAAGGAATCTATGCATCAGAAGAAACTTCGTCTAATGCGCAAATGTGTGGCTTGGAATATCAGGAACCACATGTAGTAGATGAATCGGTTGCAAAAGAGTATGAGGCAGAGGAAAATTCTCAGATTTCTGTACAGAGTACTATGTCGGAACTGGAAGTATATGCTGAGATGGAAAGGCGAGTAAAAGAGGGAATTTTAAATGGATCAAAGCGAGTAATGCTTAACGATTTAAATATCCGCATTGATACTTACAGTGCAAATCTTTATTTTAAGACATATTCGCCGTATTTTGCTCCGGAAATGAATCTGGAGATTTGGATGATGAGTGAAAGTGATCCAAAGATTTTGTATATTTCGATTGACAATTCATGGACAAGTGAGCAGACAAAGCAATATTTTGCACGGGTCGATGCGAAGCTTGCGTTTTATCAATCACTTGTGAATGATTCAATGTCACAGGTGCAAAAAGTTTTGGTGATCCATGATTATATTGTCAGTCATTCCGCATACGATGAGACATATACAAGGACCGACTGCAGTGGTATTTTCATGGATGGAGTCGGCGTGTGTCAGTCATATTCAATGGCTTATATGTATATTTTAAATTCATTGGGAATTGAAAGCTATTTTGTTCCGTGTCGGGCAGCAAATCATGCATGGAATTTGATTAGGATTGATGGTCAATATTACAATGTAGATTGTACCTTTGATGATCCAGCAAGTGATGTACTTGGTTCCGCGCATCATACATATTTTTTAATAAGTGATAGTGCAATGACAAAGCTACAATCAAATCGTAAAGATTGGGATGCAGGTGGAAGAAGTTGTACAAGTGATGCGTATGCCGATGCATTTTGGAGAACGAGCGAGTCTCCGATTGTACTTATGGGTAATACTAGCTATTACATGAAATATGAAGGAGTTTATGTAATTTTACAAGCATGCAGTATTTTAGTTAGAAAAAACATTCCTATAAAAATGATATTTGTAGGTAGCGGAGAGGAATACGAGGGAATGTTTCAATATGTAAAAGAGTATCATCTGGAAAAAAACGTTTTAATTTGTGGACGAATTCCTAAGGAAGCTGTGCCAGCATTACAAAGAAGAGGGGATATTTGCATTGCACATTTGGATGAACCTGGACATCCAGGAGTGTTCCAATATGGTGTATCCAAGATAAAGGTTAGTGAATACCTATACTCGGGTTCAGTTGTTCTTTTTGGATTTCGTAATGCCAATGACCCCGCTATTAAATTAGGAGGAGCAATTCAATTTACTCCGTTTGATGCTGACGATCTCGCCAGAAAGATAGAGGATGTTATTAAAATGGATAAAAGTAGTCGAGCTACATATGGAAAACATGGACAGGAATATACCAGGCAGTATCACAGCGTTGAGAAGTTAACAGACACTCTAGAAAGTGTATTCTTCAAATAAATATTATAAAATATAACGTTATTTTAAGGAGAAAATATGAAGTTTAACGGAATTTATAATGATTTAATTTCTGGAAAAGAGAAACTGGCCCTGGTAGGTTTAGGTTATGTAGGCATGCCCATTGCTGTTGAATTTGCAAAGCATGTCCCGGTCATTGGATTTGACATCAATGAAACGCGGGTCAATGAATATAAAAATGGTATTGATTCTACCAATGAGATTGGGGATGCAATTCAGAATACGACGGTAGATTTTACAGCAGATCCTAAGCGTCTCAAAGAGGCAAAATTCATTATTGTGGCTGTTCCTACACCGGTTAAGGATGATAACAGCCCAGATCTGAAGCCGGTGAAAGGTGCTTCTGCCCTGGTGGGACAAAATATGCAGCCGGGAACGATTGTTGTGTTTGAATCTACGGTTTACCCCGGTGTGACAGAGGATATCTGTATTCCGATCATCGAAAAAGAATCTGGATTAAAATGTGGCGTGGACTGGAAGATCGGCTATTCCCCGGAACGGATCAATCCTGGCGACCGTGTTCACACGCTGACCAAAATCCAGAAGATTGTCTCCGGTATGGATGAAGAATCGGCAACAGAAATCAAGAAAGTGTACGATATAGTCATTAAAGCCGGTACCTTCCCGGTATCTACCATTAAAACCGCTGAGGCAGTAAAGGTGATTGAGAACAGTCAGAGGGATATCAATATCGCATTTATGAATGAGATCGCCATGATCTGCGATAAGATGCAGATCGATACAGATGAGGTCCTGGCAGGTATGAATACGAAGTGGAATGCGCTGGGATTCCGTCCGGGCCTTGTGGGCGGCCACTGCATTGGCGTGGATCCCTATTACCTGACTAATGCAGCAGAGAAGCTGGGGTATCACAGCCAGATCATTCTCAATGGACGTAAAGTTAACGACAGTATGGGAGCTTTCGTGGCAGATGCCGCTATCAAGCAGATGATCGAGGCCGGTATGGCCCCGAAAAAAGCAACTGTGGTAATTTTAGGCATCACCTTTAAGGAAAATTGTCCGGATACGAGGAACAGCAAGGTAGTTGACATCATAAACCATTTGAAAGAATTTGATATCAATCCTATCGTGTCGGATTGCTGGGCGGATCCGGATGTGGCAAAGAGGGAGTATGGAGTGGAGCTTACGGAATTTAAGGAGCTTCCGAAGGCAGACTGCGTGATCATAGCTGTGGGACATAATGAATACCGCTCTATGTCTATGATGGAGATCAAAACATTGTTTAAAGATGGACTGGCCGATGAAGAGAAGGTTCTAATCGATGTAAAGAGCCTTTACCGTATGGATGAGCTTCGTGCCAGTGGGATGAGTTTCTGGAGACTGTAAAGAAGATTGAGGTATTGAAATGAAAATCGTCACAATTATTGGAGCAAGGCCGCAGTTTATCAAAGCTGCGGCTTTTTCCAGGGCAATCACAGGAAAACATGAAGAAATCCTTGTCCATACAGGGCAGCATTTTGACGCGAATATGTCGGATGTGTTTTTTAAGGAATTAAGGATTCCAGAGCCAAAATATAATTTGGGGATTTCTGGTGGAACACATGGAAAGATGACAGGCGCTATGCTTGCAGGCATCGAAGAAGTACTCCTTGAGGAGAAGCCGGACTGGGTACTGGTATATGGCGACACAAATTCTACGATGGCTGGGGCACTGGCGGCTGTGAAGCTGGGAATTCAGATTGCACATGTGGAATCCGGGGTCCGTATGGGCACATTATCTAACCCGGAGGAAGTCAACCGTGTTGTAACGGACCACATTTCTCAGCTCCTCTTCACACCGACAGAAATCGAGGTGGAAAATCTAAAAAAAGAAGGCATCAAAGAACACGTTTACGCTGTGGGAAATATTATGTATGATTCCTTCCTTTATGGAAGCAGAGTTCCGTGGAAGAGGGAGGAAGCAGAAATTTTTGATCTGTGTGGAAATCCAATCGTGATTCCGGATCAGTATTACTATCTTACCTGCCATCGGCAGGAAAATACGTTTGATGACCAGCCTCTTTTAGAAATCCTGCGGGCTATGAATAGCCTGGAGCTGCCAACAATTTATCCGGTCCATCCGAGGAACCGGGAACGGGCAGAAAGGCTTTGCAGAGAATATCAGTTTGAACATGTGGTCCTGACCCAGCCGGTGGGATATCTGGAATCGATTCAGCTTTTAAAACATTGTGAAAAGGTGGTCACGGATTCTGGCGGTCTTCAGTGTGAGGCTTTTTTTGCCGGAAAGCAGTGTGTGACAGTATTTGACCGGGTAATCTGGCCTCAGACTATGGTGGAGAATAGGAATCAGTTAGCCAGACCTCTGGCCTCAGATATTCTGAAGAAATTAGGGAATACGCAAAAAATAGATCTGGGATATCAGCCCTTTGGGGATGGTCGTAGTGCAGAAAGGATCATTGAAATCATGGAGGGAGAAAGCAGATGAGATACGCATTGATTGGATGTGGACGGATCGCCACAAATCATATGAAGGCAGCGGTAAATAACCAGTTAGAGATTTCGGCTGTTTGTGATGTGGTACCAGAGCATATGGAAGTACTTCTTGCAAAGCACGAGTTACAGAACGACATGTCTATCCTGCGCTATACAGACTATAGGAGCATGATACAGGAAGTAAAGCCGGACCTGGTCAGTATTGCGACAGAAAGCGGGATCCATGCGGAGATCGCTCTTTTCTGTATCGACCATGGAGTTCATGTGATCATTGAAAAGCCCATGGCTATGAGTATTTCTGATGCCAATGAAATCATTCGGCATTCCGAAGAAAAGCATGTGAAGGTAAGCGCGTGCCATCAGAACCGCTTCAACATTGCTGTACAGGAAATGCGACATGCATTAGAAGCAGGACGTTTTGGACGTTTATCTCATGGATCCATCCATGTACGCTGGAACCGGAATCAGGGATATTATGATCAAGCTCCCTGGCGCGGAACATGGGCGCAGGATGGCGGCGCACTGATGAACCAGTGTATCCATGGGATCGACCTTCTCCGCTGGACTTTCGGCGGTGAGATTGAGGAGGTATATGGACAGACACGTCAGCAGTTCCATGATTATCTGGAAGCTGAGGATGTGGGAATGGCAGTTGTAAAATTTAAAAATGGGGCGATTGCCACGATTGAGGGGACCACAAATGTATATCCAAAGAATCTGGAAGAAACCCTGTATATCTTCGGGGAAAAGGGTACTGTGAAAATCGGCGGGACCTCTACAAATAATATTGATGTCTGGGATTTTGCGGACGAATCTGAGGCAGATACAAAAAATAAAGGACTTCAGGAGGAAACCAGCAACGTATATGGAAACGGTCATACCAGCCTGTTTGCAGACATGATCGATGCGATCGAGAATGACCGGAAGCCATATGTAGACGCATATGCCGGACGGGATGCATTGGAGCTGGTACTGGCGATATATAAGAGTCAGAAGGAAGGCCATGCTGTAAGGCTGCCATTAGAAAACTTTGCAAGTACAGATATGGAAGGTGAGTTTTAATGGGAAATGATTATTTTGTTCACGAGAGCAGCTATATTGATGATGATGTAGAAATCGGAGAAGGAACGAAGATCTGGCACTTCTGTCATATCCAAAAAGGGGCCCGGATTGGAAAGAACTGTTCTCTGGGACAGAATGTGAATGTTTCTAATAATGTAATCATTGGAAATAACGTTAAAATTCAAAATAATGTTTCTGTTTATGAAGGTGTAGAGTTAGAGGATGGGGTCTTTTGCGGCCCCTCTTGTGTTTTTACGAATGATCTGACACCTCGGGCAGAGTTTCCGAAGGGAAGTACAGGCTATAAGAAAACGCTTGTAAAGCATGGAGCCAGTATTGGTGCGAACGCAACGATTGTGTGTGGGCATACAATTGGGGAGTATGCGATGGTGGCCGCAGGAGCTGTGGTGACAAGGGATGTGGAGCCTTATATGCTGGTGGCTGGAGTGCCGGCAAAGGTGGTTGGGAAGATAGATAAAGAAGGGAAATTGATAAGGGAGTTATAGGATATGAAGGTGTTGTTTATATCGGCGGCGGATAGTATTCATACTGTACGATGGGTCAACTCCTTAGCTGAAAGAAAACAGGATGTAATTCTTGTATCCTTGCCAAATCATAGAATGGAAACAAATAAAATTAGAGAAGATGTTAAGGTTTTTTATCTTCCTGTTTCAGGTACCAAGGGATATTATTTAAATGCGATTGCACTAAAAAAAATCTATCATCGGTATCATCCAGATGTTGTAAATGTGCATTATGCAAGCGGCTATGGTACTTTGGTTAGGATTGCCAGAATTCCTAATGTATTACTATCAGTCTGGGGAAGTGATGTTTATGATTTTCCATACCAAAGCAAATTGAAAATGAAAATTATAAAGAAAAATCTTCTTTATGCTAAACGCTTGGCGTCAACGAGTTACGTTATGGCAGAACAAATAAAGAAGCTGATTGGGAATGTCCCAGTTAGCGTGACCCCTTTTGGTGTTGATATTAATCTTTTTAGAAAAATTCCGGAAATCAAACATGAAGGGTTTATCGTAGGAACTGTAAAAACATTATCCCCTAAGTATGGAATTGATATAATTATTAAAGCCTTTCGAATCTTTTGTCAACGTGTAGAGGTAACTGATTCTGTGAAGCTTGTTATATATGGAAAAGGAGAATCAGAACAGGAGCTTCGGGAGCTATGCCGGAATGAGGAGATTGAAGATAAAGTATATTTTGGTGGTTTCATTTCTAATGATAAAGTACCGCAGATATTAAATGGAATGGACGTATGCTGTTTTGGAAGCAGAATGGATAGTGAAAGCTTTGGCGTTGCAGCTGTGGAAGCTATGGCGTGCGAAATACCTGTGATTGCAACAGATGTAGATGGTTTTACGGAAGTAATCTCGATGCGCGAGAGCGGTTTCATTGTACATCGAGATGCACCGGAAGAAATGGCAGAATACATTTTAGAATTATACCATTCAGCAGTGCTAAGAGAGTGTATAGGGAAAAATGGAAGAAGGCGAGTCTTACAGAATTATAATTGGAATAATAATATTGATATGATGTTAGCGTTGTATGAAGCTGTTAAAGGGGATGCACAGAATGATAAATAAGACATATTATTGCTGACATATCGTCTATCAAAATAACATTTAGAAGATGAAATTTCGTTTGCTATACATTTAAATGATATAAGATTTGTCGAATAAAAAAAGGAGAATTACTCTAATGAAATGTATATACCATATTCCGATTCCATTAGATCCCAATGCAAAGTCTGCATCTGGTATACGTCCTCAAAAAATGTTACAGGCATTTAAAGATATAGGATATGATGTGACTGTGGTTTCTGGCTATGCCAAAGAGCGAAAAAAGAGATTTGATGAAATAAAAACACAAGTTAAGAACGGAGTGAAATTTGATTTTTTATATTCTGAAAGTAGTACAATGCCAACCATTTTGACTGAGCCGCATCACATGCCGATTCATCCATTTGTGGATTTTTCTTTATTTCGTTTTTGTAAAAAAAATAGGATTAAGATAGGTTTATTTTATCGTGATATTTATTGGAAGTTTGACATATACAAAAAAACGATGCATGGTTTAAAGCTGTGGGGGGCATTAGCAAGTTATCGATATGACTTATTCCAATATGGAAAGTTTTTGGATAAGTTATATGTACCAGATCAGAAAGTTTTTAAATTCTTAGATTATCCTCGCTTAAAGGATAAATTAGATACTTTGCCTCCGGGATGTGAGGCAAGAGAGGTTTTGAAAGGGAAAAAAAACGAATTAAGGAATTTTGAAAAAGAGCCCTTACAAATTTTTTATGTTGGAGGTTTGGGAGGTCAATATCAAATATCAGAATTACTTGAAGCTGTAAAAGATAATCCGCTATGTGAAGTAACAGTATGTTGTCGTCAAGAAGAATGGGAAAATAATCAAGATATATTAGGAGAATACTGCCGATTTTTTAACATCCATATTATACATGAGAGTGGTAGAAAACTGGATAAATATTATGAGGAAGCCGATATTTGTTCATTATTGTTCAAACCAGATATATATATTGAGATGGCTATGCCATATAAGGCGTTTGAATATTTGTCGTGGTTAAAACCAGTTCTTGCATCGAAGGGAACAGCCATTGGAAATTTCGTGGAACAGCATGATACTGGATGGGTAATTGAGTATACAATACCAGAAATAAAAAAGATGCTAAATCAACTTGTTGAAAATCCAGAACTGCTGTATCAAAAAAGGAATGCGTGTATAGAAGCAAAAAAAGAGAATTTATGGACTATGAGAGCAGAAAAAGTTGCAGAGGATTTAAAGTAAGGGAATTTGAATGATGGGAAGAATTATTTTTTGTACAATACTCTTTGTATTTTCTACAGTGTTATTCCAAAAGGCTTCGGGAACTTTGAGAATTAAGCGTTTAAATATAATAAGTTTTGCATACTATAGCTTTATAATTTTTTCTTTTGTTGGAGCTAGTCTTGTATATTGTGGATTTAGAAATCATTATATGATACAAAAAATACAAGATGATGCAACAATACAAAAAACGTATTATATATTCACATATACAATGCTAATGTTTCCCATTGCGATCATCTTTTTTAATCGTATTTTTCTTGGAAAAAATGCGAAAAAGCAATATATAGATTATATAACTAGAAATCCACAAAAAGATTCATATGAAAATCAAGTATTTGTGTGCTTATGTCTAGCAAGCATTATTGGAATAATTTCATGTGTCTATGTTTTTTATCATATGGGTATGCTTCCGCAGCTATACATATTGAAATTAGGGGATAAAATAGAACAGACGCGGATACAAATTACACATTCCTTCAAAGGAAACACATATTTTCGCAATCTAATTTTTCTTGATTTAACTCCTATGTTATCATACCTTGCGTATATTTATTTGAGAATAACTCATAAGAAGCGATGGGGTGTTTTATTTGCAATAGATTTTATTATGGCCGTTTTGGTAAAAACCTACAATTTTGAAAAGGCGCCGATTATATATTATCTTTTTTATTTTTGCATTATAGAGATTTTACTAAATAATAGATATTTTTTTCGTATATTGGGTTTGATTTCAATTAGTGGTGTGATAATTATAGTGATGCAATATACAGTGGTTTATGGATATAAAGAAAATTTTTTTACTTTATCATCTGGACCTTTGGGCCGTATTTTCATGACGCAGATAGCGACATTATTCTTGCATGTACAAACATTTCCCAATATGCATCCATATCTTCAAGGCTCAAGTCTACCGACTGTGCTTGCAAAATTAATTAGAAGTCCAGAATCATGGAAACGTTCTGGGAAAATTGTAATGGAGACTTATAATAGAGCAGGTGTGGAGGCAGGAACAGCGGGAGTTATGAATGCATTATTTGTAGGAGAGGCATATGCTAACTGGGGAATTATAGGAGTCATTGCTGCACCGGCTATTGTTGCCTTTTGGTTTTCTATTGCGTATACATGGCTTTTAAGAACAAAAAAGACCCCCATCAATATGTTTGTATATTTGATCCTGTTTAATAATTTAACTAATTGCTTAAATGGTGGATTTGTAGATTATTTATATAATATGGGAATTATATTTTTGATTTTTTGCTGCTATTTGCTATATATCGTGTCTCACAAAGGTAAAATAGGGTTATGCAGACCATTAATATTAAAACGAAAAAGGTAATGTATATATAATGAAAAACTGGTGCTAAAATAATATTTTTCTAGCTTTGTGGGGAAATATTCTCTAAACGTATAGCTTTTTTCAAACATAGTAATTGTTAGAATGGTGGAAAAATCAGCATATGCGTCTCTTGCATATGCTGATAATATATATAGTTATGTGATACTATTGTCCGGTTTGGGAATGGCTTCAGCAATACTTAAATTTTACGTGAATGATAATCAAGCAATCAGTAATGCTTATTATGTTTTACATTTAAAAGTGAAACATTTGTTCAGACAATCTTAATATTTGCGTTTTTGTAATAATGATAACTGTTATTTTGCTTTTAGACACAAAGCAAATTTTTTTTTGCCTTGATTCTATATGGCTTTGGTTATCATAATATCAATATACTTTAAAGAAAGTGCAAAGCTCATGAAACAAACAAAACATTATTTGAAATTATTATGCGAGAAAGGCCTTATCCATATTCTCTCCGGTTCCTTCCTAACCAAAATCGTAGGTTTTTTTGGCTCTATATTTATAGTCCGGGTTTTAAGTAAGCAGGAATATGGAATTCTTGGTTACTTGGAAAATATGTACAGCTACGTG
>ENA-OPDH01003123-OPDH01003123.1-human-gut-metagenome-genome-assembly--contig:-NODE-3123-length-10095-cov-3.681175_pt1 | contig 10095 bp, 9 predicted proteins | sample MGYA00241260_ERZ501500 | MGnify/ENA primary metagenome ERZ501500 (study PRJEB25962, sample SAMEA2042519) | human gut metagenome | biome: human gut; feature: human-associated habitat; material: faeces...
GAATATCAGAATGAACGAGGTTCCAGTAAAGTGACCATTGACAACATCCGACGCATCCTGTCCAGTTTCTTTTCCTGGCTGGAGGATGAGGACTACATCGTCAAAAGCCCGATTCGCCGCATCCATAAGGTCAAAACTGCCAAGGTGATCAAAGATACCTATACCGATGAGGCCTTGGAGCTTATGAGGGATCACTGTACCACGGCAAGAGATCTGGCGATTATAGATCTCCTATCATCTTCTGGGATGCGTGTTGGGGAGCTGGTCACATTGAACCGCGAGGACATCAATTTCAACGAGCGGGAATGTGTGGTTTTGGGCAAGGGCAACAAGGAACGGCTGGTCTATTTTGACGCCAGGACGAAGATCCATCTGCAAAACTATGTAGAGAGCCGCCGGGACGATAACCCCGCGCTGTTTGTTTCTCTGCGGGCTCCCTATACGCGACTACAAATTGGCGGCGTGGAAACACGGCTGCGGGAACTTGGTCGGAAATTACATATCCCGAAAGTCCATCCGCATAAATTTAGGCGGACACTGGCAACAACGGCTATCCCATTGAGCAGGTCCAGCAGCTCTTAGGGCATCAAAAAATCGACACCACCATGCACTATGCGATGGTGAAACAACAGAATGTGAAGCTGGCACATAGAAAATACATCGGATAGGAGCGCAAAACATGGGACTTAAAGAATTCCGATTTGATGAGGTTACCATCAACTTTGATAAGAAGAGAGTTCCTCTTTCTGGCGCACAGCGCGAAAAAAGGAAAGGAAAATATTGCTATTACGGAGCGCAAGGCGTGATTGATCACATTGATGATTTCATCTTTGACGGCACATATCTTCTGATTGCCGAAGATGGCGAAAACCTAAAATCAAAAAAGCAAAATATCGCTCAAATTGCTGAAGGACAATTTTGGGTAAATAACCATGCCCACATTGTTCAAGGTAACGAGTTTTGCGATACGCGGTATCTATGCTACTTATTAAACAGCATGGACTTGCCGACGTTCGGCCGTCCAACGATCGCAACCAAAGGTTTCATCTCTCTGCCTCCTTTATTCCAAAGCGGCGCGCGATCGCACCGCTCTTTATCGCAAAGCAAAATATTACAAATACAGTATAACCGAATTTTCGGCATTGCGCAAGGACAAGCTGGTCTGCGCACAATATAAATTTCTTGTGAAAATGCAGCGTTGGGGCTATAATGAGAGCCACTATACGAAAAAGGAGCGCCTTTCGATGAAGTCCCCCTCTGTTCGCGCGTCGGCGCTTGCGCCCTACGCGCTGATCCTGCTGCAAAATGTCATCTACGGCTTCGGCGACCCGATCTCCAAGGTCGCCTACGACACCGTGCCTGTTTTTTCGCTGCTGGCCGCGCGGTACCTGATGGCTTTCGCCTTTTTACTGCTGCTGTTCGGAAAACGCACGGTTCAGGAGCTTAAAACCGCCCCGCGGCGGCAGCTCATCCTCCCCTGCCTCTGCATCTCGTCGAACCTGATCGGTAACGTGGCCCTCGTGCTCACGAGCGCGACGTCCGTTGCGTTCCTGCGCTCGCTCTCGACGGTCATTGTGCCGCTGCTGGCCGCGCTCGTCTACCGGCAAAAATTGCCGAAAAAGCTGCTGCCGGTCTATGTGCTCGTCGCTCTGGGCTCGTACCTTCTCTGCGGCATGGGCGGGCTGTCGGGCTTTGGCTGGGGCGAGGTATTGTCGCTTCTGTGCGCCGTGCTCATTGCAGGCTCGCTGCTCTTTGGGCAGAGAAGCCTGGACTGCGTGAGCGCCACGACGCTGACCACCTTGCAATCCGCCGCGGCGACTGTGTTGGCGCTCGCCTGTTCGTTTCTGTTCGAGGGCGGCATCCACGTGTCGAACGTCTCGCCTCTCGCGTGGAGCATCATCGCGTATCTCGCTATCCTCTGCACGTCGCTCGGCTATTTTTTGCAGAACAAGGCCATGTGCGCGATCTCCGCACGCTCGGTCGCGCTGCTCCAATGCCTGTGCCCGGTGATGACGGCGCTCTTTTCCTTTCTGCTCCTTGGCGAAAGGCTCAGCGCGGCGGGCATCCTCGGTTCTGCGCTCCTGCTCATCGCGCTGGTCGCGGCCACGCTGCTGCGCAGCGAAACGCCGGCAGAACGCATAAGAAAAAGCTGAGTGGAGTTCCACTCAGCTTTTCTTAACGATTTTCGTTCCGAATCAATTATTCGGCTGCGACCTTGGACTCGATGACCTTGACCTGACGGCCGTTGTAGGTACCGCATTCCGGGCACATTCTGTGAGGCTGGTGCAGAGCGCCGCACTTCGGGCACGCGACAAGCGCAGGAGCGGTGAGCTTCCAGTGAGAAGAACGTCTCTTATCACGTCTCTGACGGGATACTTTCCCCTTGGGGACTGCCATGTTGACACCTCCTTAAAGTTAAGCTGAATGAACAGCGAATTTATTGTTCCAAAAGCTTTGCGAGGGCTGCTAACCTGGGGTCGACTTCCTTTTTGCAGCGGCACTTCTCATAGTTGAGGTTGACGCCGCAGCCGGAACACAAGCCCCTGCAATCCTCGCGGCAAAGGGTCTTGCTTGGCATATTGAGGATGAACGTCTCCCGCGCCAGCTCGCTGAGATCAACGGTTCCGTTGTCCAGCAGCAGGATATCGTCGTTGTCGTCTTCCTCCAGCTCCTCAGCGAGCAGACACTCGAACGGGACCTTGTACGGAAGATCAAACGGCGCTCCGCAGCGATCGCACACGGCGAAAAGCGTTGTAGTCAGGTCAAACTGCAACCGCAGCATCCCCGCAATGTTCTCTGCCTGCCCTACCACTGAGACCGGCCGAACCGCAGGACACACGCCGCCGAAGTCCACATCAGAAAAGTCCTCTGTAAAGTCAAAGGGAATTCTGCCTCCAGGGGTGTTAATGATACGTTTTACATCTAAAACCATGCTACACCTCGCAATGACACGAGTGATATTATAGAGGACGTTTTCTCGATTGTCAAATACTTTTTTCACGGTTGCGGCAAAAATTTTGACAGGATTTCTTTACTTTTTTTGCCCGCTATCGTACAATAGCAGAAAATCGCGCGCTGCGCAAGCGGAGGTGCCGCCCATGCGGGAGTTTCACATCGGAAAAAATGACGAAAATCAGCGGCTTGACCGCTTTCTCGGCAAGGCCATCCCCCTGCTCCCCGCGTCGCTCGCGCAGAAGTACATCCGCCTAAAGCGCATCAAGGTCAACGGCGCGCGCGCCCAGCGCGACCAGAAGCTCGTCGCGGGCGATATTTTACAGTGCTACATCAACGATGAGTTTTTCGAGTCGCCGAGCGAGGAAAACGTCTACCTCACGATCACGACGCCGCGGCTCAAGATCGTCTACGAGGACGAGAACATCATGCTGCTCGACAAGCCCGCGGGAATGCTTGCCCACGCCGACGAGCACGAGAAAGTCAATACGCTCGTCAACCACATGCTCGCCTACCTCTATCAAAAGCGCGAGTGGCGGCCACGCGAGGAGAACGCCTTCACCCCCGCCCTCTGCAACCGCATTGACCGCAACACTGGCGGCATTGTCGTTGCGGCGAAAAACGCTGAAGCGCTGCGCATCCTGAACGACAAGATTCGCGACCGCGAGATCGCCAAATACTATTTATGTATCGCCCTCGGCCGCGTCGAGCCGCCGAAGGGCCGCATCGAGTGCTTTCTGCGCAAGGACGAGAAGAGCAACACCGTCCGCGTTTACCACCGCCCCGTGCCGGACGGCCGCAGCGCGATCACCTTATACCAAACGCTCCAGACGCGCGGCGAGCTGTCGCTTCTGGAGGTCGAGCTGCTCACGGGCCGTACGCATCAGATCCGCGCGAGCATGGCCGACCTCGGCCATCCCCTGCTCGGCGACGGCAAGTACGGCGTCGGCAGTGTGAACCGCAAATATGGCGAAATGCATCAGGCGCTCTACTCCTACCGCCTGCGCTTCGACTTTCCCAGCGACGCGGGCATCCTCGAATATCTGCACGGACGCGAGTTTCAGGTGGATGAGGTCCCGTTTCAAAAGAAGTATTTTAGTTAAATCCCACAAGCGGAGAGCTGCAATCGGCTCTTCGCTGTTTTATTTTTCAAAAGTTCAAAATATTGAACTTTTTGTTAAATATACTCTTGCAATTTTGCACGCGCTGTGTATAATAGTCTCGGTTTAGCAAAAACTCACCAAAAGTTTAGTATATCGAACGAGGAGGCGTGTGTATGGACATTGGCAATAAGATCAAGCAGCTGCGAACGCGACAGGGACTGACTCTGGAGGAGCTTGCCAGCCGAAGCGAGCTCACAAAGGGGTTTTTGTCCCAGTTAGAGCGCGACCTCACCTCCCCCTCGATCGACTCGCTCAGCGATATCCTCGAGGCTCTCGGCACCAATCTCTCGGAATTCTTTCAGGAGGATAAAAACGACCAGTTTGTCTTCCGCTCCGATGACTTTTTCGTCGACGAGCGCGAAAGCTGCACCGTCAACTGGATCGTTCCCAACACGCAGAAAAACCAGATGGAGCCCATTTTATTGGAACTTCCCGCCGGCGGCGAATCGTTCGAGATCGAGCCGCACAACGGCGAGGAGTTCGGCTACGTGCTTGACGGCAGCGTCATTTTAGAGTGCGACGGCGAACGCAGCGTCGTGTGCCGCGGCGAAACGTTCTATCTCCACGGCAGAACGTTCCACTACCTCAAAAATGAACGCAAGACCACCGCGCGCATCCTCTGGGTCTGCACGCCCCCGCTTTTTTAACTACTATTCTATAAAATTGTGAGGATATCGGAAATGGCCGAAGAAAAGAAAAAGATCATTCAATTCAAGAACATCGTCAAGAGCTTTGAGGACGGTCAGGTCGTTCTCAAGGGCGTCTCTCTTGACATTTACGAAAATGAGTTCGTTACGCTGCTCGGCCCCTCTGGCTGCGGCAAAACGACACTGCTGCGCATCCTCGGCGGCTTTTTGCAGCCGAGCGAGGGCAAGGTGCTCTTCGACGGTGAGGACATCGTCAGCGTCCCACCCTACAAGCGCGAGATCAACACCGTCTTCCAGAAGTATGCCCTCTTTCCCCACATGGACGTGTACGACAACATCGCCTTTGGCTTGACGCTCAAAAAGGAGCCGAAGGACGTCATCGAGCAGAAAGTCATGCGTATGCTGCGCCTTGTTAGCCTTGAGGACTATGCCCACCGCAACGTGACCGAGCTCTCCGGCGGCCAGCAGCAGCGCATCGCCATCGCCCGCGCGCTCGTTAACGAGCCAAGCGTGCTGCTGCTCGACGAGCCGCTCGGCGCGCTCGACTTAAAGCTCCGCAAGGAGATGCAGCAGGAGCTCAAATACATCCAGCAGGAGGTCGGCATCACATTCATCTTCGTCACGCACGATCAGGAAGAGGCGCTGACGATGTCCGACAAGATCGTCGTCATGAATGCGGGTGAAATTCAGCAGATCGGTACGCCGACCGAAATCTACCGCACCCCCGTCAACGAATTCGTCGCCAAGTTCATCGGCGAGACGAACATCATCGACGGCGTCATGCTTGAGGACGACCTCGTCATGTTCGAGGACAAGAAGTACGCCTGCCGTGCCCGCGGCTACAATAAGAACGAAAAGGTCGACGTCGTCATCCGCCCCGAGCACCTCGACATTGTCCCGCGTGCCGAGGGTATGCTCAAGGGCACGGTCAAGTCTCAGCTTTTCAAGGGCATGCACTATGAAACCGTGGTCGAAACGCGCGTCGGTACGTCCATCACCGTGAAGATGCAGGTCTCGCAGGACCGCCCTGTCTACAACGAGGAAAAGGGCGAGAAGATCAGTGCGAACGCCTTCCTTCTGGACGTGGAGGACGTCGAAGAGCTCGACGACGCCAAGGTCGTCGCCCTCGCCTCTGCCGAGGCGTGGGACGCCGAGACCGAGGAGCCCATCTCCATCAAGACCGTCGAATACGACATCAAGCCCGAGACCGGCAACTACACCGTGACCTTTGCCACCGCGAACGATACGTCTATCACCGTCAAGGTGCTCGTCGTAGCGCAGAACCGCGTCGAGAGCAAGGTCTATCAGGAAGAAATTTACGCGATGAACTTCTTCAAAAAGGTCGAGGACATTCAGGAGAGCATCGCGCTCGACACCGACCTTGAGACCTGGGCCAGCGCGTCGGCGTGGTCCCTCGAAGACGGCGAGCAGGTCGAGATCACGGACGTCAAGTACGACTTCGACCCCGAGACCATCACCCCGGGCGTTTACGATGTGACCTTCTCCACCGAGGGCTATGAGTACAAGGTCTCCACCACCCACGCCTTTGAAGAGGGCGAGCAGGTCGGCCTTGTCTTCCGTCCCGAGGACATCCACGTGATGAAGAAGGAGGGCCAGTGGTGAAGCGCTTTCGTTCCATGACTTACCCGTATATCGCGTGGATCATCGCGATCATCGTGGTGCCGATGCTTCTGATCGTGCTCTATGCCTTCACGACCTCCGGCAACTCGGTGCTGACATTCCAGTTCACCTTTGAGAACTTTGCCCGCTTCGTCACGGACAAGGTCTTTATGGATGTGTTGCTGCGCTCGCTCTATATCGCGCTCATCACAACGCTCATCTGCGTTGCGCTCGGCTACCCCATCGCCTACGTCATCGCGCAGCGCGGCGGCCGCAGCAACACGATCTTAATTCTGCTCATCACCATGCCGACCTGGGTCAACATGCTGGTGCGCACCTATGCTTGGATGGGCATTTTGCAGGACGAGGGCATCTTCAACACGATCCTTTCGTGGTTCGGCATCGGCCCCGTGTCGATGATCCACACGAGCTTTGCCGTCATTCTCGGCATGGTCTATAACTTCATTCCCTTTATGATCCTGCAGATCCACACGTCCCTTGCCAAGATGGACAAGAGCCTTTTGGAAGCCGCCAACGACCTCGGTGCAACGCCGGTGCAGGCATTCCTGCGCGTGACGCTGCCGCTCTCGCTTCCCGGCGTGATCTCCGGCATCACGCTCGTGTTCCTGCCCGCGGTGTCGAGCTTCTTCATTCCGAAGCTTCTCGGCGGCGGACAGTACGTCCTCGTCGGCAACATCATTGAAACGCAGTTCCTCACCACTGGCGACTGGAACTTCGGCTCGGCCATCTCGCTCATCATGGCGGTCATCATCATGATCTCGATGTGGCTGACGCGCAAGGCGGACGTTCAGGTCGCCTCGCAGGGAAAGGAGTGAGAAGCGCATGAAAAAGAAAACCTCTGTCGGCTCGAAGATCATCCTGACGCTCACGATGCTCTTCTTCTACCTCCCCATCCTCTATATCATTATCTTTTCGTTCAACGATTCCCGCTCGCTGACGAAGTTCGGCGGCTTCTCGCTCCGCTGGTATGAAAAGATGTTCGCTGATTCGACAATGATGGAGGCTGTGCTCTACACGGTCATCATCGCCGTCATCGCGACGGTCGTCGCGACAGTCGTCGGCACGATCACGGCCATCGGCCTTTCTAAATCCCGCAAGGTTGTGCAGAAGATGGTCGAGCGCATCAACGACCTGCCCGTGATGAACCCCGATATCGTCACGGCCATCTCACTTCTGATGTTTTTCAGCGTCCTCACGGTCAAAAAAGGCTTCGGCACGCTGCTCATCGCGCATATCATGTTCTGTATCCCCTACGTGATGCTCTCCGTTACGCCGAAGCTCCGCTCGCTCGACCCTAACCTGATCGACGCAGCGATGGACCTTGGCGCAACGCCGTTCCAGGCGCTCACGAAAGTCATTGTGCCGCAGATCAAGCCGGGTATCGTCTCCGGCGCGCTCATTGCGTTCACGATGAGCTTTGACGACTTCGTCATCTCGTACTTCACAACGGGCAACGGCGTCAACAACATTTCGATTTTGGTCTACACGATGTCCAAGCGCGTGAACCCGTCCATCAACGCCCTTTCTACCATTGTGATTCTTCTCATTACGCTGGTGCTCGGCGTCGTGAACATCGTGCCGATCGTGCGCGAAAAGCGCGAAAAGGACGGCAAGTCCTCCCGCGCCGTGAGCCGCAAGGCCATGGCGGCTGTTGCCGCCGTGCTGGTGCTGGCCGTTGTCGGCGGCACCGTGGGCGCGAGACTTTCCCAGCAGCACAAGAGCGCCGCGGCTGTCGAGAAGTACGGCAGCAACGTGTTGAAGCTCTATCTCCCCGGCGAGTACCTCGGCGAGAATGTCATCTCCGACTTTGAAAAGCAGTACGGCGTGCGCGTCATCGTCGAGAACTTCGACTCCAACGAGATGATGTACACCAAGCTCATGGCCGGCGACCGCTACGATGTCATCATTCCGTCCGACTACATGATCGAACGCCTGATGAACGAGGACTTCCTCCAGCCGCTTGACAAGAGCATGATCCCCAATATGGAGAACATGTCTGATGCCGTGCTCGGTATGAGCTACGACCCGGACAACACGTACTCCATCCCCTACTTCTGGGGCAGCGTCGGTCTCGTTTACAACCACGAGAACGTCGACCCTGCCGTCATCGAGAGCGAGGGCTGGGAGGTCCTGCGCAACACCGACTACGCCGGTCACATCTACATCTACGATTCCGAGCGTGACTCGTTTATGATGGCGTTCAAGGCGCTGGGCTACTCGATGAACACCGAGGACCCCAACGAGATCAACGACGCCTATGAGTGGCTGCTGCAAATGAACAACACGATGTCCCCCGTTTATGTGACCGACGAGGTCATCGACGGTATGATGAACGGCTACAAGGACATCGCCGTTGTCTACTCCGGCGACGCGGCCGTGGTGCTTGATGAAAACGAAGACATGAGCTTCTATATGCCCTCCCAGGGCACGAACATCTGGTGCGATGCCATGGTCATTCCCCAAAATGCCGAGAATCCCAAGCTCGCCCACGAGTTCATCAACTACATGCTCACCTATGAAGCCGCGTTTGACAACACCGAAACGGTAGGTTATACTTCTCCCAACGCGGAGGTGTTTGAAGAGATGACCTCGTCTGAGGATCTCTACGCGGACAATGCCGCCTACCTTCCCCGCAGCGGCTACTACAAGGACGAGATGTTCCACGACAACCAGGTGCTCATGCGCGAGCTGAGCAAGCTCTGGATCAAGGTCAAAGCTGCCAAGTAATATCGTAAAGGAGTTTTTTAAGATGAAAATCGGAGATACTTTTACCGTCAAGAAAGTTGTCACGGAAGACATGACCGCTGCCGCGCTCGGCAGCGGCGGTCTGCCGGTGTTTGGCACGCCGTATCTCGTCGCGATGGTCGAAAATGCCGCCTTCACCTATCTCCAGCAGGAGCTGCCCGAGGGTAAGAGCACCGTCGGCACCAAGGTCGAGGTCTCCCATGTCTCCCCCTCGCCCGTTGGCATGGAGATCACCGTTACCGTCGAGGTCACAGACATTTCCGCAAACGGCAAGATGGTCGACTTCAAGGCCACCGCGACCGACACCGCCGGCCTCATCGGCGAGGGCACGCACCAGCGCGCCGTCATCACCGTGGATCGCTTCATGGACAAGTGCCAGGCCAAGCTCGGCTGATTTTGTAAGGAGGAACCCTGATGCATTATTCGGGAGCCGTTTACCGTCCCCCCAGCGAGGCGCGCAGCCTCATCGTGCAGTGCACGCTCGGGTGCAGCCACAACAAATGTGCGTTCTGCACGATGTACAAGGACAAAAAGTTCTCCATCAACCCCATTGAGCAGGTGCTCTCCGACCTCGACGAGGCACGCGCCTACGGGCGCTATATCGAGAAGATCTTTTTAGCCGACGGCGACGCGCTGATCCTGCCGATGGACTATCTTCTGACCGTTCTCGACTATATCTGCGACCATTTCCCTACCTGCAAGCGCGTTGCGGCTTACGCAACGACCAAGGCCATCATGCGCAAGACGGACGACGAGCTGCGTACGCTGCGCGAGCACGGCCTCGGCATCGTGTATATCGGCCTTGAGAGCGGCAACGAGGAGCTTCTCAAAAAGTTCTGCAAGGGCGTTACTGCCGAGGAGATCGTCTTAAACGCCATCCGCTGCAAGCAGGCGGGCATCGCCACCTCCGTCACGGCCATCAACGGCATGGCGGGCGCGAACGGCGA
>ENA-OPDH01003127-OPDH01003127.1-human-gut-metagenome-genome-assembly--contig:-NODE-3127-length-10091-cov-3.117079_pt1 | contig 10091 bp, 8 predicted proteins | sample MGYA00241260_ERZ501500 | MGnify/ENA primary metagenome ERZ501500 (study PRJEB25962, sample SAMEA2042519) | human gut metagenome | biome: human gut; feature: human-associated habitat; material: faeces...
CGACATCCCATCCAGTAAAAACCAACCCGAATATAACCATGAAGAAAAGTGTACTACTTTTACTATTATCGGCCCTGTTTACGTGCGGCAGCGTCTATGCCCAGCTTCGAGTAACGGGCACCGTGCTGGACGCCGCGACCGGCGAACCGATGGCCGGCGCGAGCGTGATCGAGCAGGGAACCACCAGCGGAACCACGACCGACACCCAAGGCCGCTTCGCCATAAGCGTCAAAAACCACCAGTCCGTCCTGACCTTCTCGTTTATCGGCATGGTGCCGCAGAACATCATGGTCGGCAGCAGCACCGATCTGCGGGTCGAGCTGCAGCAGGATGTGACCCAGATCGAGAACGTCGTCGTGCAGATCGGCTACGGCGACGCCCAGAAGAAAAACGTCGCCGGCTCGCTGGGCGTGCTGAGCACGTCCGAGATCACCAAATCGAAGGGCACGAGCTTTATGGATGCGCTCCAAGGCCGCATGGCAGGCGTGCAGGTCAGCTCCAGTTCGGGCGAACCCGGCGCGGGCATCGACATTACGATCCGCGGCGGCAACTCGATCAACGCAGGAACGCAGCCGCTGTATATCATCGACGACGTGCAGATCGACGTCAACGCCGACGAAGTAGCCACGAGCAGCTACACTTCGGCCAACGTGCGCTACAATCCGCTGGCGGGCATCAACCCGTCGGACATCGAGTGGGATACGTTCCGAGCTAGCGGTGCGGGCGGTCAGAACGTCAATAAGGTCGAAACCGCCGTGCGCCTGCGTTATCACGGCAAGGATGCCGATACGGGCGAAGCGGTGGAGTTCCTGATCGAGAACATGGAGACCCGTTCGCAGTTGATGAACCGCGAGAATGCCATGCGCATCCTCCGGTCGAAGCTCTACCAGCGCGAGCTGGACAAGCGGATGGCCACGCAGCAGGCGCTCGAGGCGTCGAAGAAGAAGATCGAGTGGGGCTCGCAGATACGCTCCTACGTCTTCGACGACCGCCGCGTGAAGGACCACCGTACCAACTTCCAGACCAGTGATGTGAATGGTGTGATGGATGGAAAGATAGACGGCTTTATCAAAGCTTACCTGATGGAGTTTGCAGGAAGTGGCGAATAAATTTTCTCCCTTTCATTTGCATTCTTCCCGAATTTCTTCTTACTTTGTTCATCGTTGAACTTTAAACTATAAAACACACCATGGGAAAAAGTAAAAAGAAAGCAATGCACAGCCAGAAGGAAGAGCAACAAGCCAAGAAAGTGATGATGACGATGGGAGTAATAGCCATTGTATTGGTCATCGCCATGTTTGTGGCTTACTCTTACTGGGGCTGATAAAATCACTGGAAACGACATGCCGCAGGAGATAGAACGGAAATTCCTCGTGACGGGAGAATACAAGCCACAAGCGTATGCACACAGCCGTATCGTACAAGGATACATCAGCAGTGTACGTGGACGGACAGTACGGGTGCGCATCCGCGATGAACGGGGATTTCTCACCATCAAGGGTGCATCCAATGAATCGGGAACCAGCCGCTACGAGTGGGAAAAGGAAATTCCGCTGTGCGAAGCGCGGGAATTGCTGAAGCTGTGCGAACCGGGTATCATCGACAAGACCCGTTACCTGGTGCGCAGCGGACAGCACGTCTTTGAGGTGGATGAATTCTATGGCGAGAATGAGGGACTGACTGTGGCCGAGGTGGAACTCTCCTCGGAAGACGAGCCTTTCGTGAAACCTGCATTCATCGGACGGGAGGTGACGGGAGATGTCCGCTACTATAACTCGCAACTGATGAAACACCCTTTCACCACATGGTAGCAAACCAATTGTATGCCGTACTTGTTTAATCGTCATGGAGAAACTTTACGACTACCTGCCAAGAGAACTGGTCACCTTCCTTTTGGTCACTGTATTCTCTTTACTCATCGGGCTTTCACAGCGTAAAATCAGCTTGAAGCGCGAAGGGGAAACTACGCTTTTCGGTACCGACCGCACCTTCACTTTTATAGGCATTCTGGGCTATCTGCTCTATATCCTCGACCCTACGGGCTATCGTCTGTTCATGGGAGGAGGAGCCATTCTGGGACTGCTGCTCGGACTGAACTATTATGTGAAGCAGTCACAGTACCATGTGTTCGGAGTAACCACCATCATTATTGCACTCATCACCTACTGTATTGCTCCCATTGTGGCCACGCAGCCGTCGTGGTTCTACGTCATGGTCATAGTGACCGTCCTGCTCTTCACCGAGCTGAAACACACCTTCACGGAACTGGCCCAGCGCATGAAGAACGACGAGATGATTACGCTTGCCAAGTTCCTTGCCATCAGCGGCATTATCCTGCCGATGCTGCCCAATGAGAATCTTATTCCCGGCATCAACCTGACGCCATACAGTATTTGGCTGGCCACGGTGGTTGTATCGGGCATTTCCTACCTTTCTTATCTGTTGAAGCGTTACGTTTTCCATGAGTCGGGCATTCTGGTTTCGGGCATCGTGGGAGGCTTGTACAGCAGCACGGCTACCATTTCCGTACTGGCGCGAAAGAGCCGTAAGGCTTCTGTGCAGGATGCTCCCGAATATGTGGCAGCCATGTTGTTGGCGGTCAGCATGATGTTCCTCCGTTTCTTGATATTGATAGGTATTTTCAGCCGGGAGACGCTACTGGCCATTTATCCCTACCTGCTGATAATGTCGGTGGTAACGGCAGCCGTGGCATGGTATCTGCATTCCAAGCGGAAACGGGTGGACGACGGCACGCAGACCACGGAGGACGAGGACAGCAGTAATCCGTTGGAGTTCAAGGTAGCGCTGATTTTTGCCATGCTGTTTGTGGTGTTCACTATCTTGACCCACTATACGCTGGTGTATGCCGGCACGGGTGGACTGAACTTGCTCTCTTTCATTTCGGGGTTCAGTGACATTACTCCTTTCATCCTGAACCTGCTTCAAGGAACGGGCAGTGTGGCGGTGCTGGTGATTACGGCTTGCAGCATGCAGGCTATTGTCAGCAATATAGCGGTAAACATGTGCTACGCGTTATTCTTTGCCGGTGGAAAAAGCCCTTTGCGGCCGTGGATATTGGGGGGATTCGGCTCTGTTATTGCCGCAAATATCTGTCTGTTACTTTTCTTCTATTTTCTCTAAATTGCTTTCTTTTTGCTTTTTTAACTCCGAAAGTCTCGTAAATGCATGAAAAAGGGGCTATTTTTGCAGAATTCATTGTGACAAAACTCGAACGGGAAACGTCTAATACCAAGACAATAAACATGAATAGTCACTAAATATAAAAACGCAATGAGAACAAAATGGACTGTGCTGCTATGGATGCTGATGATTTCGGGACTGCTTGCAGCGCAAAACACGGCAAACACTTCTTTCCAGGTTAAAGGAATTTTGCTCGACTCACTCACCCAGGAGGGTGAACCTTATGCTACCATTAAAATCGTGAAGAAAGAGGCCCCTGCAAAGGCGCTGAAAATGCTGGTAACGGACATGAAAGGCCAGTTCCAGGAGAAAGTACCCGGTACGGGCAACTTCGTGATGACCATCACTTCCGTGGGACGTACTCCCATCGTGAAGGACTTTTCTGTGAAGGCAGGGGAGAAGCTGGTGGACTTCGGCACGCTGTATATCGTAGATGCCTCCAATGAGCTGGGGCAGGTGGAAATAGTGGCACAGAAGCCTCTGGTGAAGGCAGATATCGACAAGATAGAGTACAATGTGCAGGATGACCCTGACGCCCAGTCGAACTCCGTGCTGGAAATGCTTCGCAAGGTACCGTTGGTAACGGTGGATGGCGAGGACAATATTCAGGTGAACGGGAGTAGCAGCTTTAAGGTATATGTCAACGGAAAGCCCAACAACATGATGAGCAACAACCCGACGGAAGTGCTGAAAAGTATGCCTGCAAACAGTATCAAGCATATTGAAGTGATAACCAATCCCGGCCCCAAGTATGACGCCGAGGGTGTGGGCGGTATTCTGAACATCGTCACCGTGGGCAGCGGACTCGAAGGCTATACGGCTACGTTCAGTGCCAACGTCAGCAACCGCGGTGCAGGCGGCGGGGCATTCGGTACCATAAAGAGCGGAAAGCTGACCGTCAGCGCCCGCTACAATTACAATTACAACGACCAGCCCCGCAACTACAGCAGTGGTAGCCAGCATGTGACACCGGAAGCTGTTACGGAGAATTCTTCCAATCTGGACTATGACGGCAGCAACAAGGGACACGGTTCTTTCCAGTCGGGCAGCATGGAGGCCAGCTACGAAATAGATACATTACGCTTGGTTACCATGTCTTTCGGACTTTGGGGCGGTGGGAATAAGAGTAACGGCTCTACGGACTACATCGCCACCTTTCCAGAGAACATAAATGCTGCTCCCATTTACAGTTATTCTGCCTTTAACCGCAGCAAGTCTTCCTGGTATTCTATCGACGGAGGTATCGACTACCAGCGTCTGTTCAAGGTCAAGGACCGCATGCTGACGTTCTCCTACAAGATAAACACCCGTCCGCAAACGTCGGATTCCTATACGGAATATGAAATAGACAATGGCTATAACCCCGATTGGGCGGACTATCTGAACCGTTTGAAGAACCAGCATAACGACGGTGAGCAGAATACCACGGAGCATACGTTCCAGGCCGACTATACCACGCCTATCGGCAAGCTGCATACCTTGGAGGCAGGTGCCAAGTACATTCTGCGCAACAACTCCTCCGAAGACGACCGTTTTGATGCGGACGATACCGGAAAGTATGAATACAACAAGAACCAGAGTTCACACTACAAGCATTTGAACGATATTATCGCCGCCTATCTGGGATATGGACTGAAGGTGAAGAGACTTTCGGGCCGTTTGGGATTACGCTACGAGCATACCATCCAAGATGTGAAGTATCTGGTGGGCCGCGGCGAGGATTTCACAAAGAACTTTGACGACGTAGTGCCTTCCGCTTCTATCGGCTACAAGCTGACGGATATGTCCAATCTGCGTTTAGGATACAACATGCGTATCTATCGTCCGGGAATCTGGTCTCTGAATCCTTATCTGAATGATACGGACCCCTCCTACATCAGCCAGGGTAATCCGGAGCTGGACAGCGAGAAGAGCCATGCTTTCAACTTGAGTTACAGTAACTTCACACAGAAGTTCAACATCAATATCTCGGCCCGTTACTCGTTTACCAACAACAGTATTGAGAATGTGACAAGGCTCATGCCCGATACGGAGATTGAGGGATTGAAGAATCCCACGGGCAAGGATGTGCTTTATTCTACCTATGCCAACATCGGCAAGACCCGTTATGCCAGTGTGAACGGCTACGTCAACTGGAATGCCACTCCACGTACACGTATCTACATGAACATGAGCGGCAATTACTCTTATCTGGAGGGCAGTGAAGGCATGCGTAACGATGGCTGGAGCCTCTTTGCCTACGGCGGTGCACAGCAGACGCTGCCCCATGACTGGCGCATCAGTCTGAATGTCTTCGGACAGACGCCGTGGATTATGCTGCAAGGTAAGGGCAGCAGCTTCTTTGATTATGGCTTGAGCGTCAACAAGTCCTTCCTGGACAAGCGCCTCACCTTGTCTGCCTTTGCCAGCAACTTCTTCAAGAAGTATATGGACCAAAGCTCCACCACCGAAGGCAGCGGTTTTATACGGGAAAGCAATTATAAGTACAGCCGCCAACGCTTCGGCATAAGCGTCAGCTACCGTATCGGTGAGTTGAAGGCAAGCGTGAAAAAGGCTGCGCGCACTATCAGCAATGATGATGTGAAGAGCGGTGGCAGTGGTTCTGGTGGCGGCGGTGAATAGGTTGTAAATACATCCCCTTCTGAAACTTGTACCTCGCTATTCATCAGAGAATACAAGTTTCAGAAGGGGATTTTTTATGATAGTAAGTTACTTGCTGACTGTTGAGAACCCCAACTCCTTCAACCCTTTCTGCACATCCGGATGACTCATGAAGAGCTTCCACAGCAGTCCCGACCGATAATTCTCGAGCATGACGGCTATCGGGCCCTGGTCAATGGCGAGGTAGCGCTGCGGATACCAGTTGTCCGTTTCGCTGAAAGCATCGTAGAATCCGAAAGGGCCGAACACTTTATCTCCCATCTCGTAGAGGTGGCGCATCACTTGCAACGACTGTTCCGGGGTATAGACGATGGATGACAAGGCGGCAGTTGGAGAGATGACTCCCTGGTCGTCGCGTTCGTTGGGAGCGTGGGCGGCATATCCGTTGACGGAGTAGCTGGCTGTCAGTCCCCAGCAGTCGGGCCCGAAACCTTTGTAGTGCTTGGGGTTGCGGACACAGTAGGCACGGTTCACAAGCGTCAGGTTACGCATCTCGTCGAAGTAGTTGGCGCAGTATTCATCCTTCAGCCCGATGGGGTCGAGGCCGAGGAACGAGTATTGTGCCCAGAAGAGCGGTCCGGCTTCTGTGCCTTGATAGCGCAGATGCAACTCGATATTCTCCACTTTATGAGGGTCTACAATGGCCCCGTTCTGCGCCCAGCCCTCGTGATAGACTGCTGCAGGCACGCCGTGGGTAGGCGAGGCGGCAGCAAGGATATACATGATGAGGCATTCGTTGTAACCGTGTACGGGAAAGTTCATTTCCCAACCGTATTCCGGACTCCAGTGCCAATAGAGCACGTTCTGGCCGTTCTGGCGGTAGAAGTTCCAGTCCACTTCGCGCCACAACTTGTCGATGCGGGCGGCGAGGGCTTGCTCGGCGGGCGAACCGTCGATGTAGTACTGGTGGACGGAGAGCAGCGCCTGCATGATGAAGGCTGTTTCTACCAGGTCGCCGCCATTGTCTTTCTGCCCGAAGGGTTTCACCTTGCCCGTATCGCCATACCACCAGTGCGGGTAGGCACCGTGGAAACGGTCAGCGGTTTCGAGGAAGGAGACGATTTTCTCCATTCGTTCCAGCCCTTCCTGGCGGGTGACATAGCCGCGGTCTATACCGGCAAGTATAGCCATGATGCCGAAGCCGCTTCCACCGGACGTGATTACGTTCTGGTCGTTCTCCGGATAGACACCGTCTATGTGGATGCGTTCGCGTGCCAGTCCGCTGTTGGGCTCGGCACCTTCCCAGAAGTAGTTGAAGGTACGGCGCTGTACGGTGTCCATCAGGGCATCGTCGCTCAGCCGGTCTTCTTTGGCGGCGGGGCTTTTGCATTGCGTGAAACCGAGCAACAGCAGGAACAATAATAAACTGTATTGTATTTTCATTGTACCAATGCTTACTTGTTTTTTTATCATTTACTTATCTATATTCATTGCACGGTCAATTCAACAAGTATAGGACAGTGGTCAGAAAGATAACTGTTCTCCGGTTTGTCTTGGATAACGCGGTAGCGGTCTATCTTTGCGCCTTTGGTCACGAAGACATAGTCCAGCAGTACGCGTTCCTCCACCGGCAGACGGCCGAAGTCATGGAAAGACCAGGACGGACCGTAGGTGACGGCAGCTGTCTTTGCGGCATTTTCCATTCCTCCCTTTTCCAGCGTTTGCAGAGGTTCTTCACCGGGCGTACAGTTAAAGTCACCGGTGATGATGGCGGGCATGTCCGGTGCTATCTCCTTGATTTTGTCGAGAATGAGTTGCACGCCCTCTTTGCGGGCTGTCTTTCCGTCGTTGTCCAGATGGGTGTTGAAATATACAAACTTTTGTCCGTTGTTCTTTTCCTGCAGTATCGCCCAGGTGGTGACACGGTTGTAGGAAGCGTCCCAGCCCTTGATGCCGATAGTTTCGGGTTGCTCGCTGAGGGAGAAATTGCCGTATTCCAACAGTGTAAACCGGTCGGTCCGGAAGAATATCGGGCAGTATTCGCCTGCTTCCTTGCCGTCGTCGCGCCCCACACCGAGTGCTGTGTATTGCGGCAGCCCGCGTTTTAGGTCTTCCATTTGGTTGTGAAGCACTTCCTGCATGCCCAGCAAGTCGGGGCTGTAGTAGGCTATCATACGGCAGGCGTCACCCTTGCGGTAATTCCAGTTGTTTACACTGTCCGAAGGAATATCCAGGCGGACATTGAACGTCATCACTTCCAGCGGCTGTCCGTTCTGTGCGGAGGGCTGGCTCTTGCAGCTGCCAAGGAGCAGAATGCTGCAAAAACAAAGGAGTAAAGTAGTATATCTCATGTTTTCTTGTTTTTAGAGTGCAATATTAAATATTTTATTTTATTTCAGTGTCAGTCGGGCTATCTTTTCTGCCTGGCTGCTGCCACCTATCATCACATCGAAATCTCCCGGCTCGGCCACGTGGTTGAGGTCGTAGTCGTAGAAGCGGAGCAGCTCAGGGGTAATCTTGAAGGATACGGTCTTGCTTTCGCCCGCTTTCAGGAACACCTTTTCAAAGCCTTTCAGCTCGCGTACGGGGCGGGTAATGCTGCCTACGAGGTCGCGGATATAGAGCTGCACGACTTCTGCGCCGTCACGCTTACCGGTATTGGTCACGGTGACTACGGCAGTGGTGGAGCCATTTTGTCCCATGACCGGGGTACTGAGGGCGATGTCGCTGTACTGGAAAGTGGTGTATGAGAGCCCGTAGCCGAAGGGATACAGCGGTTCATTGTCCACATCCAGATAGTTGCTGCGGAACTTCTCGAACCAATTGCCGGCAGCCAGCGGGCGACCGGTATTCTTGTGGTTGTAGAATAAAGGTATCTGCCCTACGTTCTTCGGGAAAGTCATGGTCAGCTTACCGCTTGGGTTCACGTCACCGAACAGTACGTCGCCGATGGCGTATGCCGCTTCACTGCCACCGAACCATACGTTCAAGATAGCGGGCACATGTTCCTGCTCCCAGGTGAGCGTCAGCGGTCGGCCGGTGAAGAGGGTCAGTACAACGGGCTTTCCGGTCTTCAGCAAGGCTTCCAGCAGGGTGCGTTGCACGTCGGGGATGTCGAGGTCGGTACGGCTGGAGCTTTCACCGCTCATTTCGGAAGACTCGCCCAGGGCGGCTACAATCACGTCGGCACCGGAGGCTACCTTCAAAGCTTCGTCCAGCAGTTCCTTATCCGTACGGTTGTCCCGGCCCAGCGATCGGCCGAATAGGGTGGCGCGTTCCTCGTAGGCTACATCACCGATGAGGTTGCTGCCTTTGGCGTAGGTGATGTTCACCCGGCCGGCTGTCATTTCTTTCAATCCTTCGTACAGAGAGGGATAGTCGTCCAGGCGTGCGGCAACACTCCAGGTACCGGGCATGTTGCTGCGGGTATTGCCCAGGGGGCCGATGACGGCGACGGTGCCTTGCTTCTCTAAGGGAAGGACGGGACGAGAAGACTTCTTGCCTTGTCCCTCAAAAGGTTCGTTTTTCAGCAGCACAAAGCTTTCGGCGGCAATCCGGCGGGCAGCGTCGCGGTGCTTGCGGGTGAAGATGTCGCGTGCGGGACGGCTGAGGTCGCAGTATTTGTAAGGGTCATCAAACAGCCCTAACTTGTATTTCGCTTCAAGGATGCGGCGGCAGGCTGCATCCAGCGTCTTCATGGTTATTTTGCCTTCGGTGAGCGACTTTTTCAACGTGCCCACGAAACCTTCGCTCACCATATCCATGTCCACACCGGCGTTGAGCGCACGGGCGGAAACGGTCTGCAGGTCACCGATGCCGTGCTCCACCATTTCGGAGATACCGGTAAAGTCGGTCACCACAAAACCGCTGAACCCCCATTGTTTGCGCAGCACGTCTGTCATCAGCCAGCGGTTGGCTGTGGCGGGCACACCGTCCACTTCGTTGAAAGAGGCCATTACACTGCCCACTCCGGCATGGACGGCTGCTTCATAGGGGTACATGTATTCGTTGAACATGCGGTTGCGGCTCATGTCTACGGTGTTGTAGTCGCGTCCGGCTTCTCCGGCACCGTACAGTGCGAAGTGCTTGACGCATGCCATGATTTCGTCGTTCCGTTTCAGTTGGTCGTTCAGGTCTTTTCCCTGATATCCCAACACCATGGCGCGGGCGATGGCGCCTCCGAGGAACGGGTCTTCGCCCGAACCTTCGGATACACGTCCCCAGCGTGGGTCACGGCTGATGTCTACCATTGGACTGAATGTCCATGAGATACCGTCGGCACTGGCTTC
>ENA-OPDH01003129-OPDH01003129.1-human-gut-metagenome-genome-assembly--contig:-NODE-3129-length-10089-cov-2.266992_pt1 | contig 10089 bp, 10 predicted proteins | sample MGYA00241260_ERZ501500 | MGnify/ENA primary metagenome ERZ501500 (study PRJEB25962, sample SAMEA2042519) | human gut metagenome | biome: human gut; feature: human-associated habitat; material: faeces...
AGAGATAGGACGTTGTAATTCTGTGAGATTTATGGTAGAATTTTCACAGTTGAAAAAATGGATATTTTAGGAGGACAACATGGGAGAGGAAACTGTTTCCAAAAATTTTATTGAACAGATTATAGAAAAAGATCTGGCAGAGGGCAAATACGATACGATCTGTACTCGTTTTCCGCCGGAACCAAATGGCTATCTGCATATCGGACATGCCAAAGCCATTCTGTTAAATTATGGACTTGCACAGAAATATCACGGCAAGTTTAACATGCGTTTTGATGACACCAACCCAACCAAGGAGCGAGTTGAGTTTGTAGAGTCCATCAAGGCGGATATCAAATGGCTGGGTGCTGACTGGGAAGACAGACTGTTTTTCGCATCCAATTACTTTGACCAGATGTATGAAGCAGCAGTGAAGCTGATCAAAAAAGGCAAAGCCTATGTCTGTGACCTGACACCGGAGCAGATTCGCGAGTACAGAGGGACACTGACAGAACCTGGAAAAGAAAGCCCGTACCGTAACCGCAGCATCGAAGAAAATCTGGAGCTGTTTGAAGCAATGAAGGATGGCAAATATGCAGACGGAGAAAAGGTACTGCGTGCAAAGATTGATATGGCATCTCCGAATATCAATATGCGTGATCCGATCATTTACCGTGTGGCACATATGACACACCATAATACCGGAGATAAATGGTGCATCTATCCGATGTATGATTTTGCACATCCGATCGAAGATGCAATCGAAGGCGTGACACATTCTATCTGTACCCTGGAGTTTGAGGATCACCGTCCGCTCTATGACTGGGTCGTACGTGAACTGGAGTATCCGCATCCACCAAAACAGATCGAGTTTGCAAAACTGTATCTGACCAACGTTGTTACCGGTAAACGTTACATCAAAAAACTGGTAGAAGAAGGTATCGTGGACGGCTGGGATGATCCGCGTCTGGTATCGATCGCAGCCCTTCGAAGAAGAGGATTCACACCAGAATCCATCAAGATGTTCGTTGACCTGTGCGGTGTCAGTAAAGCTCAGAGCTCCGTTGACTATGCAATGCTGGAGTACTGCATCCGCGAAGACCTCAAACTGAAACGTTCGCGTATGATGGCAGTCCTTGATCCGGTCAAACTGATCATCGACAATTATCCGGAAGATCAGATCGAGTACCTGGAAGCAGACAACAATCTGGAGAACGAGTCTCTTGGAAAACGTCAGGTTCCGTTCGGACGTGAACTTTACATTGACCGTGAAGATTTCATGGAGAATCCGCCGAAGAAATATTTCCGTCTCTTCCCTGGAAACGAAGTGCGTCTGATGAATGCATATTTCGTGAAATGCACAGGTTTTGAAAAAGATGAAAACGGAAATGTGACAGAAATCCACTGTACTTACGATCCGGAGACAAAATGCGGAACCGGATTTACCGGACGTAAAGTCAAAGGAACCATCCACTGGGTAGCAGCGAAGACTGCCAAAAAAGTGACCGTACGTCTCTATGAGAACATTATCGATGAATCCAAAGGCGTATACAATGAAGACGGAAGTCTGAATCTGAATCCGAACTCACTGACTGTAAAAGAATGCTTCGTAGAGCCTGCACTTGCAGAAGCAAAACCATATGAAAGCTTCCAGTTTGTACGTCAGGGTTATTTCTGTGCAGATGCCAGAGATTCCAAAGAAGGGGCACCGGTATTTAACCGTATTGTTTCTCTTAAGAGTTCATTTAAACTTCCAAAAGCGTAAAAGAAACCCCCACGGAAAATTATATTCAAATTGCCGTGGGGGTTTTTGCAATAGAAAATTCTGTTGGAACTTCTTCTTGCAAAGTGAAATCTAAATACTGTCAACGAAAGTGGCAAGCCTGATTGTCACTATTTGTAAAATGTGGAATAATTATGAATTTACCTGCAATTAATCAATGTGGATAGAAGCTTCTTCTTCGTCCTGCTCTTTCTCAGCTTCAGCAAGTTCTTCCTCGAATTTATCTTCATCTTTCGCTGCTTTTTCAAGAGCATCGGCTATAGCATTATCCTGCTCTTCTGCATTTTCAGCAGAATCCTCTTCTGTATCCTCTGAACTTTCTTGTGAATCAGGCTCCTCAGAGCCTTCGGTTTCATCATCTTTTTCATCTTCGGAAGTAGCTTCCCAGGTTACGAAATCTTCGTGGACATCCTTTGCTTCAGGCTGCTCGTCATCTTCCTGCTCATCTTCAAAATCATCTTCAAGGTCAGCTGCCTCTTCCAAAGCATGTCTTTTGGCAAAAGCTGCTGCTACGGCACCGGCTACTGCTGCTGTTGCTGCTCCGAGTGCAACCATTCCCCAATATTTGTTAATCTTAGCCATATTGTCTGCTCCTTTCGGTATTTTCCATCTGTCTAAACAAAGCTTAATGGAGTTGTCTATATTGTAATACTTTTTACGCAAAAAGAAAAGAAAAAAATCGTTGCACCCATATAAATGGAGGGTTATACTGTTAAGACAGAAAAGGAGAGATTATGGAGAAAATTGTTTTAGCTTCTGGGTCCCCACGAAGAAAGGAACTGCTTGCAAGAACCGGTGTGGTTTTTTCTGTGGTTGTAAGCAATGGGGAAGAGAACACCAACCTGACAGATCCAGCGGAAACGGTGGAAAAGCTTTCGCAGGATAAAGCAATATCGGTTGCAGACAGACTTGAAAATGAAAGTGAACCTTGTCTGATCATTGGTGCGGATACCGTAGTTGCATTTGAAGGAAAGATTCTTGGAAAGCCGTCAGATGAAGAAGATGCATTAGATACATTGTTAAAACTTCAGGGGAAATCCCATCAGGTCTATACCGGTGTAACCCTTCTTGTAAAAGAACAGGGTATCTGGAAGCCTTATACTTTCAGTGAAAGGACCGACGTTGAATTTTATCCTGTTTCCAGGGAAGAGCTTCTGGAATATATAAAAACAGGGGAGCCTATGGATAAAGCAGGAAGCTATGGAATCCAGGGGAAATTTGGAATTTACGTAAAAGGAATCTGCGGAGACTACAATAATGTGGTTGGGCTTCCTGTAGGAAGACTGGTTTATGAACTTAAGAAAATGAAAATCAATATAAGGGGAATGAGAAAATGATAAAAGCATGTATTTTTGATCTGGACGGAACTTTAGCCTACACATTGGATTCCATGGCTGTTGTAGGAAATGAAGTTGTAAGAAAATACGGTTTGAAACCAATGCCTATAGAAAATTACAGATATTATTGCGGAAACGGTGCTGACATGCTGGTGAAAAGACTTCTGGTCGATGCAGGAGATCCGGAATTGCTGCACTATGAGGAAGCAAGAGCGTTATATAGAAAAGAATTTGATAAAGACCCATTTTACAAAATACAGCATTATCCGGGAATGCCGGAAACCTTAAAAGAGTTGAAAAAAAGAGGCGTGAAGCTGGGGGTGTGCTCAAATAAACCACATGAAGCAGCCGTGAAAGTGGTGGAAAGAATGTTTGGGTCTCAGATTTTTGATGCAGTTATGGGACAGAGTGATTCTGTAAGAAAGAAACCAGCACCGGATGGTCCGCTTAAAATCGCGGAGCAGTTTGGAATTAAGCCAGAAGAGTGTATGTATCTGGGAGACTCCGGAACAGACATGCAAACTGGAAAAGCAGCCGGGATGTACACGGTAGGTGTTCTGTGGGGATACAGGGAAAAAGAAGAACTGCTGAAAAATGGAGCGGACTATCTTGTGGATTCTCCAGAGGATATTCTTGATTTATATGAGGAAAAATGCGAAGAGTAAAATTTTGATAACTATTCAGCAGGCTCTAAACAGTTATAACTTTTATTATAAAACAGGAGGTCGGAAAAATGTATACAGAGGAGTGTATTCAGACATTTTTGGAAAAACAGGAGCAGCTTTTTGATGAACCGGTTGCAGAAACTTACGAAGAAGCAGAGGAATTCCTGGAGGATTGCATGGCTGTAGTTGCAGATTCTATTGACGAAGTGCGAAAATATCTGTCTGGAATGGGTGCAGATGTGGATGGCATGAGTAATGAAGAATTAGAAGAAGCAAGTGAAGTATTTGCCCTTCCAGATGGAAAATATCTGATTGTGGAGGGATGATCTTTTGAAGCAGAGGTTTGCAGCTGTAGAGTAACTGACTTTCACATAAGGTGATGAAACCGGCGAAAAGGCAGTATGTCCGGTTGGAAATTCAGAACAGTTATCGGATAAATTCATATTACATAAGTATAAAATCAGGTTGCTATAATGACACTAAACAAGAGAACATAATGTGTTATTGTTCAGAAGAGAGGATACATCCCATAGGATGTTTTCCGGAGAAAGAAGTGGCCAGCAACTATCGCGTTATGGTTCACTGGCAATGTTCCGCGAGGTGTTTTTTGTAAACAAAGTTCACAGAAAACCCGAGAAGCTGGGCGCGGAATCGTGCGGATGCATGATTCCTGTGCAGCGCGAAGTGGTTGCAGTGCGCGGAGCGAACAGTAGCACTGTCACATGCACTGTAAGAATTACAATAAAATAAAAGTGCTTGTGGAAATGTTTAAAATATGTTACAATAATGTTACAGGTCAGCCTAAAAGGGGAATGTAAAGGAGGATGGCATATGAGACCTAGGAAAATTATAGCAATGATTATGACTTTTCTTATGATGCTTTCATTGCTTCCGTCTCTGGTATTTGCGGCAGCAGCACCAGAGGGAGAACTTGGAGGTCAGCTTAAGATTAAGGGAACTGCAGCTGTAGGCTCTGAGCTTAGCGCAGATTATGAAAAGGTTACACCGGAAGGACTTACAGACGATTATGTAACGTTCAGCTGGTCAAGAAAAGTTGGAGATCAGCTTACTGAAGTAGGCACTGAGAAGACCTATAAGCTTGTTGATGAAGATCTTGGAAATAAGATTGAGCTGAAAATTACCGGAAAGGCCGAAATGGGCATAACCGGAGAACTGAAAGTAAATACAGTTGAAATTGTGGCTACACCGGAAGAAGCTCCGGAAGAGACAACAGAGCTTCCAGAGGGAGAGCAGGAGGCTGCACCGACAGAGGAAACCCCTGTTCAGGAGATCGCAGCAGAGGATACACCTGCGGAAGGTTCCCAGACAGATGAGAACACACAGCCGGCTCAGGATGTGGCAGAAGATACACAAACCGAGGAAGTAACTGACATTGGTGCTGATGAACCAACTGATTCTTCCGCTGATGTTATGCAGCCGGCAGATGGACAGGACACAGAGAATTCTGCTGACAATTCCCAGTCTGAGATCACTACAGATGACAGTGTGATTAACATTGGAACAGAAGGCTATCTGGAAGTTCCTGAGAATGGACAGGCTGAGGCTGCAAATCAGGGAGCATCAGCTGAATCCCCTGCCCAGCAGGAACCTGTGTATACAGCAGAAATTGTTACAGAAAATACTGCAGAAGATGGTACTGCAGTACTTGATTTTGGAACCGTAAATGCAGGCTTCACACAGGAAAATGCAAACTCTTCCATGACTAAGAATGTAACTGTTAAGAATACTGGCAACAGCACTCTTAATTTCAAAGAAATCAGTCCGGAACATTTTATGGTGAAGGATCTGGGTTCTCTTGAGGCTGGAGAATCAGTTGATGCATGGGTTATGCCAAGAGAAGGTACAGCTGTTGGAGAATACAGTGATACGATCACTTATGAAACAGAGGAAGGTGTAAAGGTTTCCTTTATTGCTAAGCTTACAGTAGCTGAGCAGAAGCAGGATGATACGAATACAGATCAGCAGCCAGCAGAGAAACCAGCTACACCGGAAACCACCCCGGAAGTGACACCAGAGGTAACTCCAGAAGTGACACCAGAAGTCACCCCAGAGGTAACTCCAGAAGTGACACCAGAAGTCACCCCAGAGGTAACTCCGGAAGTAACACCAGAAGTCACCCCGGAAGTGACTCCGGAGATTACTCCAGCTCCTTCATTTACTACCGACATTTCCGAAGTGAAATTCGACAGTAAAGAAGCTGGTTACAAAGAAGCACCGGCTGCAGTTACAATCAATGTATCCAATACTGGAAATGTGAAATTAACCGGTATTGCTGTAAGTGTAAGCGGAAACGAATTTACAGTAAGTGCTCCGTCTGCTTCAGAATTAGAGGCAAATGCAAACCAGTCTGTATCCTTTACTGTTGCACCGGCAGTTGGATTGGCAGCAGGAACCTATACACAGACTGTTTCCATTAAGACAGATCAGACAGATTACCTGAATATTCCAGTAAGCTTTACAGTAACAGAAGCTGCTGCCAAGCTTACAGCTGTAGGCAAAGTATCTGATATCAGTCTGGCAAACGGGGTTGAGAAGTCAGCAGCTGGACTGCAGCTTCCATCTACTGTTAAGATTACTACAAACAAGGGCGATATGAATGCCTCTGTAAAATGGGATGTAAAGGGCAGTGCATATAATCAGAACAGTACAGAAGCACAGAAGTTCTCTGTGAAAGGTACTGTTGCTCTTCCAGACGGTGTTACAAATCCGGATAACCTGAGCCTTGTAGTATCTGTTAATGTCACTGTAAGCCGTGGATCGATTGTATCTGATGCAGGGAATAACAGTATCACAGGAATCAGCTCCGATGGAAACTATACTACAGAGACCAAGATTACTTTCACTGCAGTTGGCGCAGGTATGGATATTGAAAATCCGATTAAGGGAGATGTAAGATATCAGCCGCTGAACTGGGAGGTCCTTGAGGCAAGAAGCTGGGACGGCGCACCATATTCTGCAACTTTCCGCATGGGCAAGAATGGAAATTATACTTTGACTGTCACATATAATCAGCAGCAGTTTGATGGAAGCAACTGGGTAAACACTGGAACACAGGATACCAAGCAGGTTAATTTCACTGTAAATGCTGCACCGAATCAGACTCTGACACCGGCTGCAGACAAAACAGATGCAAATCAGAAGAATGCAGTAAAGACCGGGGATAATACTCCAATCCTCCCATTTGTAATTATTCTGATCGTTGCGATTGTCTTAATTGCAGGAATTCTTGTTTACCGCAATAAGAAAAAATAATAGTGGATTCTCAAATAAACAGTAATTGTGAATGAGAGCAGAACGAATGAGGGAGACCAGAAATGGTCTCCCTTCTTTTAATAATAATTACTAGGTTACTGTTCACTCCGTGACCAGTAACACGCTTCGCGATGCACAGAAATCATGCATTCGCATGATTTCGCGCTGAGATTCTCGGGTTTTCTGTGAACTTTGTTCACAAAAAACAGCGTTTGCTTCGCAGACTTAATTCTTAACAAATCAATCCTTGTTTTATATATTTTATGTCGAATTCTTTTCAAAGATTACAGAAATATTACATTTCAGTTTATTATAGCCAAATTTCTCTTTTCTGTCAACTGCTTTGTCACACACCCCCTGTCCCCTCCATATGATGAACTGTAAACATTTTCTGGAGGTAACAGCATGAGTGATTTAGCTGCTACAAACTGTGGCTGCGGCGAGGAAAGATCCGGTTGCGGATGTGGTAACTGCGGTTGTAATAATGGCTGTGGATGTGACAATGGATGTGGGCTTTCCTTTGGGAACGGCTCCTGTGGATGCAATATTCTCTGGATCATCATTCTTCTTTGCGCATGCGGCGGCAACGGTATTGGCTGCAACAACAGCTGTGGCAACGGAAATGGTGACTGCTGCTGGATCATTATCATCCTTCTGCTTCTCTGCGGTGGATGGGGAAATGGCTGCGGCTGCTGATCTAAGTTTCCCACATATGAAAAAGGGCTGTCTTCTCAGTCCTTTTCAAAAAAATCGGGACAGCGGGAATTTTCCCCTGTCCCCTTTTTCAGGCATATTCTAAAAGCATTCTTACGTTTCCTTGTTTCTTTTTCAACCACGCTCTTACGGGTTCGTCATACAATTTCAGACAGGCATAAGCCATCATCACACAAAACACTGCAATCAAAATAGTAGAAGGCCATACCGATGTCCAGGGCAAATGTCTCGGTGTAACCCAACTCCAATACAAATAGATAACCGGATAGTGAACGATATAAAGCGGATAAGAAATCTTTCCCATAAAATCACAACCTTTCGAAAACAGACTCCCGGATAACTTTCCGCCTGCTCCGAGCGCTACGATCCAAGGGAAGACAACGATCACACACAGAGCTTCATACAATCCATTCAACCAATAATGGTTTTCTCCTCCTAAACGAGGCATAGCCAGAACGATGAAAAGCAATACGCTACACTTTTCAAAAGCATATTTTGTCCGGATCAGGAAGCCGGTCCGGGATAATAACAACCCGACGAAAAACGGATACATCAGACGGGTAAACCCGAGCCTCAGTTGCGGACCGTCCAGTTTCCATCCTCCGGCCAGACAACCGTTCGGACTTGTCACGGCATAGTGTATCAAAGCACCGCCAGCCACGATCACCAGCAAGGTCAGCAAAAACTTCGAAAACCTCCGGATCACCAAGGCATAGAGAATATTGGCCATATATTCGAAGAAAAGTGACCAGGCAGGTCCGTTCAACGGATGCATTTCCCCCCATCCGCGGATATCCATAGAGGGTGGAACAGGAAGCAGGGTGGAACCGATGACAAACAACAACATCACCTGCCAAACCGAAACCCGGCCGATCTCCGGAAACATAGCGTCGCTCCCGAAAAAGAAAAATACAGCTCCGATAAACATCCCCATCACCACCATCGGCTGCAACCGGATCAGACGACGCTTAAAAAAGGCACCGATAGTCATCTTATTCCAACGATCGTCGTAAGCATAACCGACCACAAACCCCGAAAGCACAAAGAAAAAATCAACGGCCAAATAACCATGATTGATCACCTGATCCAGGTGGCCGGACGAATGAGCTTCGAACAAATGAAAAAATACAACCAGAATAGCAGCAACACCTCTTAAACCATCCAGAATTAAATAATGTGGTTTAGCATTCAATTCAGTTCCCATTAAAAATCATTTTTCAATTTACATTTCACCAGCACAGCTCCTCCTTTTCCTCTGGCCGGGAGATACGGCATCCCCCCAAACTATCATTTCGGCCATACCCCAAAACAATGTCCGTATAAGCTTCGAATTTAATCTTCTGTTTTCAGCCGGACTTCGGAATCACCGATCTCGATCAGTCTTTGTTTCAGTAAAGTCCCCAAAGCCTTTTTATAATTTTTCTTACTACATCCGAAGACCTTGTAGATTTCCTCCGGCTCACTTTTATCCGAGAGGTCCAGAATGCCACCGTAATCTTTCAATTTTTCAAGCACCATACCGGCCAAACCTTCTATTTTTGCATATCCGGGCAGCTGCAAGGTTACATCGATTTTTTCGTCTTCCCGCACTTCCTTAATATATCCTTTCATTTTTTGGCCGATCTTCAGCGGCTGAAAAATTTCATTATTATAGATCAATCCCCAATGCATATTATTCACAATCACATTGTATCCCAGATCCGACTTCCGGGCGATCAACACTTCTACTTCCTCGTGGGGTTCGTATTCCGGGAATACCTGATCCAGGTACTTATCGATCTTCGTCGAAGCGACAATCCGGTCGGACGCTTTGTCCAGATAAGCATACACCAAATAGGATTTCCCTTCTATCATCGGATCGCGCTGCTCCCGGAAAGGCACCAGCAGGTCCTTCCGCAATCCCCAATCCAGAAAAGCCCCGACAGGACTAAGAGCTACCACTTTCAGGAATGCAAATTCGCCGACCATTACATGGGGATGTTCCGTCGTTGCAACAATCCGGTCCTCCGAATCGAAATAAACAAAAGCCTTCACTTCATCGTCCGGGAAACAATTGGCCGGGACATATTCTTTCGGCATGAGGATCTCACCGCGTTCTCCCCCATCCAAATAAACTCCAAAATCGACGATTTTAACTACCGTCAAAGTATTAAATCTTCCTATTTCAACCATGGCTAAATTAATTGAACGTTTTACTCCTGCTACCTGCGGCAAATATAAAGAATAAAACTCAGAATAATTTAAATCCCCGGAATGTTAATCCACAGCTCTCCGATATATTTACCGTATATACGAGCAGAACATACGTAAAAAAACACCCGACGGTAACACAAACCGA
>ENA-OPDH01003134-OPDH01003134.1-human-gut-metagenome-genome-assembly--contig:-NODE-3134-length-10081-cov-2.281568_pt1 | contig 10081 bp, 7 predicted proteins | sample MGYA00241260_ERZ501500 | MGnify/ENA primary metagenome ERZ501500 (study PRJEB25962, sample SAMEA2042519) | human gut metagenome | biome: human gut; feature: human-associated habitat; material: faeces...
TCTTTCCTATGGCAAATGGCTTTTCCCGAAGCGCAGGGGCTTTCGCCTCTGCGGAGGCAAGTCGGGGGCTTTCCGTGCGCCCCCTGCACCTCTTCGATACCGTCACTTTTGGGATTCGTCCAATCCTTTCAGCGGCGTTTCTTTTTCTTTGAGTTTATTGCGCAGCTTTCTCTACGTCCGCTAAATCACCCTGCGGCAGGATTTCCGTCACTTCAAACGGGGCATTGTTGCCGGTGAAGTAGAACATTAAGTCCGTTGTGTTCTGGCAGTTTTCCAACTGCGCCGTCGGGAAATAGCGCACATGCAGGCACGAAACGCCGTTCTCCATGCTCGACATCACCAGAATCGGCGCGCCTTCATCGTACAGCAGTACATACATGGCATTGGTGCGTTCGTTCAAGTCAAGGTACAAGTGTTTCTGCGTGGCTTGGTTCATAATCAGCGAGTAGCGCGCGTCGATTTCTTGCATCAGTTTCTGGAAATTCTCCGCTTCCGTCTTCAGGGATTCATCCGGCGTATCCGTCTCACTCGTTTCGTCCGTGAAGAGGCTGTCGTTTTCCTCATCCTCGTCCTCTTCCTGCTGATACAACGTCCGCACGCCCGCGTTGTATTCGTCGTACATAGCAAAGAGTGTCACCATGCGATACATTTCCAATGCCCACGAGCAGGTTACCTCGTACAGCACCTGCGGCGCTTCCGAACGGTAAGTCAAACGGAGCATCCGCGCCATCGACGATTCCATCAGCTCAATACGGTAGATGCTGCGCGGCGACTGCCCCTCATGCGCGTATGCCGCCAGCTTCGCCACATCCTCGTCGCTGATGCCCCACGTTGTCTGCAAATAGCGGCTTTCGATCAGTTCATCCAGCGCATTGCCCGCTTCTGCCAGACGCTCGAACGGCACAGGCTCGCCCTCGTCGCCGAACGGATCCTCCGTAAAGGGATACGCCGCAACGCCCGCCAAATCCACCGCCGTGCAGGCAAGTTCGGGCATTTGCTGCGCCGCGAACCACGCCGTCACTTCTTCAGCGGATTTGCACGCCGCCAATTCATCCGAGAGCACCGGCGTGCAGTACATGTCGTTCACCGTGCCGTCGCTGATCCAAAAGCTCATCATCGGCAGCGCATCCGCGTACAGAGCGATATACATGCCCATTTCAGGCTCGCCGTCCGGCTTGGGATACTGCGTCGAGCGCGCCATCTGGTTCAGCATTTGCTTGCCATATGTATCTTGCTGCTCCATCAAGATGCGCTGCGGCATCAGCTGAATCACCCTGCGCTGCTCCGGCGTATCGGTGTAATCCGGGTTATCGCCGATGAAGCCTGCCAGCAGCGTTTCGCCCGTGACATAGTAGACGGCGGATGGCATCGTGCGGTTTCCCGCGCGCAGGCGATTGACAATCTTCTGTTCCTCGGTGATAGCGGCGTCCGTGTCGCCCACCAAATCGGTCACAATGCGGTCGCTGCGCAGGAGGATATCCACGCGCTGGCACAGTTCCAGCATATGGCTGATGTTCGTGTTGTTATCCGTCGTTTCTTCCGCTGTCGCCATACCGGTGAGCATCATCAGCAGGGCAAGCAGAATTGCAAGCATCTTCTTCATGGGGTTCTTCCTTTCTTTATTTCCCATTTCATTTCCCTTGCAGGATTATTCCAGCACAATTCCCGCCACCTGAGCATTCAGCAGCACCGCCAAGTCCTCGTTCGTTTCGCACGCGCGAAGCTGCTCCGACGGCATCCAGACAACATGCGCGCGCATCATGCCGTTCTGCACCCGCCACAGCATTTGAACCGGCGCACCCGTCTCCGGAATCAGCACAGTCATCCCCCAGCCTTCTTCCTCCGTCGTCACGCCTTCCGCAGTGCCATGCCGCCGCATGTACTCCATAATGTGTGCGCTAATCCACTGCTGACTTTTCTCTTCCTCCGGGTCAATGATTGCCAGCTGATTCATCGCCATCTCTGCCGGATAGTACAGCCACGAAGCCTGAATGCCCGCATCTGCATATTCCGGCGGAATTACCAGACTTTCGCACACTTCCGGCTTCAATCTCACTTGAAGCAGATATTCCTTGCCGTTCAGCAGGTCGCCGCCGTCTCCGTCATACACAATGTAGTTCCGCAAAATTTTCTCCGCCGTGTCGCCAAATATGACATCCGAGCGAACCCAATCCAGCGTGTCCGGCAGATTCGCTGTATCCCACGAGTACGCTTTGTCTCCCCATTTGTGCAGAATATCTTCCTTCGTGTACCGCGGCACATGGGCAGAATAGTCGTTTTCCTCCGCACCTCCCGAAATTTCCACGCAAATCAGCGCGTCCGGCGCAAAGCACAGCAGCAGTGACAGCGTATGCGGCTGATTCGTCACCGTCAGCATTTCATTGTTGCGAAGCGTCACAGCGCCCCATTCATTGCTCAACGTGTCAGGACAAATCCAGACTTCCGTCGGGCGCGAAACGTCAGCACTGCGAAGTCGGTCAATGTCGCCGATGGTGTCCTCTTTCCGCCACTGCTGCCAATCCACAAAAGCGTCGTTTGACACCATGTCCACCAGCTTCCGCGCCGTCATGATGCCATTGATGACCGCCGTCTGCTCCCACGCATCGTCCTCTTCGTCCTGCGGCGCGTACACGCTGCGCATCACCACCGCGCCGTTCATTGCCTGCCACGCCACCACAATGGGCGTACCCGTCCTCGGTCGCAGATACAGCAAACCGCCCGTGTCGTGCGCGTCGCAGGGGTACAGCGCAATCGCCAGCATGTCGAGGAACTTGATCTCCGTCTTGCCGCACTGCTGCATCTGCGCTTCAAACGCCGTCATCTGCGACGCATCGTAGTCGAGTATGCTGATTTGCACCGCCGTCTCCGCTGTATTCCACGGGACAATGCCCTCCTGCTCGCCGCTCAGCGCCGCCCAGTGCTGCATCTCCTGCGCTGATTGCAGGGCAAGCTGCCGGATGGTGTCCTCGTCCGGCTGATGCGGTTCCAACTCCGCCAATACAGCCGTGCGGGACAAGTCAACTTCCTCAAATTCGCCTGCGTAGAATTCGCTCAGCTTGTCCGTTGTCAGCTCGGTTGCCTGATGCGCCGCCGGAATCGCCGTCAGGCACACGCAGCCGTTTTCCGCGAACCAGCGCACCAGCACCACGCCATTTTCGCCGTAAGACAGCAGCAGCAGTCCCATTTCCGGCGCATCCCCGGCGTAAAGCAAGTTCGCGGCGGCACTCGTTTCCTGCGCGTCCATCCCGAATTCCGGGGATACCGCGAACGTGCGCTCTACAATCCGCAGATAGGCGTTTTCCGTCTCGTCCGTCGCATCCGTGTCCGCGTTGGCATCCATCATCATCAGCGCAAAAAGCAGCACCGACGCCGACTTGTCCGTGCCGTTGACGCTGATGAACGCCTGCCGGGGCATTCCACGGTCAATCGGCTGCGGCGTTTCTGTACATGCCACCTCTGTAATATTGAGCGTGTCCTCAAACAGCCGCCCTCGCTCCTGCGCATCCATCTGCCACACAAGCTCTATTGCGCGCCCGACCAGCTCGTATTCCCAAGCGTCATCCGCCACATCCTCCGCCGTCGCCATGCCCAGCATCAGCAGCATCAGCGCCAGCAGCATCGAAATCAACCGTTTCATCATCATGCCTCCTATTCCGTTCAAACTTCCCTTGCCTATCAACGTCATTTTGCCATATTTGCGCAAGTTTTGTCAAGCGAACAGGCCCTTTTCTAATGCAATTTTCATCCTAATATGCAAAAAGCCCTGCTTCCATGTCGGAAACAGGGCTGGTAGTGTATATTAGTTGCCGCGGCGCTTCATGAACGAAGGTACGCCGTTGGCGTCTGTCGTCGGGCGCTTAGGCTGCTGCGGCTGCACAGAGGGCATCGGACCGGTTGCACCGCCCGCATACTGCTGCTGCACAGGCTGCATATTGCCGGTGTAGCCCTGCGGCGCGTAATCCAGCTGCTGGGGCTGATTGCCAAACAGCTGCGGCTGACCATACGCCGGCTGCTGCGGCTGCGCGGGCTGCTGGGGCGCATAATACGCGGGTTGTGCCGGCTGCTGCGTCATCGGCGCTTGCGGAACGCCCATGGTCGGATGGCTGCTGTAGCTGTCGCTGCTGGTGTAGGACGGCGTGTACTCGCCCGTCGCACCGTAGTTGCCGGGCGTATAGCTGCCGGTCGCACCGGTCGCGCCGTAATTGCTGCCATAGAGGCGATCGCGGTTGATATCGCGCGCCGACTTGACCGGCTCACGCGGCGGGAACGGCGTTTTCTCAAAGCCCGTCGCAATCACGGTGATGCGCACCTTGTCGCCCATGGACTCGTCGATGCCCGCGCCGAAGATGATGTTCGCATCGGGATCGGCTTCCTCCATGACGAGGTTTGCCGCTTCGTTGATATCAATGATGGAAATATCCTTGCCGCCGGTGATGTTGATCAGCACCGCGCGCGCACCGCTGATGGACGTCTCCAGCATCGGGCTGGAAATGGCGTTCTTGGCGGCGTCAATCATCTTGTTCTCGCCTTCGCCGTAGCCGATGCCCATATGCGCCATGCCGCCGGATTCCATGACGGTCTTGACGTCCGCGAAGTCAAGGTTGATCAGCGCAGGCACAGCAATCAGGTCGCTGATACCCTGGATGCCCTGATGCAGCACCTCGTCCGCAATGCCGAACGCCTCAACCATGCTCGTCCCCTTGCTGACGACCTGCAAGAGCCGGTCATTCGGGATGACAACGAGCGTATCGACGCGCTGCTTGAGGTCAGAGATGCCCGCTTCCGCATTGCGCATCCGCTGCTTGCCCTCAAAGGCGAAAGGCTTGGTCACAACCGCGATGGTCAGCGCGCCCTGTTCACGGGCAATTTCCGCCACGACCGGCGCGCAGCCCGTGCCCGTGCCGCCGCCCATGCCCGCGGTGATGAACACCATATCGGTGTCCTCCAGCGCCTTGGCGATCTGGTTCCGGCTCTCCTCAGCGGACTTGCGGCCCACCTCGGGGTCGGAGCCGGCGCCCTGACCGTGGGTCAGCTTTTCGCCGATCTGGATCTTGTATGTAGCACTGGAAACATTCAATGCCTGCTTATCTGTATTCACGGCCACGAACTCCACACCCTTGGTGCCGGAGCGGACCATGCGGTTGACCACGTTGTTGCCGCCGCCGCCAACGCCGATGACCTTGATCTTAACTACGTTTTCAGGACCGGTCTCCAATCCGAATGCCATGTCGGTTCCTCCTGCAATCTGTTGTATGGGCAAGGCACTTGCCGCTGCAAGCGCCACAATATCAGGTATTTGCTATCTTAATCATTGTATTACGGTTTTCCCGCGGGGTCAATAGCAATCGGCCATTTCTGGGAAACTTTTTTACGTCAACTTCCGCCTTTATTCCGGGATGAAGTCAGCCCTGCCGTCGTTCATCAGGTTGATCGTGCCGGTCTGGTTGGCTTCAAGCTGCTCCACCACCGTGCGCACATTCCCGAGCTTGTAGGCAATGTCCGCATCCCAGGGCATTTTGACCGTAAAGCGGTCCAAATAGGTAAAGGTGATGGCCGTGCCGTCGCTCAGGTCGATCTCGCCGATCATGGAGAGAAGCTGCTTATCCTCCGCCGTGCGCAGCAGCGTGAGCAGGCGCTCGAATTTATACGAATCCTCGTCCGCAAACGCCGCCATCGCGCCGACCGCGGGCTCGACGAGCGTGCAGCCGGTCACGCGCGCGCAGCCCTCGGGGATCTGCGCCGCGCGCTCCAGAATTTTGCCTTCGTCGCTCATGAGCCATGTGCCGTTTTCGCCCGTCAGCGCAGCGGAGGCCGTGCACTCCGTCACGGTCAGAATGAGCGCGTCGGGGTATTTGCGGTTGATGACAACGGTCTCCACATACGGAAGCGTGTCGAAAATGGATTGTTTGACCTTATATTTGTTCAGCAGCACAAGGTTCTGCTCCTTCTGCACGCCCGCAGCCTCGATGATCTGCTCCTCGGTATAGCGCTCGTTGCCCTCCACCACGATCATATCGATGCGGAAGAACATCGTCAGCGCACCGAGAAATGCGGCGATCACGACCGCGAGGCACAAAAGTCTCAGCGGGAAAGAGGCTCTTCCCCGCCTGCGCCGTCTGTTTCTTCGCTTTGACGCCATAGTTTTCCTGCCTTTTTTCTTCGTTTGCTTATGTACCAGTCTCCCGCCGCACATGCGCGCCCAGCACGCCAAGGTCGCGCTCGATGCTCTCATAGCCGCGGTCGATGTGCTCGATGCGCGAAATGCGCGTGAGTCCGTCGGCCTGCAGGCCCGCAATCACAAGCGCCGCGCCCGCGCGAAGGTCGGTGCACTTGACGCGCGCGCCGTGCAGGTGCTCGCGTCCCGTGACGACTGCCACGCGCCCCGCGACGCGCACCTCTGCGCCCATGCGCGCCAGCTCGTCGACATGGCGGTAACGGTTTTCAAAAATATTCTCTACAAAAACGGTGCTGCCCGCGCTTTTCAAAAGCGCCGCCATCAGCACCGGCTGCGCGTCCGTCGGAAAGCCCGGATAGGGCGCCGTGCGCACAGGGCGGATGGATCTGAGACTGCCATCACTTTGGAGGAAAACATCGTCCTCCCCGCTTTTGACCGTGCAGCCCGCCTCGCTCAGCGCGCCGGACACAGTCGAAAGCGGCCGCGGGTCGACGCCGCGAAGGCGCACCTCTCCCCCACAGCAGGCCGCGGCGCAGAGATACGTCGCGCCCACGATGCGGTCGGCGATGATGCGGTATTTCCCGCCGTGCAGCGCGCGCTTTCCCTCGACTGTGATGATTGAACCGCCCGCGCCGCGGACGTTGCCGCCCATCGCGTTGATAAAGTTCTGTAAATCGACGATCTCCGGCTCGCGTGCGGCGTTGTAGATCGTCGTCACGCCGTCTGCGCCGCAGGCGCAGAGGAGCGCGTTTTCCGTCGCGCCCACGCTCGGCATGGGTAAGTACACATCGCTCCCGAGAAGCGTTCCGCCGCGGCACTTGAGCTCGCCGCCCGTCTCCCTGATCTCTGCCCCCAGGGCGCTCAGGGCGCTTAAGTGCAGGTCAATGGGACGCGGCCCCAGCTCGCAGCCGCCGGGATAACAGATCGTCGCTTCCTTGCAGCGCGCCAGAATCGCACCGAGAAAGATGACCGACGAGCGCATCTCTCGCATCAGTGCGTCGGGCACGACCGCGCGGTCCATGCGCGCTGTGTCGACCACGAGCGCACTGTCCTCCCAGTGCGTGCAGCAGCCCAAGTGCCGCAAAATGGCAACGGACGCATCCACGTCCCGCAGCTTCGGACAATTTTCGATCACGCAGGTGTCCGCGCACAAAAGCGTCGCCGCCAAAATCGGCAGCACACTGTTTTTTGAGCCTTGTATCGTGAGTTCTCCGTACAGGCGCTCCCCGCCCTCTACCAACAGCTCACACATCATGTTCCCTCCCGCAAGCACATTACTTTTCCATCGTATGGCTTTTGCGGAAAATGGGTGACTGCCGGTTTTCACAGGGCAATAGTTAGGCATTTTCAGTATAGCCATTTTGCCGCGGCGCGTCAACTTCTTTTTGTCTTGCTTTCCCGCCCGCTTTGTGGCAAAATGAGACTATTATATTTCTCCCCGAAAGGAGTCTTTTTTCATGAAAAAAACGCTCAAAGTCGCGCTCTATATTCTGTTGGCGCTCGTTTTGATCGTGCTGGCTTACGTCATCTATGTCTTTGCCGCCTACTACCGTGTGGAGGATATGCAGAAGCTTGGCGTTGCGCACTGCGACGCCGCATCTGCCGCACCGATGGAGGGCGCGCCGCAGACCGGCGTCACCTATCGCGTTTCGTCGGCCAACGTAGGCTTCGGCGCGTACAGCGCCGATTACAGCTTCTTCATGGACGGCGGCAAGGAGAGCCGCGCCCGCAGCAGGCAGGCCGTTGATGAGAATATGCGCGGCGAGGTCTCGCTCGTCAAGGACCTTTCGCCCGACTTCGCCCTCTTTCAGGAGGTCGATATCTACGGCACGCGCAGCTGGCACATCGGAGAGGACGCTTATCTCGACGATGTGATGGGGAACAGCGAATTTAACAAGGTATTCGCGCAGAATTACGACAGCCCGTACCTCTTCTATCCTCTTATTAACCCCCACGGCGCGAACCAGTCCGGTATCGTGACGCTCTCGCGCCATCCGATCTCGTCCGCCGTGCGCCGTTCGCTGCCGATCGAGACGGGCATCATGAAGCTCGTCGACCTGGACCGCTGCTACTCCGTCAGCCGCGTCCCGATGGAAAACGGCAGGGAGCTGGTGCTCTATAACCTGCATCTTTCGGCCTACACGTCCGACGGCACGATCGCGACCGAGCAGCTTGAAATGCTCTGCGCCGACATGCTGGCGGAATACGAAAACGGCAACTACTGCGTCGCGGGCGGTGACTTCAATAAGGACCTGCTTGGCAATTCTGCCGAGATCTTCGGCGTCGCGGGCGGCGAGAACGACACCTGGGCGCAGCCCATCCCCGAGGGGACGATCCCCGACGGGCTCTCCCTTGTCGTGCCGTTTGACGTCGACCATCCCGTCGCCACCTGCCGCACGGCCAACGAACCCTACAACGAGGAGACGACCTTCCGCGTGACGGTCGACGGCTTCCTCGTCTCCGACAACGTCGAAGCCGTCTCCGCCGACGTCGTTGACGCGGGGTATCGCTACTCCGACCACAATCCTATCTATATGGACTTCATTTTGAAGGCGGAATAAAGCGTCAAAAGTAAAGGAAGCGAGCCTCACGGCTCGCTTCCTTTTTATTCTCTTTCACTTGAGCAGCGTCATCACTGTGTCGTAGATGCGCTTGGTCGCGTCGGGAATGCCGAGCGCCGCCATGTTTTGAGACATCGTCTCCATCCGCTGCGGATCGTTCAGGATGCCCGCCGCGGCGGCGAAGAGCTTCTTGCCGTCAAGGCCCTCTTCCGGCAGCACGAGCGCCGCGCCGTGGTCGCCGAGCAGCGCCGCGTTCTTCTCCTGATGGTGGTTCGTCACGTTGGGCGATGGCACCAGAATCGCCGGAACGCCGAGCGCCGTCAGCTCGCTGAGTGTGGACGCGCCCGCGCGGCAGATAACGAGGTCGGCGGCGCGCATGACAGTCGCCATGTCGTAGATGTACTCGCGCACGTCGAGCGCGGGATGCTCGGTGATCTCCAACCCGTCATCGTGCATCCACTGTTGCATCGGCTTCCAGCAAATTTCGCCGACGCCGTGGATATGGTAAAAGGGCTCCTTCGCGCTCTCAAGCGCCAGAAACTCCGCCATCGCGCGGTTCATCGCGTTCGACCCGAGGCTGCCCCAGAACGAGACGATGAGCTTGCGCCCGTCGTTCATGCCGAGCTTTTCCTTCGCCTGCTGCTTGCTGATCGTGAAGAAGTCGCCGCGCACGGGCGTACCGGTCACGACCACCTTTTCGGGGTGCTTGTAGTGCGCGCGGCAGTCCTCGAAGCCAACCATGATGCGGTCGCAGTGGGGCTCCAGCTGCCGCGTCGTCAGCCCCGGCACGATGTTCGACTCGTGCACCGCCGTGGGGATGCCCGCCTTTGCGCCGTAGCGCACAAGTGGATAGCTCGCGTAGCCGCCGGTGCCGACGATCAGGTCGGGGTGAAAATCATTTAAGATCGCGTTCGCCTCACGCTCGGCGTGGGCGAGATTTTTGAGCGAGACAAGGTTGTGCTTGATCTCCGCAAGCCTAAACGAGCGGTGGAACGATGAAATGTTCACCGTACGGAACGGATAGTCCGTGTGCGCGATCAAATCGCGCTCCAGTCCGCGCTCCGCGCCGACGAATAAGATCTGCGTTCCCGCGTCCTTTTCCCGCATATAGCCCGCGAGCGCGAGTGCGGGGTTGACGTGTCCTGCCGTGCCGCCGCAGGTAAAGATGACCTTCATAGCCGTTTTCTCCTTCCCGCGTCAGCGCATCTGGCGCGAAACGCTCAGTACGATGCCGACCTCGGCCAACTGCACGGCAAGCGCCGTGCCGCCGTAGCTGAAAAACGGCAGCGAGATGCCCGTGCAGGGGATGAGGTTCGTGACGACTGCGATGTTCAAAAACACCTGG
>ENA-OPDH01003139-OPDH01003139.1-human-gut-metagenome-genome-assembly--contig:-NODE-3139-length-10063-cov-2.711930_pt1 | contig 10063 bp, 8 predicted proteins | sample MGYA00241260_ERZ501500 | MGnify/ENA primary metagenome ERZ501500 (study PRJEB25962, sample SAMEA2042519) | human gut metagenome | biome: human gut; feature: human-associated habitat; material: faeces...
CACTTTCTTTCAACAGGTTACCGAAGAACAGCATACCCAACAAAGGCAGACCGGAAGGAACCAGGAAGCAGGTCAGCAACAGACCGATAATCGGGAAAATCACTTTCTCTGTATGAGAAACGGCACGTGGCGGTTTCATACGGATAACGCGTTCGTGTTTGGTGGTGAGCAGACGCATGATAGGCGGCTGTATCACCGGAACCAACGCCATATAGGAGTAGGCGGACACCGCAATGGCTCCCATCAGGTTAGGTGCTAGCTTGGAAGAAAGGAAGATGGCCGTCGGGCCGTCTGCTCCACCAATGATACCGATAGCACCGGCTTGCATCGGGTCGAAACCCATTTCCAATGCGATCATATATGCACCGAAGATACCGAACTGTGCAGCTGCACCAATCAGCATCAATTTTGGATTAGAGATAAGTGCCGAGAAGTCCGTCATGGCTCCGATACCCAGGAAAATGAGCGGCGGATACCAGCCGGAGGTTACTCCTTGATAAAGGATGTTCAGTACCGAACCTTCTTCGTAAATACCCACTTTTAATCCGGCTTCCATATTGAATGGAATATTACCGATCAGAATACCGAAGCCAATGGGGATCAGCAGCATCGGTTCAAATTCTTTGGCTACGGCAAGGTAGATAAAGAAGAGACCGATTAGCAACATGAAAAGATGTCCGGGTGTCGCGTTCGCAAAACCGGTGTATCCCCAGAAGTCAACAAGGTTATTCCCTAAGAATGATACGAAATCTCCCATAATTATTCAATGATTACGAGGTCTGTACCTTCAAGTACAGAATCTCCTTTATTAACTTTAATTTCTGCTACTTTTCCGTCTTTATTGGCATTGATGTTGTTTTCCATCTTCATAGCCTCAAGGATGATGATCGTCTGGCCTTTCTTCACGGTATCCCCTTCTTTCACTTTTATGTCGAGGATAACGCCCGGAAGCGGAGATTTCACACCGTCTTTTTTGGAAGCTGTCGGTTGTTTGGTTACTACCGGAGCACCTGTTTCCGTTTTCGGAGCGGCTGCCGGACGGGTCACCGGTTTCGGAGCGGCTTTGACGGGCTTGTCCAACTCTACTTTATAAGAGGTTCCGTTCACTTCAACGTTGGCTATGTTATCTTCTACATCGTTCACTGTAACGTTGTAAAGGTTGCCGTTGATTTTATATTTATATTGTTTCATTGCTTCATTTTATTAGGGTTAGTAATTATCTTTTCGGAGTCTGACGCAGTGTGTAGATCTTCGAACTCCAGGGGGAGTAGGTGCGTTTCACTTTGTTGATGGTCAAAATCATGTCTTCAACGTCGTGAGCGTCATTCAGGTATTCATGCAAAGCCATGGCGATCGCGGCGGTTTCTTCACCTGTGTGGCTACCCAGGTTCTTTTCCTTCGCTTCCGTCTTGTCGGTGATACCGGTGGCTTTCATCGCGTTTTTCTTACCCAGTCTGACAGCTACGTTACCTACCGCCTTGAATGAAAGATACAAGAGTACCAAACCTATGAATACGACCGACATGGCGATGATGGCCATACCGATACCGATAGAGTCGTGTTTCTTGAAGTTCTCGATCTTCGGGTTTTTGTCGATAGTCATATTGTTGGTGCTCGGAGTGACATAGCTGTGTTCTCCTTCACCTTTTCCTACCCAGTTGGCACTTCCGTCTTTTTCGCGAGCGTATGAACGGTCGGCAAGCTGACCGGCGGGTATGGTTACTTCGTCAATCAGAGTTTTACCGTTAGAGTCATACAAAGCAATGTAATTCTCTTTGTTCGGGTCGAGCGTAAAGTTCACGTGGAACGTACCCCGGTTAGGCATTCCGTCTGCCCAGAACAAAGCATGTTGGCGCGGCTTGATCAGAGTCAGCACGTCGCCTTTGGGAATAGGATATTTGGTCGGATTGTTTTTATCGTTCGTCAGAAAGCAACCTTCCAGATTTACAGAAGCGAAAGAGGTGTTGAATATCTCTATCCACGCATTGTGCAGTCCGTAGTCATCCTGATAGTTCTGGTCGTTGACGACCAAAACCTCATTGATTCTCAGACTGGTGGCACTTTGCGCCCTGAGCCCCATGCAAACCATTGCCAGCAGAGCGATAAATATCCCGATTCTTTTCTTATTCATAACAATCGATGTTTAATTTGTTACAATGGAATATTACCGTGCTTTTTAGCAGGGTTGGTTAATTTTTTGGTCTGCAGCTGTTGCAGGGCGCGGATCACGCGGAAACGAGTGTTTCTCGGTTCGATAACATCGTCGATGTAACCGTATTTGGCTGCATTGTACGGGTTGGCGAACAGTTTAGTGTACTCGGCTTCCTTGTCTGCCAGGAATTGAGCAGGGTTTTCCTGATCTTTGGCTTCTTTGGCATACAATACCGCTACTGCACCGGCACCGCCCATTACGGCGATTTCGGCTGTCGGCCATGCATAGTTCATGTCGCCGCGGAGTTGCTTGCAACTCATTACGATGTGCGAACCACCGTAAGATTTACGCAGGGTAACAGTTACCTTGGGCACAGTGGCTTCACCATAAGCGTACAGCAACTTGGCTCCGTGAAGGATTACACCATTATATTCCTGACCCGTACCCGGAAGGAATCCCGGAACGTCTACCAATGTCACCAGCGGAATGTTGAATGCGTCGCAGAAGCGAACGAAGCGTGCACCTTTGCGTGAAGCATTGCTGTCGAGTACTCCGGCGAGGTATTTAGGCTGATTGGCAACCACACCTACCGATTGTCCGTTCATACGGGCAAAACCGATAATAAGATTTTTCGCATAGTCTTTCTGTACTTCCAGGAATTCTCCGTTATCGATGATGGCGCCGATCACTTCGTACATATCGTACGGTTTGTTCGGGCTATCGGGGATGATTTCATTCAGAGAATCTTCCAGACGGTCGATAGGATCGGTGCAATCTACGTAAGGAGCTTCTTCCAGGTTGTTCTGGGGAATGTAGCTCAACAGCTTACGCAACAAAGCCAAACCTTCTTCTTCAGTCTTGGCAGTGAAGTGAGTTACACCTGATTTGGTAGAGTGAACACTTGCGCCACCCAGATTTTCCTGAGTTACGTCTTCACCCGTTACAGTCTTAACTACCTTCGGACCGGTAAGGAACATATAAGAAGTACCTTCCATCATCAACGTGAAGTCAGTCAGTGCAGGAGAGTAAACAGCACCACCGGCACAAGGACCGAAGATACCTGAAATCTGCGGGATAACACCTGATGCCAGGATATTGCGCTGGAAGATTTCAGCATAACCAGCCAAAGCGTTGATACCTTCCTGGATACGTGCACCACCCGAGTCGTTGATACCGATACAAGGAGCACCCATTTTCATAGCCTGATCCATAATCTTACAGATCTTCAGAGACATCGTTTCAGACAAAGAACCGGCAGAAACTGTAAAGTCCTGTGCGAACAGATAAACCAAACGACCGTCGATAGTACCACAACCGGTCACAACACCATCACCGGGATAGTGTTTCTTTTCCATACCGAAGTTGGTACATCTGTGCTCTACAAACATATCCATTTCTTCGAAACTACCTTCGTCGAGAAGCATGGCTATACGCTCACGAGCTGTATATTTACCCTTCTCGTGTTGCTTTGCAATCGCTTTTTCACCACCACCGAGACGTGCTGCAGCGCGGCGGTCTATAAGCTCTTTAATCTTTTCAAGTTGATTACTCATTTTATTAAATATAATGGGTTAATACTTTTTTTAAATTATAAATTATGAATTACAAATTATGAATTGCAGATTACAAAATTACCCGTGAACGGAGTAATTTGTCATTTGTAATTATCTTACGGTTTTTCGCAAAGTTCTGTCAATACGCCCAGTGTTGATTTCGGGTGTAAGAAAGCAATGCTCAGACCTTCAGCACCTTTGCGCGGAGCCTTGTCGATTAAGCGAACGCCTGCAGCTTCTACTTCAGCTAATGCGTTTGCTACACCATCTTCGATAGCAAATGCCACGTGATGAACGCCTGCACCTTTGTTTTCGATGAACTTAGCAATAGTACTTTCGGGAGAGGTCGGTTCGAGAAGTTCGATTTTAGTGTCACCAACTTTCAGGAAAGCGGTTTTTACTTTCTGGTCTTCTACAGTTTCGATGTTGTAGCACTTCAGACCTAATACGTTCTCGTAATACGGCAGGGCTTCTTCAATGCTCTTAACAGCAATGCCCAGATGCTCAATGTGTGAAATCTTCATAACTATATTTATTAATGTTGGTATAATGTCTTAATCAAAGGCATAAAACAGCACAAAGAAAGAGATTTCTTCCTTAATAGAGAAATTTTTCGTCAATTAATTATTGGATATTTGAAGTTTAGAAAGGTTTTTTTAGACTTCTGTTCAGAAGTCGAGCAACAGGCGGACGTTAATCTGACGAGATGTCAGGTAATTGGGTACTGCAAACTGATTATTTCGGGTGTCTGTTACCCAATAATAGGAGTTGACGTTGCTGATATTTAGCAAATTGAAAATATCTACCCCCAACCAAAGGCTGCGGATACCGCGCTGATTTTCGCGTTCACTGCGGTCGATAATACAGCGGGACATACCTATATCCACACGTCGGTAAGGGGATGTACGGAACACGGCAGCCTCGCGTCCGCTATGTGGAGGGCCGAAGGGAAGACCTCCGGCAAGTGTACCTTTCAGGTTCATTTTCCACTTGCGGCTACCGGGAAAATAATCCGTAAAATAGAGCGAAAGACGGTAGCGCTGATCGGTGGGACGGGGGAGCCATTGTCCGTTTATTTTCTCTTCGGTTTTCATCAGGGAGAAGCTCAGCCAAGAGTCTGTTCCGGGAACAAATTCACCGAACAGTTTCATGTCGATACCGGTGGCGTAACCTTTGGAAAGGTTGCGTCCGTAATAACTAATCCGCACATTATCTATATTATAAGGTATGAGATTGCTCAATGCTTTGTAATACATTTCCATGGAGAAGCGGAAGGGGCGGTCCATGGCACGGAAATTATAGTCGCCACCTGCCACGAAGTGCAGGGAGCGCTGCGAACGGATGTCACGGTTCAGAGATACGGTAGCTATCCCGTCCACCTGGGTGGTATCCCGGAATTCTTTATAGAATGGTGCCTGGTAATAGACTCCGGCAGCTACTCTCAGGGTGAACTTCTCATTGAATGCCGGAATCAGAGCCAGGGAGGCACGCGGGCTGAAAATGAATTCTTTGTTCCAGTCCCAATAACTGCCTCGTATGCCGGCAGTCAGGGTGAATAGTCCGGCGGTGGAGCGGAAGCGGTATGTATCTTGCAGGTAAAATCCGTATCGTTTGCTGTCCGTTTCGTTGCGCGAACGGAGGGTGTAGAAGAGTTCTGGTCCTTCGGAAGTTTGTGGCATGGAGTATCCGGCAGAGTCGCGCATTTCCCATTCGCGCATTCGGTCTTTGATGCGCTCCCGTTTGAACTCCGCACCCCATTGCAGGGAGTGGCTTTTCAGTCGGTGGCGGCCTGTGATGGAATAACTTTGCACCTCTGCGGTAAGGTAATTGCGGGCATGTTCCATGTAAGTTCCCACGCCGATGGTTTCGGAAGTTTCCTCTTCGTTGGTAGTGCCGTCTACTTGCGTTCCGCTGTCCAGGGAGTTCAGCCAGTATTGCCCGGTGATGTCGTACGTTTCCTGTTCTTTCGTGTGGAAGGCGGAAGCTTGCAGGGTCAGGCTGTTCTGTTCGTTCAGTCGGTAGGTGGCGTAGGCGGTTCCGAACAGGGTGCGGAATAAATCTTTCTCCTGTCCTTCAAAATAGACTTTAAACTCACGTACATTGCTGAGAGTGCCGAAGCGGGTGTAGCGGTCTTCCGGCTGGAAGTTATAGCGGTTTTCTGAAATATTGCCGATGACACCTACTTCCCAACGCTTCGAAGGTGTCCAGTTCAGATAAGTCTGATAGTCGATATAACGTGGGTCGTATTCTCCTTTTGTATCCAGCGTGCCGAGCAGATATTGGTTGGTTTTATAACGGATGCCGTTTGTCCAGGTTAGCTTCTTGGTGGCAATTCCTACGTATGCCGAGGCTCCCAACAGGCTGACGGAGGCACTTCCTTCCAATCGTTCGGGTTTCTTGTAAGTGATGTCCAGCACGGATGACATCTTATCCCCGTACTTGGCCTCATAGCCTCCCGTGGAGAAGCCGACGGATTGCACCATATCGGGATTGATGAAACTCAATCCTTCCTGTTGCCCGGAACGGATCAGCAAGGGACGGTATATTTCAATGCCGTTGACGTACACCATGTTCTCGTCGAAACTACCGCCGCGTACGTTGTATTGCGAGCTGAGCTCATTGTTGCTACTCACTCCGGCTTGCGTGGCTATCACAGCTTCTATGCTTCCGCCCGAAGCGTCGGGGGCCAGCCGGTTTTGTTTGGTTTCTATCTGTTGGATGGTTCCGGTTTGCCGGCGACGCTCTGTTACGCTCACTTCGCCCAGTTCAAAGTTCATCGGGGGTAAGGTTATGTTCAGACTGATATTTCCCTGCGGACGTACTAATTTTCGTTTGCGGGTTTGGTATCCCAGCATGGAGAAGATGACCGTTACACTGTCCCGGCTTTCGAATTTCAGTGAATATCTCCCTTTCAGGTTGCTGACTGTGCCTATAGCCGTCCCTTCCAATCGTATTGTTGCCAATTCAATCGGATTACCATTTTCATCCGTAACCGTTCCGCCTATCTTGACTGTTTTTTGGGCAAGGGCGGGAGTGGAGAATAGTATTATAAGAGATGTCAGTAACCAAAAATGTCTCATACCTTTTCTATAACGGAGAAACTTCCCGAAACGTATATCAGGAGGTAAAAAAGAGCTTTTAACTTTGCTTCTTTATTTTTTATAGGTTCGTGTCACATATGTTACAACTCCAATCTGTGTTTCGTGCTATCTTTGCAGAAAAAATAGATTATGGAACAATTACATGCTCATGAAGTCCTTCACATGATGGAAGGCAACAGTTATTCGGAATCATCATTAAAAGAGGCAATCATCCAGAAATTCGGTGAGCATCAACATTTCTATACTTGCTCGGCAGAAGATATGGATGCGGATAAATTGATAGAGTTTCTGAAAGCGAAAGGTAAGTTTATGCCTGCTGATGATGGATTTACGGTGGATATAACGAAGGTTTGCAGTCATTGATGCTGATGCATCCGTCTTCTCCGTATCAAGTCCGTACCAAGTCCGTGTCAAGTCCAAGTAAAGGTACTTTTATACGGACCAGATACGGACTTGGTACGGACTTGACAGGGTTAAGATAGGGCTTTGGGACTGAAAAATGAAGCAGAAGAATCTGCTCTTCAAGATGAATTTCTCTAAATGGATGTGCGGAGCAAAAAAAATCTGAATAGATATTTGCAATAAAACAATTTGTACCTTTGTAGCCGAATACAATATTGAAACTATGGGAATTGTAATAGGAATAGACGTTGGCGGAAGTACTACAAAAATTGTTGGAATCAACAGAGAACAGATACAGTCACCGATGTTTATCACTGCGACTGATCCGGTTACTTCTTTGTTCGGGGCTTTCGGGAAGTATATTTATGATAATGGTATTCAGCTTTCGGATATAGAGCAAGTGATGCTGACAGGTGTGGGTAGTGCATTTGTAGATAGTCCGTTGTATGGTTTACCCACGGATAAGGTCGATGAGTTTATAGCTAATGGGTTGGGTGCACGTCATGCCACGGATATTGACCAGCTGATCGTGGTAAGCATGGGAACGGGCACTTCTTTCGTAAGAATCAACGGAGAAAAGATAGAGCATATTGGTGGTATGGCAATTGGCGGAGGTACTTTGCAGGGACTTTCCCGCTTGTTGCTGAAGACGCATGATTTCAGGCAGATTGCAGCAATTGCCGAGAAAGGCGACATTACCCATGTAAACTTGCAGATTGGAGATATTTGCAATCGTCCTTTGCCGGATCTTCCGGTGCATGCCACTGCTTCGCTGTTCGGAAAAGCGGATAGTAACGCTTCGCAGGAAGATATTGCAAAAGGGATTATTTATATGGTGCTGCAAACGATAGGTGGTGCAGCTGTGTTGTCTGCGCTGAATGGTCCTATCAAAGATTTCGTCTTGATTGGTAATCTTACTAAATTTCCGCAGTGCCAGGAGGTTTTTCCGAATATGGAAAAGATATATGGGGTGCGCTTCCATATTCCACCCTATGCGGAGTATCGGACGGCGATAGGGGCGGCACTGGCATATTTATCTAAGCATTAGCAGCCACTTCCATACAGGGATTACTTCTATTCTTGAATGATTATCTATTTGCAACACGCTCTCCTCATCGAAAGTAATAATGAGGAGGCGTCTGCAAGGTAATACTTTGGATAGTTTGATTAATGCATCCGTTTCACGCTCTTTGGTTTCCAAGTCTTTTATACTATATGATACTTGTATGGCCCATTGTTCTTCCGGAATATAGAAATCAACTTCCACTCCTTTATTATAAAAGAATACGGCGTCTTCTTTCCCAAACTGACGAATTAAATTGATGGCTATCAGATTTTCAAGCAGAGAAGTATTTCCGTCTATCAGAAATAAATTGAGTATTCCGTTGTCGGTGAAATAATATTTGCTATTGCTTTCTTTCTCTGCCAGTTTGGCTGCAATGTTATTGATGCGTTGGAGAAGCCAGGCTGACTCTGCGTATTCTACGTATTTTATGGCAGAAGTTGTACTGAGTTTGCTACCGGTAGTGGAAACTATATTTGCTATACGATTGAAAGATATGGGTTGTTTTACGCTTTCCGCCAGTTTCTTTATCATTATCTTCAGGCCGAAAGTGTTCGTTATGGCATTTCTGGCGGCAATATCTCCTAAATATATCTTTTGATATACACTGGTGAGATAGTTCCTTTTTGCTGCAAGAAGTGCACCTTCGGGGAAACCGCCATTATGAAAATAGTCAATAAATCGATTCATTACGGCGGCTCTGGATTCTGTGCTCAATAGAGACAGTTCGTCATAAGCCGTGTGGTGGACTTCCAGAAATTCCCGGAAACTGTATGGATAAACATTGATTGTGATGTATCTGCCTCCCAATGTTGCCTGTATGTCACTGCTAAGCATTTTGGCATTGCTTCCGGTGATGTATACTTTATATTTTTCATCTGCCAGGCGACGGGCAAATTTTTCCCAACCTTCTATATTTTGTATTTCGTCGAGGAATAGTATGGGCCTTTTACCGTACATTTCAAGGTGTGCTTCGATGATGAGATTAAGGTCGGAAACTTGTAATCCATCTAAACGTTCATCTTCGAAATTGATATATAACATGTTGTCCCATTCAGTACCTTCGGCGAGCAACTGCTGAATACGTTGATAAATTAAGAAAGATTTTCCGGCGCGTCTTATACCTACAAGTACATAATTGCCAAAGTCTTCGAAATGAAAGTTTCTTTTGAAGACCTCATATCGCTGAACCTCTTTCTGGTTGTCCAGCATGACTGTTTTTAAGATTTGCTTATCCATATTGTTTCATCTGTTAGATAGAAATGATGGTGTTTTATCCAATTTATTGGATGAAATATCCGTCTTTTTATCCAATCGTTTGGACAAAGGTACTCAAAAACTTCTAAGAAGCTAACAAAACAGTCGAAAACTTATACTTCTCTCTTGACAAGAATGCTATCCTTGATCGTTTTTACCCGAATTGTATGTAAAAATACCAAGAAATTTCAGATGGAACTTTTTGCTCTTCAAGAAAATACTCCTATCTTTGCGCCCGAATTTATGAGCTAATATAATGTCTCACTCAATTAATTATTAAACAACTTATTTTATTTAATGGAAAACTTAAAAAATGTAGCGCCTGTTGAAGACTTCAACTGGGATGCTTATGAAAATGGCGAAACCTTCGGTGGTGCCAGCCACGAAGAGTTGGAAAAGGCTTACGACAGTACGCTTAACAAAGTTAACGACCGTGAGGTAGTTGACGGAACTGTAATCGCGATGAACAAACGTGAAGTTGTTGTGAACATCGGTTACAAATCAGACGGTATCATTCCTTTGAATGAATTCCGCT
>ENA-OPDH01003153-OPDH01003153.1-human-gut-metagenome-genome-assembly--contig:-NODE-3153-length-10043-cov-3.678014_pt1 | contig 10043 bp, 8 predicted proteins | sample MGYA00241260_ERZ501500 | MGnify/ENA primary metagenome ERZ501500 (study PRJEB25962, sample SAMEA2042519) | human gut metagenome | biome: human gut; feature: human-associated habitat; material: faeces...
TCTGCAGGATCATGATTCCAGCCGCCATAATATCCCATGAAGATAACAGGAATACAATCCATATCATTTCTTGTAGTCTGTTCTTCTGTCAAATCACGTATTCCGGTCTCTGTCACATTCAGCTGGGCACCGTTTGCAGCCTGCTGATGTCTGGTAATATAGCCCTGAAGGGTTTCATCACTTACACCAGCCATCTTCATCATGGAAAGAGTGCCGCCTCCCTGAAGTGTTTTATTGATTACTGTCATATTATAGCCATTATCGGTCAGAAGCTTCTGAAGTACTGTCATATAGGAATATGTATTGGATTCTTCCCCATTGATCAGATCATCTCCCCAGCACACAATGCCTGAAGCAGCTGTCGTCTTATCTTTTGTATCTTCTGTCTTATCTGCATCTTCTGTGTCAGCTGTATCCGTTTTTTCTGTGTCTTTTGTGTCTTCTGTGTTCTTTGATTTAATGTCTTCTGTATCTTCTGCTTCTTCGGAAGATATCTCCTCCAGCTCTTTTGCACGTTCTTTTACTGCTTCGTAATCTTCAATCCCACTCTGCTGGTCGTCTGCAATTTCTGACAGGTGTCTGGATTCCTTCTGTTCCGATTTATAACTGGTCACAAGAATAAAGCCCAGGAGAACTGCCAGAAGAATGCAGATAAAGCCCAGTAAGATATTCGTCTTTTTTATTTTTTTCTTCCTTATTTTGCTCACTTTTCCAAATTCTCCTTTATCATTGATCATGGTTTCTGTCTTACTGCCAGATAACTGCCCGTATTATTTAATCTGGGCTTCTTCGTCACTTCTGCGATAATACTCTCCATAATGCTTATAATAAGAAGAATAATATTTGTCATCACTGGTATCTATCTTGTTCATAACAGCTCCAAGAATACGGCATCCGCTTCTTTCCAACTGTTTAAATGCTTTCTGTGCATCCCGGTACCTGACATTTCCCGGTTCGATCAGAAAGACTGCACCATCGCAGCATCTTCCTATCACTGCCGCATCAATTACTGTTCCGATAGGCGGTGTATCGATCAGGATATAATTATAATATTCTCTGATTTCCTTTAAGAATACCTTAAAGATATTCTCACTGAGAAGTCCTGACGGATTCGGTGCACTTGGACCTCCGAATATGATATCCATATTCGGAAAGTTTGTAGAATAAATAATCTCCTGTAATCCCACCTGACCGCTCAGAAGCTGTGAGAGACCTTTCACTTCCTCTTCCACACCCAGTCGTCCGGCATATGCAGTCTTCCTGATATCCGCATCCAGAAGGAGAACCTTCTTGCCAATGCTCCCAAGCTCCCGGGCAAGGCTGAGTACTACATCACTCTTACCTTCGTTTGGATAACAGCTCGTAACCAGAATTGTCTTTATGCTCTGACCCGACAGCTGAATATTGGTACGCAGCGTTTTGATCGCCTCACTGTAAAAATAATCCGGGTTTCTTTTATCTGTTAAATTGAGTTTCTTCATTGCTCAGATTCCTCCATCAGTTTAATGGTGCTTCTTATTCTTGTTCTTTGATTTCCTGTTCTTCGCATTTATAAAATCTTTTCTGTCAGGAACCTTGGCAAGAACAGAAACTCCCAGGTATTTCTCAATATCTTCCTCTGTCTTAATAGTATCATCCATTACAGCGTATACAACCACGATTGCCGCACATGCAAGGAAACCGAGTAAGAAGCCGAGTGCTGCATTCTTCTTTACACTTGGAGAAGTTCTTACAGTAGCAATCTTACCAACTTCAATAATCTTTGGCGGAATAACTTCCATTTTATCGCCAATATAGGATGAAGAAACATTCGCAATCTCATCTACGATCTTCTTTGCCATTTTAGAATCTGTATTATTGACAGTAATCTCAAGGATACGGGTATCTGTAGGATTATTGATACTTACGCTTTCTTTCAGTTGTTCTGCAGTCATATCCAGATTCAAATCTGAAATTACCTGCTCCATCACAGGAGTACTTGTGATCAGAACTGTATAATCACTGGTCAGGCTGGCACCTAACTGCAGATCCGCCAGTGATGTCAGTGTGGTTTCTTTTGAAAGTACAAGGATACTGGATGTGGAGCTGTAAATCGGTGTCATCAAAAACTGTGTATATGCTGCTGCAATACAGCCTCCGGCAAGAGCAACCATCAGTACCAGAAGGATTTTTTTCTTGAGCGCATAAAATATTTCCAGTAAGTCGATTTCGACTTCATCATCATTTGCATCGGGTCTCTGTGCTTTGCTGCTCTCAAAGTTACTGTTCAAATTGTCTAACATCTGATAATTTCCTTTTCCCTTTTTTCTTTATAGTTTTGTACATTACTGTTCACAGGTAATATTCTGTCTTATGTATTTCTGAAAGTAAACAGCAAAATTGACATAAACCGATTTTATTGTATATCAGCCAATAAAAAAAGTCAATCTGTAGCCTCATGTTTTTGTTTCTGTTTCAGAATTTCTGCAGGATTATGAATAAACAGTTCATCTGCATAGTCCTGCCCGAATTTCGCTGAAACCATACGATATGCCTCGCCAATCCTGCTGCTCCTCTTTGCACTGTTGTGACAGTCTGATCCAACGAAATGAAGGAGTCCGTCTTTCATGATTTTATTACAGTACCGTTTAGTAAAAAATCCGTCTTTTCCTGTGATGCTGTCTGCATTGATCTGCATATAGACACCCATATCTGCCAGTTCTTCCACAAAATCCAGACTGTTGCGTGTGGCTTCGTAACGTTCTATATGTGCCATGATCGGCTTATATCCTCCGGAGAGCAATGCACCGAGACGTTCCCGTATATAGCTTTCTTCCGAGTTATGGGAAAATTCTGTAAGAACATACCGCGAACCGGCCATTGTCATTACTTTCTGTTCTCTGAGCATGGGAAGCATCTCCATATTGGCGTGAAACTCACATCCCAGATACACATGGAGATCCGGGCTTATCTCTGATGCCGCTTTCTCCACCAGTCTGAACTGCTCTCTGACTTTCTCCGCAGGTGTTTCAAACATCCGAAAGCGGAAATGGGGAGTTGTAATAACCGTCCGCACGCCCTGTTCATATTCCATCCGGAGTAATTTTACGGTTTCTCCTATATCTGTGGCTCCATCGTCTACACCGGGTACAATATGACAGTGTATATCATAAATTCCTTTTATGGACATCCTATCATTCCTTCCTGACTGTCTGCAGCATTTCTGATGCTCCTGTAACTGCTGACCACATTCGTAATCTAAAAAAACAATCAACCGGCTCTGTATGATCATCCTCATACAAAGCCGGTTGCTGAATATTTATGAGTATTCTCTTAATTATTCTTCTGTAGCTTCCTCAGCCGGTGCCTCAAGAGCTTTCATGCTCAGGCTGATCTTCTTGTCTTCGCCGTTGAAGTCAACAACCTTAGCTTCGATCTCCTGTCCGATTGACAGTACGTCTGCTGGTTTGGCAACGTGCTCTCTGGAAATCTGGGATACGTGAAGAAGTGCATCTACACCAGGTGCAAGCTCTACGAATGCGCCAAAGTCTGTCATACGTGCAACTTTACCTTTAACTACGTTTCCTACAGCGAAGTCCTCAGCTGCTGTGAGCCATGGATTTGCTTCCGGGAATTTAAGGGAAAGTGCGATCTTCTCTCCGTTGATCTCTTTGATAAGAACTTTAACTTTATCGCCAACAGTGAATACTTTCTTCGGGTTCTCTACTCTGCCCCAGGACATTTCGGAGATGTGAAGAAGTCCGTCTGCTCCGCCCAGATCGATGAATGCACCGAAATCTGTAACGTTCTTAACTGTTCCTTCAACTGTGTCACCAACATGGATTCTCTCCATTAATTCTTTCTGTTTCTCTGCTTTCTCAGCAAGAAGAAGCTGCTTACGGTTACCGATGATGCGGCGTCTTCTCGGATTGAATTCTGTGATAACGAATTCAATCTCCTGATCTGCATATTTGGAAAGGTCTTTCTCGTATGTGTCGGAAACCAGGCTTGCAGGAATGAATACTCTTGCTTCGTCTACGTTTACACAAAGTCCGCCGTCAAGTACCTGAGTTACAGGAGCTTTTAATACTTCCTGATTCTCAAATGCTTCTTCAAGACGTTTGTTGCCTTTCTCTGCTGCCAGTCTCTTGTAAGTAAGAGTAACCTGACCTTCTCCATCGTTTACTTTGAGAACTTTTGCTTCCATTGTGTCTCCAACGTGAACAGCATCTGTGAGTACAAGGCTTGCATCGTTAGAGTATTCGTTCTTTGTGATAATACCGTCTGCTTTATAACCGATATTCAGAATAATCTCATCTTCTTTAACATCGATGACAGTACCCTGTACAATCTCTCCATTTCTGATAGTCTTTACGGAATCTTCCAGCATTTGTTCAAAACTTAATTCTGACATGTTCTTGAACCTCCTCAATAATTTTGTTTGGGGTGGAAGCCCCTGCTGTAATACCTACATAACTACTGCATTGGAACATTTCAGAATCCAAGTCTACAGGTGTTTGTATATAGTAAGTATTTCCACATTCCTTTTTACATATTTCAAACAGCTTTTGAGTATTGGAACTATGTCGGCCTCCTACGACTAACATAGTGTCTACCTCTCCGGCTATGTTTTTTGCTTCTTTCTGCCGTTCTTCGGTAGCATTACAAATAGTGTTTAAAATATTGAGAATATTTAAAACATTATTATCATACCTCTTTTTGCAAAGAATTTCAACTAAATCTTTAAATTTGTTGTAATTAAATGTCGTCTGGGACACAATACTTATTTTTTTGCCTTTTGGGGGTACAAATACTTCGGCTTCTTCTTTGTTTCTGATCACCGTGTACGGTCCCTGACACCAGCCGCAGATGCCCTGTACTTCGGGGTGGTCTTTGTCGCCGATGATGATGATGTGGTTTCCTGCAAGGCTTTCTTTTTCCACGATCCTGTGGATTTTCAGAACGAAGGGGCAGGTCACATCTACATAAGAGATGTTTTTTTCTTTCAGCTTATCGTAGATGGCTTTGCCTACACCGTGAGAGCGGATGACTACTGTTCCGTTCTGCAGAGTGTCATCCGGGGAATCCAGGTCTGCTTCTGTGATAACGTGGACGCCACGGGCTTCCAGATCCGCTACTACACCTTCATTGTGGATGATCGGACCCAGAGTGAAGATTGGTTTCTGTTCTGTGTCTATGAGTTCGTAGACTTTGTCTACTGCACGTTTGACACCGAAGCAGAAGCCTGCTGTTTCTGCTACTTTAACTTTCATTACTAATCCTCTTAATTTATATTCATTGCCATTCTTCTGGAATTTATAGCAATCCTCTGAAATAATGCATCTTAATCCAGCTCATCAGAGCGTGAAATCCTGTGTCAGATATCTTTGCGTGTGTCATCTTCTGATGAACTACAGGCAGTTATCTGATCATTTCTGCATCTTTTCTTTATATACATTAAGAATTGCATTGACAACATCATCAATTCCCATTTCTGAAGAATCTACGAGCACTGCGTCATCTGCCTGTTTCAGAGGGGAGATTTCGCGGTTCATGTCTCGCTGGTCGCGCTCGATGATGTCTTTTCGGATCTGATCCAGGTCGAAAGGCTCACCTTTCTGCTCATATTCCAGTGCTCTTCTCTTTGCTCTGGTATCTGCGCTTGCTGTGAGGTAAATCTTTACTTCTGCGTTTGGAAGGATAGTTGTGCCGATATCTCTGCCGTCCATGACTACGTCGTTTTTCTCTGCCAGAGTTCTCTGAAGTTTCAGAAGATGAGCTCTGACTTTCGGGTTTGCGGAACTTTTGGATGCCATGTTTCCTACCTGTTCGGTGCGGATCATAGCATTTACGTTCTCTCCGTTGAGGATGACAATCTGTTCTCCGTTTTTGTATTCAATGGAAATGTCAGCGCCGGAACATACAGCCTCGATCTCTTCCTGATTTTCTCCGTTTACGCCATGGTTCAGAAGATATAAAGCCATTGCCCTGTACATGGCTCCTGTATCTACATAGATAAATGATAATTCTTTCGCTACTTTCTTTGCGATGGTGCTCTTTCCTGCTCCTGCAGGTCCGTCGATGGCTATGTTACATCCCATTTTCGTGGTTCCTCCTGTTTCTATTATTCAAACAGATTTTCTCTGTTTTATTATTGATTGATGTTTATGAATCGGTAAATAACGTATAGCTGAATCATATCATAGATATCATCCACCTACAAGGTACTCATCATCTGCTTGTTTCAGCTTACTGTATAGCCGTTACTGTGAACGGAGTGAACAGTAACGTATAGCCTGCGCTGCCAGATATGCGGTAGACCAGGCAATCTGTAAGTTATATCCACCTGTCACTGCATCCAGATCCAGTACCTCGCCTGCGAAGTAAAGACCTGAGATTTTCTTTGATTCCATTGTTCCGGGATTGATCTCTTTGACAGAGACGCCGCCTCTGGTGATGATGGCTTCTTTGAACTCACCCATTCCTGTGATTGTGAAGGGGAAGGCTTTGATAAGGTCAATGAAGTGCTGGCGTTCTTCTCTGGAGATGTCATGGATTTTCTTCTCTGCGGGGATTCCACCCAGTTCCAGCATTACCGGAGTCAGAGATGACGGGAAAAGTACGCCAATCACGTTCTTGAACTGTTTGTTTGGTCCTGCTTCAAATTCACGCAGGATCCTGGCATCCAGTTGTTCTCTGGTGAGTGCAGGCTTCAGATCCAGATATGCGGACAGTTCGCCGTTTGGTGCTTTCGCCAGTTTTGCACCGATGTGGGCACTGGCTGAGAGGATCATTGGACCTGTGACTCCGAAATGAGTGAACATCATCTCTCCGAAATCCTCGTAAAGTACTTTCTTGCCATTCTTTATGGTGAGACCTGTGTTCTTAAGGGAAAGTCCCTGAAGCTTAGGGATATAGTCTTCTTTTGTCTTTAATGGCACAAGGGAGGGAGCAATGTCCGTGACTTTCAGTCCCAGTTCTCTTGCGAAGCGGTATCCGTCACCTGTGGAACCGGTACTCTGATAAGAGAATCCGCCAGTTGCCACGATGACTGCATCGCCTTCCATGAAGGTTCCGTCTGTAAGGATGACTCCTGTGATCTTCTCCTGCGGTATGTCAGGTGATTTTTTCCCTTTTCTGCCTTTTCCTGCATCAGATCCTGATTCTGTTAATGTAGCTTCTGATTCCAGGGTATTTGCCGAATCTGTTACAGATTTCTTTACGATTTCCTGCACAGCAGTATGAAGATGAATCTTTGCTCCTGCTTTCTTCAGCTCACGCTCCAGAGCGCGGATGATGTCTGAAGAATGGTCAGACTGTGGGAATACTCTGTTTCCACGCTCTACCTTCAGAGGGACACCTGCTTTCTCAAAGAACTCCATTACATCCTGAGGGGTAAATGAATAGAAACTGCTGTAGAGGAACTTGGGATTGCTCATCATTGCAGGAAAGAGTTCTTCTGTGTCGCAGGCATTTGTCACATTGCATCTGCCTTTTCCTGTGATGAAGACTTTCTTTCCCAGTTTCTCGTTCTTCTCTAATATATGAACTTCATGATGGTTACGGGCTGCAAAAACCCCTGCCATCATTCCGGCGGCTCCGCCGCCGATTATTATAACTTTGCTCATGGAATATTCTCCTGTATTTATTTTACCCTGCAGATTGTCTATTTCATCATGGTTCCACGTCTCCGCTTCGCTACAATCAATATAGATATGTACCACTGGCATCATATCCCCATTGGCACATTATATTCCCGGGTATCATATTCTTTCATAATAACGCAAAGGAGCCTGCTTACGCAAGCTCCTTTTTTCGTTTGGACATATTTAATTACTGATCAATTATACAGGATATGCTCCGTTCTTTTTGTCAGCTGCTTTCTCGTCAACTTTTGTTTTCTGAGCCTGACGGTATTTGAAGAAGTCCATAGCTACCTGTGGGAACAGTGCGTATGTTAATACGTCTTCATCCTGTTCCTTGTACTGAGCCATTTCGCTCTCAAGTTTCTCAAGCTCGTTGTCAAGAAGGTCTGCCGGACGGCATGTGATCGGTTTCTCATCGCCGATGCACTTCTTCTGTACTTCCGGATTAAACGGTTTTACAGTTGCGCCGTATTTTCCTAACAGGATATCTTTTGTTTCTTTTGTAACCATTTTGTATCTCTCGCCCATAAGTACGTTGAATACAGCCTGTGTACCAACGATCTGTGAAGACGGAGTAACAAGTGGCGGTTCACCAAGGTCTTTACGTACACGCGGAACTTCCTCGAGAACATCGTAGAATTTGTCTTCTGCGTGCTGTTCTTTTAACTGGGAAGTCAGGTTGGAGAGCATACCGCCCGGTACCTGGTACAGTAAAGTTTTGATGTTAACACCAAGGTTCTTCGGATTGAGCAGTCCGCTGTCAAGAGCTTCGTCACGGATCGGACGGAAGTAGTCAGCGATCTCGGAGAGAAGCTTCTGATCAAATCCTGTGTCGTATGGTGTATCCTTGAATGTCTCAACCATAACCTCTGTTGCAGGCTGGGATGTTCCCAGTGCAAATGGAGACATTGCTGTATCGATGATATCCACACCTGCTTCTACTGCTTTTAAGTAAGTCATGGAAGCTACACCAGAGGTGTAATGTGTATGAAGATCGATCGGGATCTTAACAGTCTCTTTCAGGGCTGTAACAAGCTCAGTTGCCTTATATGGAAGAAGAAGGCCGGCCATATCTTTGATACAGATAGAGTCTGCACCCATTTCCTCAATACGTTTTGCAATGCTTGTCCAGTACTCAAGAGTATACGCATCACCAAGTGTATAGGAAAGAGCAACCTGTGCATGGCCATGCTCTTTGTTTGCAGCATGTACAGCAGTCTGAAGGTTACGAAGGTCATTCATACAGTCGAAAATACGGATGATATCGATACCATTTGCCAGAGATTTCTGAACAAAATACTCTACTACATCATCAGCGTATGGACGATATCCAAGAATGTTCTGGCCACGGAAAAGCATCTGCAGCTTTGTGTTCTTGAATCCTGCACGTAATTTACGAAGTCTTTCCCACGGATCCTCATGAAGGAAACGAAGGCTTGCATCGAAAGTAGCACCGCCCCAGCACTCAACTGCATGGTAGCCTACTTTATCAAGTTTATCAACGATTGGAAGCATCTGCTCTGTTGTCATACGGGTTGCAATCAGGGACTGATGTGCATCACGCAGAATGGTTTCCACAATTTTAACAGGTTTTTTTTCAATTTCTGCCATAATTGTTCTCCTTATTTATTTAGTTCATCCGGACTTCCCGGTTTCACTATAGAAAGCCGGGAAAAATCCGAATTTCTGGTATCATTATTAGATTCCGTAAATAGCCATAAATGCTCCGGCAGCAACGGCTGTACCGATAACACCGGCAACGTTTGGTCCCATTGCATGCATCAGAAGGAAGTTGGTAGGATCTGCCTCAGCACCAACCTTCTGGGAAACACGGGCTGCCATAGGTACCGCAGATACACCGGCGGAACCAATAAGCGGATTGATCTTGCCGCCTGTAAGCTTGCACATAACCTTTCCGAGCATAACACCGCCGAAAGTACCACATGCAAATGCCACAAGACCTAATACAACGATCTTCAAAGTATCCACATTCAGGAATGCCTCTGCACTTGTGGAAGCACCAACAGATGTACCAAGAAGGATAACTACGATGTACATAAGTGCATTGGAAGCTGTCTCTGTAAGCTGTTTTACAACGCCGCACTCTCTGAACAGGTTACCAAGCATAAGCATACCAACCAGAGGAGCTGTTGTCGGAAGAATCATGCAGACAACGATTGTGATTACGATTGGGAAGAGGATCTTCTCAAGCTTGGATACAGGGCGAAGCTGCTCCATCTTGATTTTACGCTCTTTCTCAGTAGTAAACAGTTTCATGATCGGAGGCTGGATGATCGGAACCAGTGACATATAAGAATATGCCGCCACGGCGATCGGTCCCATAAGAGCAGTCTGACCAAGCTTACCTGCAAGGAAAATGGAGGTCGGACCATCTGCACCACCGATGATGGAGATTGC
>ENA-OPDH01003156-OPDH01003156.1-human-gut-metagenome-genome-assembly--contig:-NODE-3156-length-10038-cov-3.109386_pt1 | contig 10038 bp, 10 predicted proteins | sample MGYA00241260_ERZ501500 | MGnify/ENA primary metagenome ERZ501500 (study PRJEB25962, sample SAMEA2042519) | human gut metagenome | biome: human gut; feature: human-associated habitat; material: faeces...
GAGCTGCCGCAAACCGTCTCCGCCCCCGTGCGGAAGGGAGAAACGTTCGGCACGCTCGTCATCTCCTGCGGCGAGACCGAGGTCGGAAGAGTTGACCTTGTCAGCGCGCGCAGCGTACAGGCGCAGGAAGCAAAGAGCGAAACAAGCAAAAATAAGTCGCTGGCGGAAAAGCTCTGGCAATTTCTGTCGGCAAAGTAAAGGAGGGATCGACCTGGCCGAAGCAAGAATTCAAAAGCTCATCGCCGAATCGGGGCTCTGCTCCCGTCGCACCGCCGAGCAGTGTATCGCCGCGGGACGCGTGCACGTGAACGGCAAGACTGCGCTTCTCGGGCAGAAGGCCGACCCCGAAGTCGACGAAATTACCGTCGACGGCAGGCCGCTCACACAGGAGGGGCAGAAGCGCTACCTGATGCTCAACAAGCCGCGCGGCTATGTCTGCACGCTCTCTGACGAAAAAGGGCGAAAGACCGTCGCCGAGCTCGTCAGTGACTGCGGCGCGCGCGTCTATCCCGTCGGGCGGCTCGACCTTGACTCCGAGGGACTGCTGCTTTTGACGAACGACGGCGAATGGATGCAGCATCTTCTGCACCCGCGCTACGAGGTCAACAAGGTCTACGAGGTCAGCGTCGCGGGCGAGGTCAGGGGAGCGGCAGAAGCGCTCGCTTCCATGACACAGCTCGACGGCGAGCCCATCCGGCCCGCGCAGGTGCGCGTGCTGCGGCAGGGGAGGGACACCGCCGTTCTCTCCATCACCATCCATGAAGGAAAAAACCGGCAGATCCGGCGCATGTGCGCCGCCGCCGGATTACACGTCAAGCGCCTAAAGCGCGTGCAGGAGCACGCGCTCAAACTCGGGGCTCTTCCCGTCGGCGTGTGGCGCGATCTAACGGAGCAAGAGCTCCATGCAACAAAATCAAAGTAACAGAGGACGATTTTATGACGAAGAATATCTTACATAATATCGAAAAGAACATGAGCAGCTTTTCCAAGGGGCAGAAGCTCATCGCCCGCTTCATTCTGGAAAACTACGACAAGGCCGCGTTTATGACGGCCAGCAAGCTCGGCAAGACCGTGCAGGTCAGCGAGTCGACCGTCGTGCGCTTTGCCACCCAGCTCGGCTACGAGGGGTATCCGAGCATGCAGCGTGCATTGCAGGAGATGATCCGCGGCAAGCTCACGAGCATCCAGCGCATTCAGGCGTCGGACGGCGAGCTCGCAGGGTCCGATCTGATGACGAACGTCCTGCAGCGCGACATGGAGAAGATCCGCATGGCCATCGACCAGACCGACGGCGCGGAATTTGAGCGCGTGGTCGACACGATCATCGGCGCGCGCCGCATCTACATCGTGGGCTTCCGTTCGTCCTCGTTTCTGGCAGGGTACTTAAACTTCTACTTCCGCCTGATCTTCGACAACGTCACTCTGGTCAACGGCGGCGCGGCCGGCTCGTTCGACCAGCTCTTCCGCGTCTCCAAAGACGATGTGGTCATCGGTATCTGCTTCCCGCGCTACAGTGAGCTTGCGCTCAAGACCATCCAGTTTGCGCGCGACCGCGGCGCAACGATCGTCGGCGTGACGGACAGCGAGATGTCGCCCATCAACCAGATGTCCGGCAATTCGCTGCTCGTGCGCAGCGAGATGATCTCGTTCGTCGACTCGTTGGCGGCGCCCATGAGCATGCTCAACGCACTCATTCTGGCCGTGGCCAACAAGAAGGGCGCAGACATCTCCGCGACGTTCTCCGAACTCGAGCACATCTGGGAGCGCTTCGACATTTTCGGCAAGATCGAAGATGAATAAGGCGATCGTTGTCATCGGCGGCGGCGCGGGCGGCATGATGGCCGCGATCTGCGCCGCGCGCAAGGGTGCGCACGTGACGCTGCTCGATCCAAACGAGCGCCTCGGCAAAAAGGTGAACATCACCGGCAAGGGCCGCTGCAACGTGACGAACGACAGCACCTGCGAAGAGCTGCTCGCCCACGTGCCGCAGAACCCACGGTTTTTATACTCCGTGTTTTCCCGCTTCGACGGGCACGACGCCATCGATTTTTTCGAGGGGCTCGGTGTGCCGCTCAAGGTCGAGCGCGGCAAGCGCGTGTTTCCCGTGTCCGACCGGTCATTCGACATCACAGCGGCGCTTGAGCGCGAGCTCAAGCGTCTGCACGTCAAGCTCGTGCGCGACCGCGCGCTCGGTATTTCGGTCGAAGACGGCCATGTCGCCGCCGTCAAGGGCGAAAAAGGGGACTACACCGCCTCCGCCGTCATTCTGGCGACGGGCGGGCTGTCCTATCCCGCGACGGGCTCGACAGGCGACGGCTTCCGCATGGCGGAAGCGCTCGGCCACACAGTCACGCCGCTGCGCGGCTCGCTCGTGCCGCTTGAGGCACGCGAATGCGCGGTGCTGCAAGGGCTGAGCCTGCGCAACGTTGCGCTGACGGTATACGAAAACAACAAAAAGATTCACTCGGATTTCGGCGAAATGCTGTTCACGCACTTCGGCGTGAGCGGGCCGCTCATCCTGTCGGCCAGCGCGCACATGCGGCATTTCGACAAAAAGCAGTACCGACTGGAGATCGACCTCAAGCCCGCGCTCGACGAGCAAATGCTCGACAAGCGCCTGCTGTCGGATTTTGAAAAGCACGCAAACAGCGACTACTGCAACGTGCTCGGCGCGCTTCTGCCGCAGAAGATGATCGACGAATTCATCGACCGCTCGGGCATCCCTCCGCACGAAAAGGTGCACGACATCACGCGCGCCCAGCGCGAGACCATCCGCACGCTCTTAAAGCGCTGGACGGTCAATGTCAGCGCGCCGATGCCGGTCGAAAACGCGATCATCACCTCCGGCGGCGTCAAGGTGGGGGAGATCGACCCGAAGACCATGGCGTCGAAAAAGATCGGCGGCCTGTACTTTGCCGGCGAGATCATCGACGTAGACGCCTACACGGGCGGCTACAATCTGCAAATCGCCTGGGCGACCGGCAAGGCCGCGGGCGAGGCTGCCGCGGACGCACTGCTGACGCAGTAAGCACATATTTATTGTAAGAGGGAAGAATCAAACGGATGAAAAAGCATTTTTCCATTGCCATTGACGGCCCCGGCGGCGCGGGCAAGAGTACGCTGTCAAATCTGATCTGCGGCTTTATCCATCCGGCTGTCTGGGGCAAGGCCGTCGCCAAAAAGCTGAACATTCTGCATGTCGACACGGGCGCGATCTACCGCACCATCGGCTACGCGGCGTTTTCCCGCGGACTGGACGCAAAGGACGAATCCCAGATCGCGCCGCTGCTGAAAGAGATCCAAATCGACATGGCATTTGACGAGAATAGCGGACAGAAAATGCTGCTTGACGGCAAGGACGTCAGCACCGAGATCCGCCTGCCGGAAATTTCGATGTACGCCTCGAACGTCTCGGCGCTGCCGTGCGTACGCGCGTACTTACTCGAGATGCAGCGCGACATCGCGCGCAAGAGAAGCGTCATCATGGACGGGCGCGACATCGGCACGGTCGTTCTGCCAGATGCCGACCTCAAAATTTACCTGACGGCATCGGCCGAGGAGCGCGCGCGCCGCCGCTGCCTCGAGCTCTCCGAGCGCGGCACGCCCAAGGCGTATGAAGAGGTACTGCGCGAGATCAACGAGCGCGACTATCAGGACATGCACCGCGACATCGCCCCGCTGCGCGAGGCGGCGGACGCCGTGCGGCTCGACACGTCGAAGCTCAGCTTTGAAGAGAGCGAGCAGGCGCTGCTGAGCCTCATTCAGGAGAAATTGAAATGATGCACCGTATCTTTTTTGCGTTTATCTGGATCATCGGTCGGGTGCTGCTGTGGATCTACCGCGTGGACGTCAAGGGGCTTGAAAATCTTCCGAAGCACAGTGTCCTGCTGTGCCCGAACCATTCAACGGACTTAGACCCCGTGCTCATCGGCCTGTGCCTGCCGCTCGACTACCATCTGCACTTTATGGCCAAGGCCGAGCTCTTCGACAACCGCGCGCTCGCGTGGCTCATCCGCACGCTCGGCGCATTTCCCGTCCAGCGCGACGGCAAGGATATCCAGTCCATCAAGACCGCGATGCAGGTGCTCCACAAGGGTGAGAATCTTCTGATCTTCCCCGAGGGGACGACGATCCGGGGCGGCGTCGGCTATCACGACGGACTCCCCGCGCACGCGCACGCGGGCATCGCGATGATCGGCGTGCGCACGGGTGCGACGCTCGTGCCGGTGTTCTGCGACGGGCAGAAAAAGCCCTTCCGTAAGACACGCATCATCTTCGGCGAGCCGTATGTGCCTGAGGTCACGGGCCGCCGCGGCACGTCCGAAGAATTGCAGGCCATCGCCGACGAAATGCTGCGTCAGGCCTACGCGCTCGGCGGCCAGCAGGTGGGAGGCGCGCCGCTGTGAAGGTCATCTTAGCTGAGACCGCGGGCTTCTGCTATGGCGTGGAGCGCGCGGTCAACCTTGCGCGCGAAACGGCAAAAGCGCGCGGCGGCGCGATGCTCGGCAGCATCGTACACAACGCGGGCGTCGTGCGCGAGATCGAAGACCTTGGCATGCGCCTCATCACGTCGCCCGACCAGGCAAAGGCGGGGGAGACCGTGCTCATCCGCGCCCACGGCGAGCCGAGAGCGACGCTTGATGCGCTGCGAGAGTGCGGGGCAGAGGTCGTGAGCGCCGTGTGCCCGCATGTCGAGCGCATCCGAAAGCTTGCACAGGAGGCAGAGCACGAGGGACGCTGCGTCATCCTGATCGGTGAGCGCCATCATCCCGAGGTGCAGGGCATCGCAGGATGGTGCAGCGACCCGCTGATTTTTGAAAATGTGCAGGAAGCGCAAAAATACTTGCAGGAACACCCCGATTTTGCCCATTTACCCAGTATCATGCTGGCGCAAACGACCTGCATTCGTGCGCTTTGGGAAAGTTGCGTGAAATTTCTAAAAAAACAGTGTACAAATCTGAAAATCAATGATACAATATGCAATGCTACGCAGAAACGTCAAACTGAGGCAGCAGAACTTTCCGCCAAGGTAGACGCGATGGTGGTTGTGGGCGACCGAAGAAGCGCCAACACAAGGCATTTGACCGAGATTTGCAGAGAGAACTGCGGAAAAGTCCTCCAGATCGAATCCGCAGACGAGCTCTCACCGGAATTCTTTTCCGGATGCCGTGTGGCGGGACTGACAGCCGGCGCATCTACTCCTGCGAGTATCATTATGGAGGTATTAACAACAATGACGGAAGAAAACATCAACACCACTGCCCCTGAAACCAGCGAATCCTTTGAAGAACTGCTTGAAAAATCTTTCAAGACTCTAAATACAGGAGATAAGGTGACCGGTATCGTGACCGCCATCGGCACGACCGAGATCCAGGTCGACGTCGGCTGCAAGCAGGCAGGCTATATCCCTGTTTCTGAGCTGAGCAGCGACCCCGACGTCAAGCCCGAGGACGTCGTCAAGGTCGGCGACGAGATCGAGGCCTACGTTGTCCGCGTCAACGACGTGGAAGGCTACGCCACCCTCTCCAAGAAGCGTCTCGACGCTGTCAAGCTCTGGGAAGACATTGAGACCGCCGTTGAGGACAAGACCGTTCTCGAAGGCACCGTGACCGAAGTGAACAAGGGCGGCATCGTCGTTTCTGTCAAGGGCGTGCGCGTGTTCGTGCCCGCTTCTCAGAGCGGCATGCCCAAGGACTCCGACCTTGGCCAGATGGTCAAGCAGAAGGTCAAGCTCCGCGTGACCGAGGTCAACCGTGCCCGCCGCCGCGTCGTCGGCTCCATCAAGTCCGTGCTGAACGAGGAGCGTCAGGCTGCTCAGGCCGCCATCTGGGAAGGCATCGAGGTCGGCAAGCACTATGACGGCGTTGTCAAGTCCATGACCTCTTACGGCGTGTTCGTCGACATCGGCGGCGTGGACGGCATGGTTCACATCTCCGAGCTGAGCTGGAGCCGCATCAAGAACCCCGCCGAGGTCGTCTCCATCGGCGATCACCTCGACGTGTATGTCATCTCCTTCGACCCCGAGAAGCGCAAGATTTCCCTCGGCGTCAAGGATCGCACCCAGAACCCCTGGGATGTGTTCATGAACACCTACAAGGTCGGCGACGTTGCCAACGTCCGCATCGTCAAGCTGATGACCTTCGGCGCTTTCGCTGAGGTCGTTCCCGGCGTGGACGGCCTGATCCATATCTCCCAGATCGCTGACCGCCGCATCGACAAGCCCTCCGACGTCCTGTCCGAAGGCCAGATGGTCGACGCGAAGATCACCGCCATCGACGAGGAGAAGAAGAAGATCTCCCTCAGCATCCGCGCGCTGCTCAGCGGCGAGGAAGAAGCTCCTGTCGAGGAGTAATTTTCCCGAACTGAAAAGAGACAGGCTCCGGCCTGTCTCTTTTTTACGTTCTTTTTTACGCTGACACGTAAGAAAGACTTTGCAAACGGCAATCGGTATGCTATAATTGTTAAAGTTTCGACATAGTTCCGAAATGATAATCAAATTCACATACATACAGGAGGAATTATCCATGGATTACGCAGCGCTTTATCAGAAGAAGCTGACCTCTGCCGCGGAAGCCGTCAAGGTCGTCAAGAGCGGCGACTGGGTCGACTACGGCTGGTGCACCAACCATCCCTACACGCTCGACAAGGCTCTGGCCGCACGCCAGAATGAGCTCAAGGACGTCAAGGTCCGCGGCGGCGTGACGATGTGGATGCCCGAGATCTGCAAGGCCGAGGACGCCGGTGAGCACTTCACCTGGAACTCCTGGCATTGCAGCGGCATCGACCGCAAGATTATCTCCAAGGGCATGGGCTATTTCATTCCCATGCGCTACAGCGAGCTGCCGCGCTTCTACCGCGACGGCAACGCCACAGTCGATGTTGCGATGATCCAGGTCACGCCGATGGATAAGCATGGCAACTTCAGCTACGCGCTCGCGTGCTCTCACTTAGCCGACATGCTGGATGCCGCCAAGACTGTCATCGTCGAGGTCAACGAGAACCTTCCCTGGGTTTACGGCCTCACCGGCTGCGAGATCAACATCAAGGACGTCGACATGGTTGTGGAAGGGGAGAATCCTCCCGTTGCGCAGCTCGGCGCGGGCGGCGCCCCCACCGAGGTCGACACCGCGGTCGCCAACCTTGTCGTGCCTGAGATCCCGAATGGCGCGTGCCTCCAGCTCGGCATCGGCGGCATGCCCAACACCATCGGCTCGATGATCGCGCAGTCTGACCTCAAGGACCTGTCCGTTCACACCGAAATGTATGTCGACGGCTTTGTCGACATGGCCCTCGCCGGCAAGATCACCGGCAAGCACAAGCAGCTCGACAAGGGCCGTCAGGTCTTTGCCTTCGCCGCCGGCACGCAGAAGCTCTATGACTACATGGATCGCAATCCCGAGGTCATGGGTGCGCCGGTCGACTATACGAACGACGTGTTTGTCATCTCCCAGATCGACAACTTCATCTCCATCAACAACGCCATCGACTGCGATCTGTTCGGTCAGGTGAATGCCGAGTCCGCCGGCATCAAGCACATCTCCGGCACGGGCGGCCAGCTCGACTTTGCGATGGGCGCGTACCTCTCCAAGGGCGGCAAGAGCTTCATCTGCATGTCCTCGACCGTCACGGGCAAGGACGGCACGGTCAAGAGCCGCATCGTTCCCACGCTGACGCCCGGCTCCATCTGCACCGACCCGCGCTCCTGCACGCACTACATCGTCACCGAGTATGGCATGGTCAACCTCAAGGGCCTTTCGACCTGGCAGCGTGCCGAGGCGCTCATCGGCATCGCGCATCCCGACTTCCGCGAGCAGCTCATCGCCGACGCGGAGAAGATGCACATCTGGCGCCGCAGCAACAAGTAAGCAATCAATCGTTCTTCCGTCACGTGGGCTTTCCTGAAAAGGGGAGCCCACATTTTTTCGAAAATCCACCTCGTTTCCATTTTTATGCGATATTTCATCAAAAATCGCTTGAAAATGATGGCAAAGTACGTTATACTATGTATGGGGAATTATTTCCTCTTGTGTGTTTGTGTTGTTTTTCTTTTCCATCGCACGGAAAACCGGGGCGAATGCCGGATTGGCATTCTGCCTGAAGGGAGGTGGGCATAGAATGTTTCAAGTGGGAGATAAGGTCGTGCACCCGATGCACGGCGCCGGTGTGATCGACAGCATTGTCCGCGAAAAGATCAGCGGCAAAGCAATGGATTTTTACGTCTTCAAAATGCCCATTTCCGGGCTAACGCTCAAGATCCCGACCGAGAATTCCACGGCCATCGGCATCCGCGCCATCAAGACAAGAAGCGAGATCGAAGAGGTCATCGCGCGCATTCCCAAGCTCGGCGTCGACATGACGTCGAACTGGAACCACCGCTACCGCGAGAATATGGATCGCCTGAAAAGCGGCGATCTCGACGAGGTCAGCGCCGTCATCAAGGCGCTGATGCATCGCGACAGCACGCGCGGACTATCCAACGGCGAGCGCAAGATGCTGCACATTGCCAAGCAGATCCTCGTATCAGAGATCGTCCTGGCAGAAGACGTGGAGTATCCCGAGGCTGAGGGGCGCGTCAACGCCGCGATGCTGTTAAAGGAGAGCGATTGAGTCCATGAGCCTGCTGCAAAAGATGTTCGGCAAGCACCAAAAGCGCACTCACCCGTACTGCGCCGCGCTGATTGCGGCCGCCGGAAGCTCCACGCGCTACGGCGGGGAGAACAAGCTGTTGCAAACCCTTGACGGCATCCCCGTCCTTGTGCGCACACTGCTCACGATCGACCGCGTGGAGGGCATCGACGAGATCGTCATCGCTGCGCGGGAGGACGAGCTGCTGCCTTATGCTGAGCTCTGCAAGACCTTTGGCCTCAGAAAACCCGTAAAGGTCATCGTCGGCGGCGCAACGCGGACAGAGTCCGTGCTGCGCGCGGCGCTCGAGGCCTCGCCCGAGACGGAATTTTTCGCCGTGCAGGACGGTGCGCGTCCGCTCGTCACCGTCGAGCTCATCGACGAAGTGCTCGACGCGGCAAGAGTTTATCTCGCCGCCGCGCCCGCCGTTCCGGTGCGCGACACCATCAAGGTCGCGCACGACGGCATCGTCGAGCGCACGCCCGATCGCAGCGCGCTCTTCGCCGTGCAGACGCCGCAGGTCTTCGCCGCCGACCTTTTGAAGGCGGCTCTCCAGTCCGCGATTGCGGACGGCGCGACTATTACGGACGATTGCTCCGCTGTGGAGCGGCTGGGCAAGGAAGTCCACTTGACAGAGGGCAGCGAGGAAAACATTAAGATCACCACGCCGGTCGACCTTGCGATCGCAGAAGCAATTTTACAGCGCAGAGGGGAATGAACCTTTCCCCTCTGCCTTTTCTTGAAGAAAGGACCCATACCATGACGAATTTACGCATCGGGCACGGCTACGACGTGCACCGCCTGACCGAGGGCCGCGCACTGATTTTAGGCGGCGTGACGATCCCCTACGAAAAGGGCCTGCTCGGCCATTCGGACGCTGACGTACTGACCCACGCCGTGATGGACGCGCTGCTCGGCGCGGCGGCGCTCGGCGATATCGGCAAGCTCTTTCCCGATTCCGCCGACGAGTTTGCTGGCATCTCGAGCTTAGAGCTGCTGCGGCGGGTGAAGCTGCACCTCGCCGCCGCGGGGTACGACGTCGTCAACATTGACGCAACGATCCTGGCGCAGGCACCCAAACTCGCACCGTACCGCGAGCAGATGCGCGCGAACATCGCGCGCGAGCTCCAGATTGATGTCTCGCGCGTGAGCGTGAAAGCCACGACCGAGGAACACCTCGGCTTCACCGGCAGCGGCGAGGGGATGGCTGCCCACGCTATCGCGCTCCTTGAGCGCGCGGACAACTGAATCAAAACCGCTTCGGACGGACGCTTTTTCTGAGCGCCCGTCCCTTTTCGCCCGCACACCGCCGCCGCGCACGCATATCATGCTGTGAGGGGGAATCGGTATGGACTATTATCTCTTTGCCGCGCGCTCAGTCACCCATGCCCAGCGCATGGCGCGGCTTTTGAG
>ENA-OPDH01003163-OPDH01003163.1-human-gut-metagenome-genome-assembly--contig:-NODE-3163-length-10026-cov-2.883462_pt1 | contig 10026 bp, 7 predicted proteins | sample MGYA00241260_ERZ501500 | MGnify/ENA primary metagenome ERZ501500 (study PRJEB25962, sample SAMEA2042519) | human gut metagenome | biome: human gut; feature: human-associated habitat; material: faeces...
GGAAAAAACGCCTCAGCTATGATATACTAACAATATATTGTTGCTGAGGCTCTTTTTGTACAACGAAAGGAGCAGGGAAGATGAGCGAGAAAAGACGCGATAAAAAGAAGCGGATTCTTCGCAACGGAGAGAGCCAACGCAAAGATGGACGGTATGCGTACAAGTATTACGACAATGCTGGAAATGTGCAGTTCGTGTACAGTTGGAAGCTGGAAAAAGGTGACAGACTTCCGGCTGGAAAACGGGATGATCTTGCGCTCCGGGAAAAGGAGCGGGCAAAGAGATCCGTCTCGTATTTAGTGGCGGAGGAGAGTCGCAGGAATATACACGCGCCATCGCCTCCGAAAGTGAGAACCAGATAGACAACCTGGACATCTATGTATTTGCAGCCACCGCCGACGGCGGAGACTACCAGTATCTGGAAACGTGGAAAGCCGCCGCACAGGACGACACCGCAGCGAAAACCTTCAAACTGAGCGGTGCCGGAACCGCCCGCAAGGCCTCCATCTTCCCGACGGAACTGAAGGGTATCCCCAACCTGAAGCTGTATTGCGTGGCCAACAGCACCACGCTCTACAAAGCCGACGGAGACCCGATAGACCCTCTGGTAGCGGTGAAAACCAACGCCGCCACCGGAGCCATAGAAACCGACGGCACGAAAGCCACGGACTTTGAGAAGTACTGTACCGCCAAGCTGGAGCCGGCAGGCACCGCCCTGGGCACTCCATTAGTAATGACCGGAAGCGGCACAACGAAGATACTGGGCAATATCGCCACGGTGAACATCGAACTGAAACGCCGCGTGAGCCGCTTCGACATCGACAATGAATCCGCCAAGACGGGACTGATCATTGAAAGCGTCGCGCTGGGAAACGGACGCAACCAGGCTACCGTGATACCGGGGACGCTGACCACACTGGATGATGCCGGTCGTACTGCCAGCCTCATTAAGTACCCCGTAACCGAAGGCAGCTATCTGATGCTGCCCAAAGCCAATCAGGGAGTGACGGAGAGCGCCCTCTACACCTATCCTTTGAAAGACACGGACGAGGCGTTCCTCATCATCAAAGGCAAATACCAGAACCCGATGCAGAAAGACCCTGTGCCCGTGGAATACCATCTCGACATACAGCGTGCTCCCGATACCGGCGGAGCGACTGCATTCATAGACGTAGTGGCCAACACCCGCTACACCCTGCACATCAAGGAAGTAATGGAAGCCACCATCACCGCCTTCTTTGAAATTGTGGACTGGACCAGTGGCGGCGGAGTCATCGTCAAGCCCGACAATGCCGCACCCGTAGTGACCGCCCTGAATGTGGAAGGAACCGATGCGGATGTCGCCACTAAAGAAATCAGCGTGACGGCAGACGGTACGGAGAAAATCATCACGCTGACCGCTACGGCCAGCGGCAAGGTACAGCCGAAGTTCAGCACCACAACGGGATGGGACATCGACTGGCTGGAGCATGACGATGCTGCCTACAAGTCGGAAGTCGTGGACGGAGTGACCACCACTACCATGACCTTCAAATATACGCTGACTGCCGCCACTCCTTATGTTCCCGTTACACTGACCCTGGCCAATGAATCGGCTTCACAGGATGAATCGGTTTATACTACGCTGACCATTGTGCCGCCCGCCACGGCACCGGTACTGGATTTTGCCACACCGGATGCGGCTACGGGGAACTTCAACTTATACGATCAGGCGAATGGAAAACTCACGATGTATAAAACAAGCAAGAGCAGCATCACACTCGGGGCAAGCTGTCCGTTCGGAACGAAATTAGTATTGAATAATCAGCTTCCCTGGCTGGAAGTTTCGAAGAGCAAATCAGGCCCTGCGCCAAGCACGACGGGTACTCCCGCCACGGATGTTTCTGTTTCTACTCCGGTGGAAGAGTACTATACGCTTATGCTGAAAGACGTGACAGCAACCAGCGATGTAAACAGCAAGTTCGAGATTATCAATCTGGGAGATGCAACTCAGACACTGGAATTGACGGTGGAATTGCTCGATCCTGCCATTACAACGATTGAACTGACGGGGACAACGGGCGGAGCCGCTTACAATAACTATAAGATTACTGATGTGCCCCGCACTGACGGAAGCACTGTTGAGGTAAAAATTACTTCTCCGCAAGGCGTGACGGCAAGCACGCTGTCGTCTTGGTTCACCATTGCCGAGACTGCCGCCTTTACAAGAACCACTCCGACGGATGCTACCGGCAGCCAGACGTTCACCCTGACCGTGAAGGATGCCGTTACCGACTTCACAGCCGCGCCGATTGTGCTGAAAAACAATATCTCGGGCATGGAAGACGTGACAGTGCTGGTGAGTGCGGTGGCCGTGGCTCCTTAATTCAGTAACCCATTAATAACAATAAGATTAAGATTATGATTAAAAATAGAAAACAGTTTTCCGCATGGGTGATAGGCCTGCTTGCCCTGTCCCTTGCGGGGTGCAGCGAAGCGGAAGTGCTACCGGGCACTACTCCCGGTAATGACCCGCTGGTCAATGACCCGACGCGCCGTGAAATCATCCTCGGCTTTCAGAACAAGCTGAACATAAAGACGGCAGGCACTACCCGCGCCGATGCCCCCATCGCCACGACCGAAGAGAATGAAATCACTTCGCTGGATATTTATGTGTTCTCTTCGGACAAGGAGGAAGGGCCATATACTTATCAGGAACGGTTCTGTTACCGTTCGGACGGTTCTACGATACCTAACGCTACGAAAATTATATTGACCGTGGAGGGTTACAATGTAGCACTCGCCACCCTGCGCCCCAAGAAAGGCCTGTTCACCAAATTCTACTGCATTGCCAATCAGCCGAAATTGCTGAAAGCCGGAGCAGAATACACCAATTTCGTAGCGCTGGAACAGAGTTCACCGGGTGCGGACTATAACATTGTGACCAAAGCGGGTATTCCCACTGAAACGGATTTCCTCACCTTTACCACTCCGTTGCTGGATCCTGCCACGGATACGGACATCTTGTTGACACCCCTGCCGATGGTAGGTTCCTACAGTCCTGCGCTCGACCTGCGGGATATCAGTATGGGGTCCCGTACCCGCATCAATATGACGCTGTCGCGTATCGTCTCCCGTTTCGATATCATCAATGACGAGAAATTGTCACATCTCACCATCACCGGTGTATCGATGGGGCACGGCCGCAAAGGCGTTACCTTCTTCCCGGTGGTTCCCGTGGAAGATGCCGATCCGGACAAGACGCTTATCACCTACCCCGACCGTGACTTTGACGGCGCCAATGCCAATAAGGGTACACAGACAGGGGCTTTCTACAGTTATCCCAGTCCGATTGCCGACAAGGGGTATCTGATTATCAAGGGAAAGTATGCGCTGAACCAGACGGATATACCGCAGGAGGTGAGTTACATGGTAGAGTTTGAGCAGTCGGTAGCGGGTACGGGTGGTTACATCGAGGTGAAGCCTAACCACCGCTACACGGTGCGCGTCACCGACGCCGACCCGTTCAAGCTGGATGTGAACATCACCGTTTCGGACTGGACGGATGGCGGGGACTTTGAGTATCAGCCGGAAAATGAACTGGCTATCGGGACACTGACAGGAGTCGGAGCAACCACTATTGCGGGTAACAATACAGCCACCGTCTCCCCGGATGAGACTGAATATTTCAGTATTCCTTTCACCAGCAATTCGGAAGCGGAATGCAACATTGTCTATACAAGTTCCGCGGGTGGCGGTGCCGAGTGGCTGAAGACGGAAATCACGCCGGTAACCCGTGCCGGATCGGCATCTTATACTTGTAAAGTGTCAAAAGCCGATGGATATTCTGGGAATCTTTTCCCGAAAGCCATCATCTTATTGCGCAGCAAGGCGGGGCGCGAAGAAAGCCAGATTGCAGTGAAAGCAGCCGTAGGAGTACCGGAAATTGCTGCGGTAGCAGTTACACCGTCAGAACCGGATGCGGCAAATACCTACACTGCCGGAAGTGAATCACCGGATGTAATCACAGGAACACTCAGCATGCAGAAACAGGCCAATGCCGGAACCACCTCGTCCATGAAACTTACTGTGACTGCCAAAGGCGGTAGCCGGATTGTCGGTTTGCCTGCCTGGCTGAAAGCGGATAAGACGGAAGGACATAGCACCGAAGCCATAGACTATACCTTGACGCTGGACCAAAATGCAAAGGATTTCCCCACAGGACCATTCCCGGCAAATGCGGCGGCAACCTTTGAGATACAGAATCTGTCGGATGCGGCAAAGAATGTGACGGTAACAGTTAATGTGACGGAAGCACCGTAAATAAGAAATGAAGAAGAAATGATAAAAAAGGTCTTTGTGACATAATAAAAAAACTTCTGAAAATAAAGAATCGGGTAGGAAGGAAACGATGGGGTTTTCTTCCTACTTTGGTTTGAATAGATTTCGTCTGGAAATATCAAAGGCTGTAAATTAGTAAAGCCCGAAACATAGAAAAAGCGTGATTCACAGTATAGTATACTCCCACTCCAATCCTCCGGCATGCTTACGCTTAGAGCTATCATTACAACACAGACAGATTGTCGAGCAGCTTATATTGTATTTTTCGGCAGCTTCTTTAAATGTATTGAATATTTCTCCGGTGGTGATACACCTTATCTTCTTACTTCTTTGTCGCACTGTATTCTTGAATTTACAGCTTTTACAGCTGCTTCCCCGCAATAAATTTCCCGGATATGCCTGCCAGGTCTTGCCACATTCACTACATTGTACTAATATGGGTTTATTCCTGCTTACATAGGTTCCTATAACTTTAATTGTAGGCAACAGCTTTGCGATTTCCTCAACAAAATCATCATGGGTTCTCCGTGCTTTATTGGCACATTTCGGACAGCCGGTTCTATTATATTTCGCTACAAGATGATAGGGTTGGGTAGACCATATATAGCCACATACTTTACATTTTATTCTTATAGAAGTATCAATATTGATATATTCTGCCAGAGGGATAATATTGGGCTGTAATGAATTTAATCTTTCAACAAAGTCATTATGTGTCATTTTTAAAGTACCGGCACATTTAGGACATCCCGAACCTAAACGTAAAGAAGACGGTCTCACATGCCATTCATGATTACAGACTTTACATTGTGCTTTAATTCTATTATTAGCTCCTGCAAAATCACCAATAATTTCAATCTTATCATTTATTTTAGACAGTTCTTCTCTAAATTCCTCAGTGCTCATTCGTCTTGAATCAATTTGAGCATTCTTCTTAATTTTTTCCCACTCACTTGTACCAAGGTTCGAATTTAATCCGAATTCGGAGAGAACCTTTTTTGTTATTTCAATCAGTTTATCTGTATTCCGGCGAGAAACAAGATCGCAATGTGTCACCAGGCAATTATCGAAAGGAACTGTTGCATCATCATAGTGGTCGTATATAGTTATGAGTTTGATGCCTTTATCTTTGCACAATAGATGCTTTTCCCAGTCTTTCGCTACCATATTTTTATGCCAGTGCCACGAACCGGGTTCTACGGCTACTTTTAAATCAGGCACATATATGTCTAATTCAACTCCTATCACCGTTTTTTCTCTTGACATGACTTTAGATTCGCCCAGAATATGAGCAAATGAGTGATATATGAACTGCTCTAAAAAGGAGGTGCAGGACCTGTGACAGTTAGGACAGCCACGTTGGTTCAGAACATCGTGAGGTCTTATTTGATACTCATATCCGCAGGCATTACAATGAAGCGGCATAAGTGTATGATTGTTTATATACATTGCACCTTCGCTGACAACAAGATTCGGATCGTTTTTATGGAGACGCTCCAAAAATATCTCCATCGTCAAGCGCTGAGACGCTCCTTTCTGGGATCGTCCACATTCCGGACATCCCCTGCCACTAAGAACATGTGCAGGAGTGATATCACACTCATGTCCACATTTCAAGAATCTGAATTTAGTTTTTTCGAGTGCCTTCACATACCGGCCAGTTATGATAACGTCATCTCTCAGGGATTTTAAGTCTTTCACAAACTCCGCATGAGATTTCAGTTTGACTCCGGCACACCTGGGACAGCCATGTCCGTGCAATAGACTTCCTGCACGCAGCGACCATTCACAACCACATTTATCGCATCTTACAGCAATTTTAGAGTTGTAATCCTTGTATGTTCCCAAGACAGTAACTTTTAAATTCTGTGCTTTCAATTCATGACAGAAGTCTATATGAGTTTTTTTCTTTACCATACGACTAAAACCGATCAAGTTATAAGCTAAATGATACTCATCAAGCCGGTAATTATCTCAACCTGAATTTTACCATCTTTTTGGCAGCACATTTCTCAGTCAATTCTTCTATGGTCTGAGTTGCATATTGTTTTGATAGCCCTATTTCAGCTGCCAACGTAATGACGTCAGCAAGTGCAGGTTCTCCTTTTCCATTTATAGTCGTGGTGTGGTAACCATTAAAACCGTTACTTGGTAAAAGGTCATAAGCCGGCGAAAGTTTCCATGCTCCGTTAGCCCATTGGAAAGACAAGTTTTTGGCATGATCATCCCTATTTGAAATCAATACATTGAACACCATCAATCGAAACATTTCTGCTACTTGCTCCATATCCTTGGTAAGATTCAGTGTTAGTTTAAGCAATATAGAGTAATCAAGGCTTGGAATCCGATAGTTAGCGTGAAGTAATCCTGCTGCACTTACCGTATGGATTTTACCTTGAGGAACTCTGTCAAATCGTTCGACTCCAAAGTAACGATTATCAAACAAGCGAGTTTCTGCCATCCGTATTCCACAATCACGAGCGAGCAATGAATAGTTGTACTCGATCTCTCCCACATCAGCAGGATCATTTGTAGCCTTAAATTTCACAAGCCATTCACGACCATCTACTTTGGTAAATACTTTGGGACGGGCACCACCCGATGAACCTCCATATTTATAAAGCAGGTCTACCGACCCTTTACTTTCCTTGCTCTCAAGTATCTTTGCAACTTCTTTTGCCAAGCTATCAAAATTGAGATACTCAGCATCAGTTACAACACTTTTATCCGGGTAATATTCCAACGCACCACGTCCTGTGGAGCCAATAAGAGATAACCGTTCTAAAATATTCAACTTATATGGATCTATTCCTCTTTCTTGCAAATAGCGATCAAGCAGAAGATTACCCCAACCATCAGGTAAGCTATCATCAAATACTCCGAAGTTTCCGCCAAACGGATCTCGCTTAGCCATTATCAATCCCGATTTCAACGGTAAATAGAATGGAGATATTGAGAAACCGGTCTGTATCCAATCCGCATCGTATTCAAAACCACACATACCTTCAGGCGTAAGAGCCATTCGCCCTATGCGCCTGCCAGATATAAAGACCTCTATTATTGAAATATTATCCATTTCTACTCCCCCGTTTTCGTTGTTTTAGTTGCCCTGCCCTTAGTATATCATCAATACTTTGATAGGTCTTACTGTTGAAAAGAGCTTCGAATTCATCGGTCATATCCAGCGCAAAGGCAAGCATCACCAGTGAACGTAAGGACATTTCCCCTGACGATTCAAAGCGCCTATAAGAAGCCAAAGAAACTCCTGATTTTGTAGCAAGCATATTTTGCGTCCATCCCTTTTCCAGTCGCCTCAACTTTACACGTTCAGCAATACCCAGCATCAATGAATCCGGAGTTTTACTTATAAGTGATAATATATTATCATTTATTCCATTTTCCATTTAATAATTACTATTATATGAGTACTTACAAAGTTAATCAAAGTTTCTCTATTATCAAACTAATAAGATGAAAATAATCACTTTAAAGTAGTTGGAAGGCTTCTATCCACCTTATTTCATTTTCCCCAAAATCTTAGGAAACTGCCAAAAGAACAACAGCGTACAGAAAATTGCAGCCGTAGCATCGGATATAGCCTCAGCTGCATATACCCCGGTCACTCCCATATAATGCGACAGTATCAATGCTAACGGAATCAACAGAATAGCCTTGCGGAGCAAAGCGATAAAAATGGATATCTTAGCCTGCCCCAGTGCAACAAACATATTCTGACAGGCACGTTGCAAGCCGAAAATAGTCATACCACCCAGAAAGACAGGCATGGTCCAACGGACCGTTTCTATCAACTTTTCATCACTTGTAAAAGCTGATGCAACCGTTGACGGGAACAGGATCATAAGCAGCATCAGAATCAAATTAAAAGAGAACATCGTGATCAGTGCAATACGGAAACAGTCCTTCACACGCTGCTTGTCACCATGGCCATAATTGTAACTTACAATCGGAATAAAGCCTTGCGCAAACCCCGTCAGCGGCACACTGGCAAATTGCATCGAAGTCTGTAATATCGTCAACGCACTGACGTAAATATCTCCAAAATCTTTCAAGCTACTATTCAGCACAAAGCCCACCAAACTCTCTGTACTGGCCATAATGAACGGAGATACTCCCAGTCCCAACATCGCAACAACAATTCCCCGGTTCAACTTCATATAGTGCCTCTCCAAAGGCAGAGAAGCCTTCCGGGAAAACAGGAAAGACAGTACCCATGCGGCACTGCAAGCCTGAGAAATCACCGTAGCCAAAGCAGCACCTTTCACCCCCATATCAAACCAGAAGATAAAAATAGGATCAAGAATGATATTTAATAAAGCTCCGATTAAGACAGAGTACATGGCAATGGCAGGACGCCCCTGCGCATTGATAAAGGAATTGAGTCCGGTGGAAATCTCTACAAAAACAGTTCCCAGCAAATAAATGGAAAGGTAATCGACCGCATAGCCCAATGTATGTTCCGAAGCGCCTGTAAAGAGCAGGATAGGCTCCATGAAGGTATAGGCAATGAAAGAAGTAATTAACGTAAATAGAATCAGCAAGGTAAAACCATTCCCCAATATCTTTCCGGCACGCTGGCGGTCACCTTGTCCGAGGGCTATGGCAGCCAACGGTGCACCACCACCGCCCACTATTGCTGAAAAAGAAGAAATCAACACCACGAGAGAAATTGTCACCCCTACGCCTGCCAATGCATCCGTCCCGATGCCCGGTATGTGTCCGATATAGATACGGTCGACAATGCTATAAAGCAAATTGACGAATTGTGCTGCTACTGCCGGAAGCGCCATCTTGAAAACCAGTGGCAACATACGCTCGGTTCCCAGACGTTCTTCATATTTATTGATCATCGTGATTCTTCTTTTCTAAAAACGAGTGCAAAGGTACAAGAATTTCCACTCGACCCCAAAGTAATGGGGCGGCTTTTACAGGAAACGGAAATAAAACACTTCTACTAGCATTACAGAAGAAAAGTGTCCCGGCAAAACTGTATCAAGAGCTATGAACCCTAACTATAGTTTCCTCGATTGTGAAAGTATAGTATAGAAAAATCAGAGTTAAATATCTGCAAGAGTTTACAAACTAAAGATAACTCAACAGGAGTTAGCAGAGAAGGTTGGTACGGCAAGAAGTTATATTGCCCGCGCCTTAGGCATCGAGTTCACACCTACGTTTTTATAATTCACTGAAAATGTAAAATGAAAGTGTGTCACAAACCCAATAGGTAAATGACACACTCTTATAATAGAAATTAGCGATTTGCCTTACGCTTCTTCACCTCATCCACGAGTTTCGAAAAAGATTTATCCCTTTTACGCTTTTCATGTTCGGAAGTAGAGAAATGCCACGCTTCCCGTCGAAGTTTCAGATAACTTTCATAGACCTTGCGGTCCAATACGCCACTACTTACCGCTTCTAAAACGGCACATCCGGGTTCGTTGATGTGCTTGCAATCCTTGAAACGACACGATGCAGCATAATCTGAAATCTCCAATACCTCTGCAAGAGAATCGGGATCGTCAATGGCCAAGCCAAATTCCCGGACGCCCGGAGTATCGATTAATACACCTGAACCGTCCATCAATACCATCTCCCGACGAGTAGAAGTATGTCTTCCTTTTCCCGTGGACAGGCTAATATCAAACGTTAGCAATACCGATTTCTCGCAAAGCGCATTCACCAGAGAAC
>ENA-OPDH01003167-OPDH01003167.1-human-gut-metagenome-genome-assembly--contig:-NODE-3167-length-10011-cov-6.744174_pt1 | contig 10011 bp, 10 predicted proteins | sample MGYA00241260_ERZ501500 | MGnify/ENA primary metagenome ERZ501500 (study PRJEB25962, sample SAMEA2042519) | human gut metagenome | biome: human gut; feature: human-associated habitat; material: faeces...
GTAAGACGAGTGTATCGCAGACAAAAAGGGAAAGATTCTGCATCTTTCCCTTTTTAAATTTATTATTTTTCAGTAAATTTATCTTGTTATTTAGTTGCGTGTGCCCGCACCTCATGCAACCGGATTTCCTACATAAATTCGAATTTAATCTGTATTCGCCGCGAGCACCATTCTTATTACCCGTTGAACCATTATTGACTTTACCTAAAATTACTATTCCTATGAAACAGTTTTTATCTTGTCTTTTCATTATTCTGGTCTGTTTCTCTTGTACTAAATTCGAGGAGGAATATCAATGTGAGGAAATGCTGCCCGAAACGAGGACCGGAATGGCATTGAGCAACGGCAATCCCTATTCATTCAAAAATATCCAATCGGCAGCCAATCAAATAGCCGTTTTTGAAGGAACGACTCCTATACGTTTAACTCCGACTCATCTATATGTCCGGTTTTTCGTACAAGATACGGTTCAATATTGCATGTTGAGTGACAGTATGCGTTTATCGCTTTACCCGTATCCGTTGGACCGCCGATTAAGTTCCGGTGAAATGCACCAGTATTTAACCAATCAACACAATCAATATTTTTATTCCGTATTGCCGATAAAAAATCTATCTATTCTTTCCAGTGTGCAATGCAATATTTTGGACACTTTGTATATGCAACCGACCAATTCTTTGTTGAGAACAAACTCTATGGAGAATGAAGAAGAGATGATGGACGGAAATACGGACGAGTCTTCAGGAGTGGAGAATGGTTTGTATAGGACTTCAGCCACGGCTGTTCAATTGTCAGAAGCAGGCTGGGAAAAAGTGCTTAAGCAGGCCAAAAAAAATGTAGGTATAGAGCTCCCCACCGGGCCATCTTCTACTGCATCGGGCGACTGGTATCCTTCCGTCAGGGTTACGTATCAGGATGACAAACTGACCGACCCCATCCCGTTACCCGGGGTAAAGGTCGTCGTAAGAGATTTTACGAATGAAGGATTCGCCTATACCGGAACGGACGGTATTGCACGGGATATTGCAGCCAATTCCGGCCGATGGTTCACCGATTATGTGCAATATGTCCTACGGTTTGAAAATGACCAAGGCGGTACCGAGTGGATTATTCGCGATTGCGGGTATTTAACGGCGGAATATCACAATGAGGACATGATGAATACGAACTGGAATTTATTTATTAATGCCCGAAAAAATGATACTCCCCACCGGTTACAATGTTTCGCAGCTACCCACTTGGGAACCTATGCCTTTATAATGGGGCAGAATGTACTGAACAAGAACTTCAAGAATTTCGACCATTTGATGGTTATCGGTGTCTTCCCGGAAGAAACATGCATAGAACATCCCGGAGCCGGCGGATGGTTTATTTGGGATGAACGGCTAAACCGCTTGAGTAAGCGTACCGACATAAAAATTTATGGTAGAGTAAAAGCCAATGAATACGTATCTAAAGCAGCTATGGTAGCTTCTACTATCCATGAATTTGGCCATGCCTCCCATTTTCAATCCGTTCTCAGCACTCCGGGATCGGACAGAAACAAAAATTATAAAAGGGCTGAAAACAAAATGGTCGAAAGCTATGCTGTTACTGTGGAATATTATATATCCAGTCTCATTTACGGACGAACGAAAGCAGGAGATTTATTACAGCATGGTTCTCATCCGGATTATACTAAAGTCGGACCTTCGTTGATATGCAACGGAGTTACGGTAGAAGATTTGCAAAATACCGTCATCTATTCCGCAACCTTCGCAGAATGGATGCAGAAGATATGGGAAGTCCCGAGAGTCCAGGACAAACTGGATAGAAGTGTTTTCGATTTGATACTCGACAACCCGTACCGTCTCATTTTAGACAATTACAACGAGATGCTGAAAGGACCGGAACATACGTCCGTCGGAGTAAAAAATGATTATTATATCGATTCCCGTTATGTGGGAGATGTCGAGGTCCTGTCGTTCGAGATTTCGGGCGAAGGATACAACATCGAATCGGATGCTAAACAAGAACATTTTTACGTAACCTTTTCTACAAGAGGAAAACGTACGATAACGCTCACGGTCAATCATCTGAAACTGAATGCCGTTTTGCGTGCCGTTATGGAAGTCGATGTTGCAGACCCGCCGGAAATCATCGCCTGTGCCTTGTCGAGTACGCAGCCGCGTATCGGGGACAGAAATTGTTATACGATCAAAAACTATCCAAATACCGTTATTCCGTATTGGTCAATCGGACGGTATGAAAACCGTCAGTTCGTGGATTACTCTTCCCACTTCTTCATTTTGGATGCCCCCTCCGAAGAATACTTTTATATCGTACCGAAATTCGGAGGCAAATATGTCATCCAAGCCAAATTGTCAATAGGTATGGGTAAATATGAGACGTTGGAATTGGAAATCAACGTCCCTACTGAAACTGTCAGAATGCCGGGAGTTGTCACACCTTGGCCGAACGATTCTACTTATATTACCAGAGTAAGAGCTTACCTGAAAAACAATGGTACTGCCCAAAAGCGTATCATATACAATGCAGGACCTTTTTACTCGATTTCGTCTGATACTTTGGGCGGTAGTTATGATTTCTATGCTTTTTCCAATCTGCCGTTCGAGAACCATCCGAATTACAGTTACATCGTTCCATTGTATGAAAACAAATACCAGAACAATCAATTCGCTTATGATACGAAGATATACAGTGAATGGGGCAATACCGCAAACGACACTCCGGTATTATGTTATATTTATAGCGGAGTGCGTCCCGGCGCAGTTCCACTGTATTCGATTGAAGAGGTACGATTGGAAAACAATGTAATCGTAAACGCATTCAGATATGTATCGACAGCAGACAAACCCAACCAACAATACACTTCTACCGATCCTGTTACGAAAAAAGCATATACATTGAAAACCATCAATCACGGCCGAATCGGTTATGTGTATCCTAATTCAGAGCTATAATAACGAACGAAGGCCGGGAAGCAAATTCCCGGCCTTTATCGTTTCTACGGGACCTCTTCCCCGGCTATATTTTTTCGTATTTGGCATATAGGAGGGTCAGCGTCGCCGAAGGTTTGCAAAGGTACTGCACTTCGGTCGAGAGCCTCGTTCGGTAAGCGGCATCGGCATACCAGCCGGCGAACCGCATCCCTGCACTGTACTGCGGGGCCCGCAGGGTGCATCCGTTTTCGTAACAGGCGATGCGCAGGGTTCCGTCCTCCTGGCGCAGGTAGTACGGAGCGCCGGTCACCGTGAGCGCTTCATCACCGTAAGGCGCTACCCGAATCTCGTTGGCCAGCATGTGCCGGAAGGTGTAGGTCTTGCGGAATCCTCCGTCATCGACCAGCAGCACGTCGTACTCTATCCATCCGTTCGCCTCGGTCACGACGGGCGGATTGTAGATTACCGGCAGGGCATTTGGGCCGTTTTGATTCCACAGGGCGATCGTCCCGGTCTGTCCGTAAGGATTGGTGTTGAATTTGAAACAGGATGCCACGCCTTCCCGGAGCGTCACCGTGCCGCTTATCTTGCGCCCGGCCGTATTCCCGGCAATGTCGAAATGCAGATTCCACGCCTTCGAGGGGATGCAATAGCCGGAAAGTGCTGCGTCGGAGTTCTCCAAATCGTCGTACACGTCGAGCGTGTAGCACTGCACGCGGGTGTCCACTTCGCTCTCGCCCTCGATGGTGATGTCGAGCGAATAGCGGGTATTGCGGCGGACGTTGAAATCCGTCGTGTTGTTCTCTCCGAGATATACCCGGTATTCGAGCACTTTGTTTTCCCGCACGGCCCGAATCATCAAATACGTCGCATACTGCGGGGCATGGTCGGCATCCTTCAGCCGCTGGTCGGTAACGGAGGCAACAATACCCTGACAGTTCTGCGGCATGTACAGTTCATCCGTATAGCGTCCTTGTCCGTCCATTACGATACTCCGGTTGCTGGAAACATATTCGTCTTCCTGCGCCGAAGGAGCCGTATCGCCGAAAATTGCTCCGCGCCGGGGTATGTTGCAGACTTGCAGCGACACGATCTCCATACCTTTCATGGCAGGAGCTGCGGAAATGCTGTACGTTATTTTGGCCATATCCCTTTCGAGTTCCAGCGGCGGCAGCGTCACCCGATTGCCCGGCTGCTGCTCGATTTGAAGTTCCCGCATCGCCGACATGGGCAGGCTCCGAAGCCCGACCATAAAGTTTACCGTCCTGTCAGTAACTTGCGCATACTGCAATTCCCCCAGGTCGGCATAGGCATTGGCGATGACATAGAGTTCGTAGTTTCCCGGGACGCAATTAAATTCCAGCTCCATAGACGTAAGATAGCTGTGCAGAACCAGCTCCCGGGAGTAGGCATCGAAAAGATAGACGTTCAGGTCGTTTACCGTGTCTTCATCCGCCGCGCGTGTTACGCACGCCATCTGCCCGGCCTGTACGGGCATAACGACCCGTACTTGCCCTTCAGGAATGTTCCGCTCCCCGGCGGGCTGTATCTCGCGCGAGCAGGCGGCACATCCCGCAGCGACGAGGCCGCAAAGAATAATCATTGATTTGAGTTTCATCGGAAGTTAATTTTTGAGGGTTATAGATTTCGTTTTATACGGTATCGTCCGACTCCACGAGCCGAAAAGAACACTCCACCTCCTGGTGCTGCCCGAAGTTGTCGGTTACGATAAAGTGCAGGGAGGGATCGTCGCTGCCCGTCGGCCGGTACCAGAGCGTAAAGCGCCACGTCAGCGGGTCGGAAACGTACAGGTCGGGAACCACGCGCAGCTCGTACTCCTCGCGGTCCGTGTAGTACATCCCGCGCGAATCGCGCAGCGTGCCTTTTCCGTCGGTCTGTACCCAACTGAATCCGTACTCCGCGCCTGCGTAGTCGCCTTCGCGCTCCAGGGTGAAGCGTATCTCCACCTCTTCGCCCGGTGCGACTTCTGCGGGCAGCGGCCAGGTGGAAATTTTGAAAGAATACTCCTGCCGGACCTCGATGCCGTCACTGCAGGCTGCCGCCAGAAGTCCTGCGCACAGCAGGCAGGCGGCCGTTCATACGTGTGTTTTCATCTGTGTTGTTGTTTGTGTTAGAATTTGTTGTCGTTGCACCAGGCCGCCAGCCGTCGGTCGTCGTACATGGCGCTCGGTTTCCCGCACCGCTCCAGATGTTCGATGACGAGCGGCCGGGGCAGTATGCCCCGGCAGACATAGGTCGAACCGCAGGGTGTGCCTTTCGTGGCGGAGTATTCGATACGTCGGTCGAACATCAGCAGCTGCAGCTGAACTCCGGCCAAAGCCCGCATACAGCTTCCGTTGCTGAAAGTGTTGTTCGAAAGGAGCAGGGCGAAAGGCTTACCCAGAGCGATGCACCGACGCAGAATCTCGGTCTTACGGCTGTACGGCGGGTTGGAAAGCAAAATATCCCAATGCGGTGGTTCGAAGTTGAAGAAATCCTGTCCCCGGGACAGATGCGACCATACGCAGCGGATGCCGAGTGAGCGCAGGGCCCGGACATATTCGCTGTATTCGGTATCGAAAGGGCATCATACGATTTTGTCGCGTGGAATATATTTCAAAACAGGAACTACCGCATAGTGCGGCGTATAGTATTCGTCGCCGGGACGTTTGTAGATACGTGCGATTTCCATAGCGATTGACGTAGCTTTAGTTGATGATGAAGCGTATCCCGACGGATACGGTGGTGCGGAAGAGTGTGACGGAGGAACCTGCGGTGATGCGTTGTGCCACTTCCAGCGACAGAGCTACCCGGTCCGAAAGAAAGGCGGACAGCTCCGCCGAGAGTGCTCCGCCCCATAGTACGGCGTCGCCGTTTACCAACCGGGCCCCGTCGTAGAGCGTCCTGCTGCGGCCGCCGACTGTTTCATAGCCGACCAGCAGAGTACCGCCCGCAGATACGCGGACGTGATAGCCCCGGTCGTGCAGCAGGTGGACGTAGTAGCCGACACCGGCCAGGTATTGCCGCTGGGGTATGCACTGCGGGCCGTAGCGGAAGTCGCGGTGCAGATATTCGACTCCGAACTTCCAATGTGTGCGGTTCCGGTTTGTCCGCTCCAGCGCTTTGGCCGTACCCCATGCGTACTCTCCGTACCGGCTGCATACGCTCAGTCCGTCCACCGTTCCTGCCTGCATGTGTAGTGATAGCTGGCGGTGCAGGTCGCGCTGTGCTGCGACCTCGGTTGCCGGGCAGATGCCGAGGAGCAGAAAAAATGCGGTGATAAGTCCTTTCATGTCTCTTGCGTTGTTATCGGGATTCGGGAATAGGTTTGGCGGCGAGGATGTCTCGGTTTTCGACACGGAGACTTTGGTGGCGTCCTCCGCCTCGCTCATAAATATCTATGTGCAGAGCTTTACCGTCGGGAATGGTCATCTTGGGAATGGCCCACACGGTACGGCCCGTCTTGCCCGTGTCGATTTCGGACAGGGGGTGCAGGCGGCGGACGGGAACGATTTCTATATCCTGCACGGCCGTGCGGCGGGGCAAGCGTTTGTCCCGAACATACATGCGGATATGGTCTATGTCGAAGGGTATGCGGCTGTCATTGCGCATTTCGATACCGAAATAGAGCCATCCCTCGCTGTCGATATAGATTCCTGTGAGAAGCGTTTGCAGTCCGTAGCGCTTGTAACCGATATGTTTAATCTGCGGCTTGTCATTGTTGTAAATTTGTTCCATCGCACTGTCTATGCGAGCTGCGTCATCCCCGTCCAGCGCATCGAGGCGCACAGGTACCGTCGGCGCTTTCCCTTCAGGAATTTGCGCTTGCAGGTCGTTCATAATGCGTATCGAGAGCTGCCCGGGGTCATCGGCATACCGCACGTCGAAAGCGTAGAAGCGGCCGTCGGCGGTGATAACCGTCAGATTGGTTTCTGCCTGAAAGTCGCGCACGGCAGCTTTCAGTCGCACGACGTTGGCCGCTCCTGTGGCTTTGTCGGCGATGATATCCGTCGAACCGAGGTCCACGTACTGCACGGGGGCAGGAAAAATCAGGTGCGTGGTCTTGTTGAACGACACTTCGACCTGACGGGGTGTTATCTCCGACTGCGGTATCTGGGCCTGCCCGCTGCGACCTGCGCAGAGGCAGAGCAGAAAGACGATGTATCTTTTCATGGCTATTTTTCGATTTTACTGTTCCGAGACAAGAAAAAGCGTGTGTCCCGCTTTGAGCGTTATTCGCACTTCGCGCAGTTTGGCCGAGAGGTACTTCGTGCCTCCCGAGAGGAGCGAGCGGGTAAGGTCTGAAGCGATTTGCTGACCTGCACCGCGTGTCACCGTAATCCCCGAGCCGAGGTTGTTGCCGGCACTCGCCGCTGCCTCTTTGAGTGCCGAGCGCTCTGCGGTATCGGGAATGAAAAGTCCCGGCTGGCCGTCCGTATCGTAGGCCGTAAGATTGACAGTGAGAAGTCCGGCGTCGGATGCGAGCGACTGCACCCGGATACCGAGCCTTTGGCCGCTGATTGTGGCCGTGCCGTAGATTATCGTTCCTTCCGGCAGGAGGGTCTCTCCGGCCTGCACCCGGTCGAGCAGCCGCAGGCGTACCCGCTCCCCGGCCGCGATGCGCTGTTCACCGGCGATGCAGGCGCGAATCATACCGGTCGGAGTCGTCGTATCCGGTCCCACTGCGGTACGGAATGCCCGGTTACGGGGTACGTCCGGCAACGTGTCGGGCACGGCGAGTGTCGAAGCTACCGACGAGACAGGACGCACGAGGACTATCCGTTCGGCTGTCCGCACCGTCGTGGGAACGGATGCGGACTGTTTTTTGCTTTCTGTCGTACCGTTTTGGGGAAAGTAACGTGCTGCCAGAGCGTAGCTGCGCTCCATCAGCGCTTCTGCGGAGGGCGGCTCCGGGGGCAGGGTTCGCTGTTCTTCGAGGCGGCGGGTCAGCTCCTCGACCTGACGCTGCAACGCCTCGAGCTGAGTATCGCTCTTCGAAGCCTTGTGTTCTAACCCATAAAAGCCGCTTATCGTCCGCGTAGCTTCGGCATGGGCTTCCCGCACCCCAACTAAAGCATCCGCCCGATGTGTCGGTTCTTCTTCCGTTGTATCCAGCAACGAGAAAGAGTCGCTGTCGAAACGCTGTATTCTGCGGCGTTCTTCCTCTTCACTTTCCACATGTGCCAGCGCTTTGGTCTTGCTCGCCTCGATTCTCACGCCGCGTCCGTCAGGAATAGAAACATCGAGTCCTGCGGCATCCTGCGGCATCGTACTACGGGCACTTCGAAAAATGAAATACATACCCGCCGAAAAAGGAACGAGCAGGATCAATACGGCAATCAACATTTTCTGTCGTTGTTTTCTGCCGGAGGCGCCGTTGCCTTCCTTTCCAGTTTTTTGTTGCTTATTCTCTTTCATCCCGTATGTTCAAAGGTTCAACGTATTCGATTCGTTCGGGAACAGTGCCTGAAAATCCCCGCACGAGCAGCCAGACATCCAGCATGGCCAACAGACAAAGCATTGTCAGAATAAGGATTCGTTTTTGCCGTTCGGAAAGCCTTTCAAGAGAGCTGCGTAATTTCGTTCGTATCGTTCGGAAAGATTCCTGCAATTTCAGACAGGTGCGTTTAACGGTCATGCGTTCCCAAGTTTTTATTTTCCACGATTGTGAAGCGTTCGATAAGGAATCCTTGCGGATTATTGTCCGAACGGGACACGTCCACCAGGCAGCAACTGGTAATCAGGCTGCGTTCGGTTACGACACTTTCACGAACTATCTGCTGCCGGGCGAAGGTCTTGATGCGATACGGATAGCTTCCGAAATCGCACTGCATGCTGTCAATGGCAATGCGTTGAATGACATTTCCGGCAATCAGGCGGTTGTAATATCCTGCCTCCTGCAAGTCTCGGTAACAACTTAAGGCGCTTTTGTCGGCCAACAGCAAAGCCCGGTTGATGTTGCCTTCTATCGCATCCTTATCCGGAGAAAGCGAGAAAAACAACTCATGAAAACGCCTCACATGCTCCCGGGCTTCCACCGGACGATTCTGCTGAAGATCCTGTGAAAGCGCGAGCATGAGCGATTTGCCCTGCTCCAGTACATAAATTTTTTCGCGTTGTTTCTCAGCGTACCTGAATGACCCCAATACGGCGATGACTGCTACCAGAGCGCACAGTCCCAAAAATAACATGCTGAAAAGCCTGATATGCCGGAAGCTGCTTTCAAAGTTCTTCAATGATTTGAACTCCATAATTTCTACTTTTTATTGATTTTGGTTGACCGCACGTCGATATGCCTGCGTACTCCTTCACGGGCCCTGCCCGCAACATTGCCTATGGTGGAACCCGCAATACCCGCTGCATGTGTCAGTGTCCAAGCTCCCAGATGGGTGACGATACGGTTATAGCTGCCGATACCCGACGCATGGACGATCCATCCGGCGATACTCGGAATGGTGAAATAACCGCAGATTCCGATGAGCAGAAAGACCAGCGATGCGCCGTTTTCGGCGCTGAACGTATAGGAAGGATCTATGGCCAGCATCTCCATATCTTTCTGTATCGAAAGTACCTGTAAACGGGCCAGAATAGCGCCGAACAAATCGGAAATAGGCAGCCATAAGTATACGCTGATGTATTTCGACAGCCACTGTGTAAGCGAAGCGTGGAACTGCAATATATGATATTAGGGAAGTCTAATAAAGACCAAAATGAAAAAAAGAGCTAAACAAGTGCAAATATAATCATTGATATACTGTATTTTATGTGGTATCAGATTCGGGAATAACTTTTTAATTTGTCTTAATCCGTTGCAAGTTTCTTCGGGATATACGGGAACATTTACGGGAATTTGTTATACCTTTGCCGCATAACAGAAAAAGCAACGCCGATGAAAGTTTCCGTCTATCTGAAGAAATGCTCCCCAGAGACCTCGAACATCTGTTTCCGGGTCAGGGAGAAGAGTGTGGACATAAAGGTGGTCTCACCTCTTGAGGTGCAGGACAGCTACTGGGATTCCGATACTCTCAGTTACAGACGCACGACGGCTGGTCCAGCCGTAGAGCAGAAA
>ENA-OPDH01003169-OPDH01003169.1-human-gut-metagenome-genome-assembly--contig:-NODE-3169-length-10009-cov-3.016275_pt1 | contig 10009 bp, 7 predicted proteins | sample MGYA00241260_ERZ501500 | MGnify/ENA primary metagenome ERZ501500 (study PRJEB25962, sample SAMEA2042519) | human gut metagenome | biome: human gut; feature: human-associated habitat; material: faeces...
GTAGATATAAATGAGGCTGCATTTACAGACGTGGCAACAGGAGTGCTCATCAACTCAGATTTCCTCAACGGCCTTGAGGTAAAGGATGCAAAGGAGAAGATGATCAAGTTCCTTGAGGAGAAGGGTATCGGTCAGGCAAAGACCAACTACAAGCTCCGTGACTGGGTATTCTCACGTCAGAGATACTGGGGCGAGCCAATCCCGATCGTTCATTGTCCGAAGTGCGGTGATGTAGCGGTTCCATATGAGGAGCTTCCGCTTCGTCTGCCGAAGATCAAGGATTTCCAGCCAGGTGAGGACGGACAGTCTCCACTTGCAAAGATCGATTCCTTCGTAAACTGCAAATGCCCGAAATGCGGCGGCGATGCCAAGAGAGAGACTGATACCATGCCACAGTGGGCTGGATCTTCCTGGTATTTCCTTCGTTATGTGGATCCACACAATACAGAAGCTCTTGCAGACCGCAAGAAGATGGAATACTGGATGCCGGTTGACTGGTACAACGGCGGTATGGAGCATGTAACCAGACATATGATCTACTCCAGATTCTGGCATCATTTCCTGTATGACATGGGAATTGTCAATACTCCGGAGCCATATGCGAAACGTTCTGCGCAGGGTATGATCCTTGGTTCAGACGGTGACAAGATGAGTAAATCCAAGGGCAACGTTGTTGACCCGCTTGACATTGTAAATGAGTATGGTGCAGATGCACTTCGTACCTACGTTCTCTTCATGGGTGACTACGGCGCAGCTGCTCCGTGGAACGACAGCTCCGTAAGAGGCTGTAAGCGTTTCCTTGAGAGAGTTGCAGGACTGACCGATATCATGACAGAGGAGCCGGCAGCCAAGGATATGGAGGTTAAGATCCATAAGGCAATCAAGAAGGTATCCTCCGATATTGAGGCTATGAAGTTTAACACTGCAATTGCCTGCCTGATGACTCTTATCAATGAGATTTATGCAGTTGGCAAGATCAGCAAGGATGACCTTGTGATCTTCATCAAGCTCCTTTGCCCGTTTGCACCTCATCTTTGCGAGGAAATCTGGGAGACCATCGGCGGAGAAGGCTTACTTTCCCTTTCCCAGTGGCCGGAATATGAAGAGAGTAAGACTGTAGAGGACTCCATAGAAATCGGTGTTCAGGTCAACGGTAAGGTTCGCGGAACTATTGTAATCCCTAACGGCTGTGCGAAAGAGGAAGCTCTTGAGATGGCTAAGAAGGATGAGAGAGTGGCTTCCTTCCTGGAAGGAAAGAATCTTGTGAAAGAGATTTATGTACCGAATAAGATTGTAAACTTTGTTGCGAAATAAAGATTACTGGAATAGAGAAACTCTCCACTGAATGATCGGTGGGGAGTTTTTTGAATTACAGCAGTTATCTTCAAATAAAAGAATAAAAGACTATCTTATAAAAGAAGATCAGTGGTCAGATAATATGAAGACTGACGGCACACTTGGAAAATTATAGCCAGAGAAAATGCAGAGATAGTCCACTGCTGGCTATAGAAGTATATAGAAAATGTATAAAACGATTATGACTGTTTTAAGAAATTAAACGCCTGCTCATAATGGAGAATGCGGTTTTTTTGATTTTCCAATAAGGTGGTTCGCTTTAATTCAATGGCAATTGTGTAATCTACAAGTTCTTTTCCAGTGCAGTCGAGAAGACGATATTTCTCGATAAGCTGCTGTTCGGAGATGGATTGAACATCGACAGCTGTAGTCGCTCTTTCTTCTGTTAACCCTAACAGGTAATCTGTAGAGACATGAAAAAGCTGCGACATCTTTATAAGGAATGGAAAGCCTGGTTCCCGAATGTCCATTTCGTAATTACGCAAAGTGTTGGCAGGAATGCCAAGCTCGGCAGCGAAAGCGTCGCGATTGCGATAACCATGTTCTTTACGCAGCTGCATAAGTCTTTTTCCAAAAGTCATGATAAAAATCCCTCCATTTTCTATTATTGATTGACAAAATCATATAGAATAGATATAATATACTCACCAGAACAGCTGGAAGGTAGATGCTCTCTACCTGATCCTGTTATATTGGGTGTTGACTATTGAGATAGCCGTTCCGCAACTTTCCGAGGGTTAGGACGGCTATTTCTTATGTATGGCGAATTCCAGAATAGAAACAAGTAAAATACCTGCGGTTAAAATAACCATAAATTCTTCATAGGTTGACATAAGTATCACCTCCTCCATAAAAACTCGGATGGGTGAGAGCACGTCCCCCAGCTGCTCGGGAAAATATATTAAATTTGAAATACATATATTTATTATATAGAATAATTCGAATTACGTCAATAAAAAATATCCAAAGAAGGAATAGAATATATAAATACACTCAAAATGAGTAAAGAATAAGGAGCTGAAAAACGATGAATGGACTCAGCCAAAAACGATATCTCGAACTCCCCCTCCCAACCGAAGACGATCCCCGCTCAGACCAGCAGCGGATCCTGGATAGTCTGGCGGCAGCAGGTGTGGAAGAGCGAGTTCATATGCCTGTCCACATTTTGCGGAAGTTATACCCCTTGCTGGACAACGCAAAGTGGAAAATAACGGTTTCCCTTGCCTGGAATGGGGAAAACTGGGAAATGGTGGAGATAGAGGAAGGAGATACCACCGCGCAGCATTATGGGCTGGCGGTGGATCTGGGAAGTACCACTGTGGTGGCGAGACTTCTGGACTGCAACAGTGGAGAGATTTTGAAGGAAGTCAGCTGCTTCAATAAGCAGATCCAGTGGGGGACAGATATTCTGTCCAGGATTTTTTACTGTAAAGATAATAGGGAAAAGCTGGAAGAAGTGCGGCGGGCTACGGTGGAATCCATTTGTGAATGCATGGATAAGTTGGATGCAAGTCTGGAAATGCAAGGTACATCTTCTGAACAAAAGTCAGAAAATAACGGTGTGAGCGAATCGGGTGACGATAGAGGGGCGAAAAATGCTGCTAAAAAAGCGAGAACTATTTCACAGAGCGCACTCTCCATGGTAATCGCGGGCAACACCACCATGATTCATTTCCTTCTTGGAATGGACGCTTTCTGCGTCTTTTATACCCCACACGCAGTCCATGCCGACCGCCCCGGCTTTTTGCTGGCGCGCGATCTGGACATTCCGCTGAAAGGCTACGTTTATTGTTACCCTGCCAAGTCAAACTACCTTGGAGGCGATATTATCAGCGGCATGATTGACACTGAATTATACAAGAAAAACGAGATCAGTGTTTTCTTCGATATCGGAACCAACGGCGAGCTGGTGATTGGAAATAAAGAATTTCTTCTCTGTGGTGCAGGCGCAGCAGGACCAGCGCTGGAGGGAGGCGTGGTGCGTACCGGAATGCGGGCGGACATAGGGGCAGTAGATGAAGTGAAGATAAGGGATGGAAACATCTTTGTGCATGTAATTGGAAATTCTGCGCCTCAGGGAATCTGCGGTTCCGGCATCATAGACCTGATCGCAGAGCTTTTTCTGGAGGGCTGGATCGACATCCGCGGCAAGCTTTCTCCGGAAAAAAGCCCTCTTATCCAGGAGAGAGACAACCAGCTCTGTGTGGAATATGCCCCCGGTCTGTACTTCTACCAGAAGGACATCGACGAATTCATCCGCACCAAATCCGCCGCTCACACCATGGTGGAGATCATGCTCCGGGAGTCCGGTCTTGAGCTGAGTCAGGCAGACCGCTTCTACGTGGCAGGAGCCTTTGGCAAACACGTATCCAAAGAATCCGCCATCACCATCGGCATGTATCCCGACATGGACCGCGACCACATTATCAACGCTGGAAACTCCTCATTGGAAGGAGCCCAGAAGCTGCTTTTAAACCGAAGTCTCCTCACAGATATTGACCAGATCCTGGAAGAAATGGTTTATATTCAGTTCGCCGAAGTGGAGGATTTCCTGGAACTAATGGTAGCAGCCCAGGCTTTGCCCCATACAGATTATAAGCGGTATCCTACGGTTATGGAGAAATTAAAGGAAATGCAAAAAATATTTAAGAAATAGTTATTTTTGCGAAGCAATTTTGGAGCAAAAATGTCAGATAGCTGTAAAATCTAAACATTCGATGAGGCAACTATATATTCAGCAGCCATATTAGAAGTCTTAATTCCGGAGGAATCTACCAGCTTTTTGGAATAGCCGGTGCTGACCTTCACAGAATTTTGATTTAAAAGCCGGTATTCTTTTGGATTCATTTCTACAAATTTACAGAAGGTAGAACGGAAATGTTGTCTGCTGTTATAACCGCAAAAAAAGGCAATGTCTGTAATAGAAAGCGTTGATGATTTTAGAAGAAACTTTGCTTTTTCAATGCGGTGATTATTAATATAGTCATTAATAGTACAATTGTGATATTGAAAGAAGAGCGCACACAAATAAGAGCGGCTGATTCCTACGAATTCTGCAATTTCTGAAATATGTAAGGAGTCAGTCAGGTGCTCATCAATATAATCACAAGCCTTGCGGATATACTGGGTTCCAGATAGCTTGCTGTTATTTAGCATAATGTTACGGCTGAGTTCTATTAGAACTCTGAAAAATCCCAATCGAATCAATGCAATATTGTCTTTAAGATCTAATTCACATTTCTTTTTTAAATCCATAAGACGAGAACGCTTTTCCAGATGGAGAAGCAGGTCTTTAAAAGCACATCCAAGGTCAGAAGAATCCATTCCAATCATGAAATTGGTATAAGAAGATTCAAAAAAACTGCGAAAAGAATCGCTTGCAGTAAGCAGATAATCTAAAGGAATGGAAGACGAATGCTTCTGAAAATTAAATTCAATATTTAAAATTGAACAGGGAGCATTTTCCTGTACAGTCAAACTGTGGCAAACATTTTTAGCAATAAAGATAAACTGATGGGCACTTAAGGGATAAGTGTCAGAATTAACGGAAACTGTACAGTTCCCTTTGGTGACGTACATGATTTCGTACCTGGCGTGGGAATGAGGTTTCATTCTGTATTGAAGAATAGAAAGTGCATAGAATGAAGTAATCGTTATATAGCGCGCTTCATTGTCGAAAAGTTTCATGTCAATGCCTCCTTTTAAAATAAGAAAATAAGACAATAGTTTCCATTATGCAAAAGGTACAACGATTCTTTCCACATTCTACAACAGTATTGCTATAATTGCAATATCAACAAAAAAATAAAAATCCCATAAAAAAAATAGTATAAAATTACTCTAAAAGCATCGAAAAAAGAAAACTTAATTGTGCACAATTAAAAAACTTATGCTGATAAGAAAAAAGATGGGAAACAAAAAGGAGGGTTTTACATGAAAGGATGGAAAAAAGCATTAAGCATTACTATGACAACTGCAATTATGGCAAGTTTAATGGGATGCGGCGGAAGCGATTCTGGGGATAGCAGGACATCGGAAGCACAAACAGAAACAGCCGTTTCCACCGAGACAGAAGAAACTACAAGTTCTGACACAGCAAATAAGGACACCGATTCCGATAGTGAAAAGATTAAAATTGGATGTACCTTCCCTGGAATGGTTGACGGAGGCTTAAAAGCAGACGTAAAGGCACTTCTGGATCTTGCAGCAGAAGCTCTGGATATCGAAGTTCTTTATAACAATGAATTTGAAGTAACGGCAGAAAATACGATCAAGGCTACAGAGAATTTTATTGCAGCTGGATGCGATGGCGTTATTGTCTGTAATTTCTCAGAATCATCCCTTGTAAAAATAGGAAAAATCTGTGAGGACGCAGGGGTATACTGGGCACAGTTTTTTAGAGATGTAGGCGATGAAGAGGTAGCCAAGCAGTTGGAAGAATATGAATATTATGTTGGACGTGTATACGAAGATGAGTATGGTGCATGTTACCAGATGGGAAAAACAATGGCAGCGAATGGAGCGAAGGCAGTAGCGCTTATGGCATCCCAGCATGGAGATCTTACGTTTGAGACAAGAGCGGAAGGTTACCGAAAAGCTTTTGAAGAAGAAGGCGTTGAAATTGTGAAAGAGGAATGGGATGTTGCGGTAGAAAAAGGAACGGATGTGGCAACAAACCTTCTTACCGCATATCCGGAAATTGACGGAATTGCACTGACAGGAGCTAAATATGCACCATATGTAATAGCGGCAGAAGAAAATCTGGGAATTGATTTTAAAATGCTTACCGGTGTGGATTTCGACAATACATTAGGGAAAATGCTCGAGGAAGGCTCTATTACCTCAATTGCCGGCGGACACCATTCAGATCCCCTGTTCTCTTTGCTTCTTGTTTATAACACAATCAATGGTGCTTACGAGAAAGATAAGTTCCCACTGGAAGTAAAGAATAACATGATCTTTATTAATAATCTGGAGGATTATGAGAAATACAATAAATATATGGTTGGCTACAATGACGATTTCGAAAATGGGCAATCTTATAACGCTGAGGAAATTCGCAACCTGTCTTTTAAGGATAATCCGGAAACTACAATTGAGGATATTCAGAAAGCTGCTTCTACGATCACATTGGAAGATGTAATTGAAAGACATAAGGATTTGGTGAAATGATGAAAAAAAACAATCAGAAAAAAAGAATGCGGACTGCAATTCCGTTTTTGGCAATTCTTGTCATATTTGTATTATTCAAAATTTTACAGCCGGAAAGATTTGGAACTGCTCATAGCATTAATGTTCTGATTCAGCAGACTTTGATGCAGTCAATCATAGGCTGTGGTCTATATTTTCTGAACGAAATGGGTATTTTTGATATGACTCTTGGTGCAAACATGATTATCAGTGCCATGATTGCCTGTAAGATGTCTGAAATTATGGGCATACCAGGGCTGATTCTAGGAGGAATTCTTACCGGAATGCTGATTGCTTTTATTGGAAGCCTGTTTATGACCCGGCTAAAAATCAATCCTATGATTATATCAGTTGGTCTGATCATTATATACGAAGCAATTTCCACGATGCTGACGCAGGGCGCTTATGCCCTGCAGATTGCACCAGAATACAGAGTGTTTGGAAAAACGCCGGGAAATATTATCATTAGTATCGGGGTACTGGCAATATCTGCTTTTGTCGCAAAATATACGAAATTCGGATTGTATATCAATGCAATTGGAGCCAATCAGAGTATTGCCTCCAGTATGGGAATCAATGTAATGAAATTCAAAAGCTATGCATTCCTGTATGCAGGTGTATGTGCAGGAATTATGGGAATTGTAAATCTCTGCTATTCAAATTCTATGGGTGCAGCTTCCGGACTTAGTAGTGCATCGGCTATTTTCACTCCCTTAATGGCGTGTATGTTTGCCGGAGCATATAAAAAATACCTCAATCCCATCCTGGCACTAATTCTTGGAAACTTGTTTATGAGTCTGATTGCAAATGGACTTCTTACTAACGGTCTTGAGTCGTCTCTGCAGAATGTATTTATTGGAATTATGCTTCTGATTCTGGTTCATTCTTCAGCGAAGAGCCGCAAGTACGATGTTTCTAAGTAGGAAAAAAGGAAAGGAGGATACCTGATGCTTGCAAGATTTGTAAATATGAAAAAACATTTTGGTGCAACAAAAGCTGTAGATGGGATTACAGTGGAAGTAGAGGCTGGAGAAATCAGGGCAATAGTGGGAGAAAATGGTTCTGGAAAGTCCACACTTTTGTCAATGATTGCCGGAATTTTGCGCCCGGATAGCGGTGAAATGGAGTTGAATGGATCAGCTTATCACCCCAAAAGCCAGGCAGATGCCAATCGCAAGGGTGTAAGTATGATTGTTCAGGAAATAAGTACGTTAAAAGGCTTAACAGTTGCGGAAAATATTTTTCTTGGAAGAGAAGCTGAATATACTACCTATGGATTCAGAGATTTGAAGAAGCTAAATCAGATGGCTGACAAAAAGCTGAAAGAAGCTGGTCTGACAGAGATTAAACCGGATGAAGATGTTTCTCACTACTCTCTGGAGCAGAGAAAAATGATTGAGCTGGTAAGGGCTGCAGATATAAATCCAAGGATCTTGATGGTGGATGAGACAACGACTGCTCTGTCGCAGACAGGCCGAGAAGAATTATACCGTCTGATGAGAAAGACAAAAGAAAAAGGAAACAGTGTATTGTTTATTTCCCATGATCTGGATGAAATTCTCTCAGTATGTGATTCTATTACAATTATGCGCGACGGAAATTTAATTGATACAGTGCCATCCAAGGGGATGACACAGAATCGGTTAAAAAGCCTGATGGTAGGAAGAGAGCTGTCCGGACATTATTACCGGGAGGATTATGATACCCCAATATCAGAAGAGAAAGTTCTGGAAGTACGAAATCTGAACTGTCCTGGAAGATTCAAAGAGATTAATTTTAGTCTGCATAAAGGAGAAATTCTTGGATTTGGTGGTTTAAGCGAGGCTGGTCTTCACGAAGTGGCCAGAGCTATATTTGGAATGGAATATGATGTAACCGGAGAGGTAATTGTAAATGGACAGAAAATGAAAACATTAAAGGATCGCCTGGACGTAAAACTAGGGTATATATCCAAGAACCGTGACACCGAATCCCTTTTTAACCAGGCAAGCATAGAAGATAACATCTGTATTACCTGTTATCCGAAAATCGCACCGAAAAATTTCGTTACACCCGGAAAAAAGCATAAATTTGCAGATGAACAGGCGAAAATGCTGAAAGTTAAAATGCAAAATGTAGACCAGGAGGTTGGTGCACTCAGCGGAGGAAACAAGCAGAAAGTAGCTTTGAGTAAATGGCTTGCCTGTGACACTGACATCTTTATTATGGATAGTCCCACACGCGGAATTGACGTAGGCGTTAAGGCGGTTATCTATAATCTGATGGAAGAACTGAAAAAAAGTGGAAAATCCATGATTATTGTTTCAGAAGAATTGCTGGAACTGATCGGAATGGCAGACAGGATTCTTATTTTTAAAAACGGGGAAATTACAGGCGAAATCGAAAGAAGCCGGGATCTGACAGAAGATCATTTGGTACAGCAGATGATATAAGGAGGCAAAAGGGTGAAAGAAAGACAGAAGAAAATGATTACCTTCCTGGGACCTTATGTAGGATTGATTTTTCTGACAGTAGTTCTGACGATTCTTACAGGGGGAGATGTGATTGCACCGGGAAATCTAAAACTGGTAATGGAACAGTCCATTATTATGATACTGTCAAGTGCTGGTCTTGTATTTGTTATGAGTATGGGAATGCTGGATTTATCTGTAGGTGCAAACATCTGTATCTGCTGCTATATGATTGCGAAGGTCAGTCAGATTAATCTGGTTCTTGGACTGATTGCAGGACTTGCAACAGGACTTTTGGTGGGATTTATCAATGGAATTCTTACTGGAAAATATAAGATTATGTCTTTTCTGGTTACACTTTGTACCAGATATATTATTAACGGACTGATGGTTCCTCTGATTGCAAAGGAAGCTGTAACAGTGCCATTCTCATTGTATAAATTCGATACCTTTGAATTTAAGATCATATTACTGGTTGTGGTTCTGGGAATTGCAGGATTTGTATATTCTTACACTCCATTTGGAAACCGGGTCAGAATGATCGGTTCCAACGAAACAGCAGCGGTTTATTCCTGTGTAGAAGTAAACAAAATCAAAATTATCTGTTATATGATATGTGGATTTATGGGAGCAATTGCGGCATATCTTACTGCAATCAGAACAGGAACAGCTGCACTTAATACAGGCTCAGACATGATGTTTAACTCGCTGATCGCACTTGTAATGGGTGGCTTTCCTGCAAAGGGCGGATCGAAGGCAAGATTTTCTGCTTGTATTATTGGAAGTCTTGTAATGGCTATCTTAACAAACGGTCTTACGATTTTAGGAATGAATGCTACGGTTCAGCAGTTCCTGAAGGGTGGTATATTCCTTATTATTATCGTTTTACTCTCTGAAAAGCAGGGAACATCATTTGTCATATTTAGAAATTTATTCAGAAAACAAAAAACAGCATAAGAAGACCAGCTAGTTATAGTCAATACCTAAAAGACAAAAAATAGATATTTTTCTTT
>ENA-OPDH01003173-OPDH01003173.1-human-gut-metagenome-genome-assembly--contig:-NODE-3173-length-9996-cov-2.495825_pt1 | contig 9996 bp, 6 predicted proteins | sample MGYA00241260_ERZ501500 | MGnify/ENA primary metagenome ERZ501500 (study PRJEB25962, sample SAMEA2042519) | human gut metagenome | biome: human gut; feature: human-associated habitat; material: faeces...
TGCTGATGCAGAAGCTGCCGGTGCTGTTCCAGCCATTCCAGCAAGAACCTGTTTTACGATTTCTTCGATATTTACGTTATTCATATCCATTTTTATGTTTCCTCCTGTCAGCGAATGCAAAGGCTGTCTGCCATTACGCAGCGTCTTCTCTTGGTGAATGTACTTGCACTTGTAAGTCCTTCACCAGTACGGCTTGCGATTGTGAATGTACAGTAACCTTCTCCGCCGAATCCAAGTGCTGCATAGGAAGGTGCATTCTTAACAAGGATTGCGGTGTCGATTGCTTTCGCATATTTGGTGATATTGTCAATGTTCTTGGAATGAATGTGTGCAGAGTGGCGGTTGCCATGCTCAAGCCATACAGCCTGCTCTACTGCATCATCAAAATCTTTTGCCCTTACAACGCCAAGGATCGGCATCATAAGCTCTGTAGCGATAAGTGGATGTTCCTTCGGTCCTTCAAATACGATGCAGCGGATATTTGCAGGAGCATTTACTCCGATCATGGAAAGTAATGTTCTTGCGTCACGTCCAACGCATTTACGGTTCAGCTTGCCGCCTGCAAGAACAACTGCTGTAAGTTTATCCTGTTCTTCTTTGGAAGCAAGGTAACAGTCATTCTCACTTACCAGATAATGCATAAGCTCATCTGTAATAGAAGCAACTGCTACGATTTCCTTCTCTGCGATACACGGAAGGTTGTTATCGAATGTACATCCGTTTACGATATCCTGAGCAGCTTTTCTTACATCTGCTGTCTCATCTACAACTGCCGGAGGATTTCCTGCGCCAGCGCCGATTCCACGTTTTCCAGAGGAAAGGACTGCTGTTACAACGCCAGGACCGCCTGTTGCTGCGATAAGCGGGATATCTTTATGTTTCATCATAATATTGCTTGTCTCTAATGTAGGTTTCTCTACTGTTACTGCGATATTGTCCGGGCCACCTGCTTCCAGAGATGCCTCATTCAGAAGATTGATCGCATAAATAGAGGTTTTGATTGCTGCCGGATGCGGGTTGAATACCACTGTATTTCCGCCTGCCAGCATACCTATTGTATTGCACAGAATGGTCTCACTTGGGTTCGTACACGGAGTGATTGCTCCGATTACGCCAAACGGTCCCATCTCGATCAGAGTAAGTCCTCTGTCGCCTGACCATGCTGTAGTGCTGAGATCTTCTGTACCAGGGGTCTTGTCTGCTACCAGATGATGTTTCAGGATCTTATCTCCTACATTTCCCATTCCGGTCTCATCAACACCCATACGTGCAAGGATTTCTGCATTTTCTTTTGTTTTCCTTCGAATGCAGGTGATAATTTTTTCTCTCTGGTCCAAGGACATTTTCCGAACGATCTTCTGGGAAGCTTTCGCAGCCTCAATGGCTTCGTTCATATCTGTGAAAATTCCATGTTTACCGGCCGGAGCGTCTGCAATCTGCATTTTCGCCATAACTTCCTGTACAATATCCTGTACCATGCTCTCGCTGATTGGCATGAGATTGTTCCTCCTTAACAATTGCCCACAGCTGCCTGATTTTCCCACAGCTGCCGGCCTTTATATTTTCTGATTATTTCAATCCTAACTGAGCCATAACCTGTTTAGTAATCTTAGCTACTAACTCTGCATCTGCATTAGCAGTGTCAGCTGCAGGAGCATCACTTCCACCTACGAAATCATACTGATATCCTGGGAACTGTTTGTAGTCCTCGTTGTGGCATGCGCCGCCGCAGTTGTGGCAGTTCTTGCCGTCTTTGTTCAGGCAGAGGCTTGCCGGATGTTTTCCAGGCATACCGAATTTACGACGGATCGCATAGAGCTTCTCGATGTTCTCTTTGTCGAATTCCTTCGGTCCGCCAAGGAGCTTGGTCTGATACAGAAGCTGTGCATAGAACTCTACAGATTCCATCTTCATGTATGCAGCGTTCAGATCTGTGCTCCATGTAAGAGCTCCGTGGTTCTCAAGAAGAACAGCATCGAAATATGGAAGATATTTCTCAAGGTTATCCGGAATCTCCATTGTAGAAGGTGTACCGTACTCAGCGATCGGAACACATCCAAGAGCGATAACTGCTTCTGGCATGATTGGCTGTGTAAGCGGAATACCAGCGATAGCGAATGTTGTAGCGTACAGTGGATGAGCATGTACTACAGACTGAACGTCTGGTCTCTCTCTGTACACACGCATGTGCATCTTAATTTCTGAAGATGGTCTGAATCCTTTGTTTGCCTGAAGAACATTACCATTCTCATCTACTTTACAGATGTACTCTGGTGTCATGAATCCTTTGCTGACACCTGTTGGTGTACACAGGAACTCATGGTCGTTCAGTTTTACAGAAAAGTTTCCGTCATTAGCTGCAACCATTCCACGGTTGTAAACTCTTCTTCCGATTTCACACATTTCTTTTTTGATTTCGTATTCGTTTTGCATTTTTTCTCCTCCTTGGAATCGTGTCAAAACTTTTGTTTTGTGTTGTTTCTTAACTTATTTTACCACACAATCCCACATTAGTCAATTTGAACAGCCGTTGTTTTTATTGTTTCTTGTGATTATTTTCACTATTTTCTCTGTTTTCGACTTCGTGTAGATTATCTGATTGTGTTTTTTATTTTTAACCACCGATCCGGCACTCTACACCGGAAACTTCTTCTGCTACTTTCAAAAGTCGTCCCATCTTTTCATTTGTCGGTGGTTTTACATCCCCCATCAGGTATGGGCGGTTCAGTCCGTCATATTTATCCTGTCCCAGCCTGTGGTAAGGCAGAAGATGCATTCTTCTTACATTGCCAAGTTTGCGGACATATTCGGCAATATCACGGATTTCTATCTCTGTATCATTGAATCCCGGGATTACCGGAACACGGATGCTCAACTCTGTCATATGAGAGTCTGCAATCTTCTTTGCATTCTCTAACATCAGTTCATTCGAGCGTCCTGTAAATTCTTTATGTTTCTCTGGATTCATGTGTTTGATATCCAGCAGATACTGGTCTAAATATGGAAGAATCTCTTCGATTGTGCTGTATGGTGCGCATCCCATACTTTCCATCGCAGTTGTGATTCCTGACTCTTTCGCTGCCCGCAGAAGGTCTCTTGCGAACTTCGGCTGGCAAAGGCTTTCGCCTCCGGAAAGTGTAAGTCCGCCTCCGGTTCTTCTATAATAAGTACGATCTTTTTCTACCGTCTTCATCACTTCCGCAACCGTTGTGTCCTCACCGATCACTTTTGGTTCTCCCTGCACCATCATTGTCTCGATCTCGTAGTGCTGCGATTCCGGATTACAGCACCAGCGGCATCTGAGCACGCACCCCTTCAGGAACACGATGGTTCGAATTCCATTCCCATCATGGATGGAATACCGCTGGATATCGAAGATTCTTCCTTTGGTCTTCAGATATTCTTCCATGCTGTCTCCCTCTTATTCTTAAAATCCCTGCTCTGTTCTGCGGATGATATCATCCTGCAGTGACTTGGACAATGTCGTAAACAGTGCACTATATCCAGCTACACGTACAACCAGATGTTTGTACTGTTCCGGATGCTCCTGTGCGTCCAGAAGTGTTTCACGGCTGACAACGTTAAACTGCATGTGGCTTCCCTTCTGATCAAAGTATGACTGGATCAGTCCTACAAACTTCTCAAGTCCTTCTCTTCCACTCAGTGCAGACGGATGAAACTTCTGATTGAACAGTGTTCCATTCGAAGCAATAAAGTGATCCAGTCTGGAAACGGAGTTTGCAGCTGCTGTCGGTCCGTTCACATCCTTACCGGCTGATGGCGATACTCCATCGGCTACCGGCATATGTGCCAGACGTCCGTCCGGTGTGGCTCCTGTCTGTCCGCCAAGCGGTACATTCGCTGATACTGGATATAATCCCGCCTGGAACATACCTCCACGTGGATTTTTGTATTTCTCCAGTGGTTTTGTATAAGTATAGGCAACGTCTCTTGCAAATGCATCAACCTCCGGAATATCATTTCCGAACTTCGGCACTGCATCAATCAGCTTGAGGATTCTCTCACCATTCGCCTTCACCTGCTCTGATTCTGTCGCTGCAACAACAGTCTTCAGGATTGCCGCAACTTCTTTCTCGCCTACCGGCTGTCCGGCAGACTTCATAGCAGAAGCCACTTCTGATACCATCTCTGCAACATCATCACTGCTCAGACCCTTTCCATAGTTTGTACTGAGAGCCATCTTCAGATCATGCATTGTAATCTTGTTCTCGTCATAAACGAGTTTCTTTACTGCGTAAAGTGCATCCGCCATGTTGGCAACACCGAATCCCTGCGGACCTGTAAAGTTATATACAGCTCCTCCCTGTTCCAGTGTCTTTCCTCTCTTGATACAGTCATCGACCATACTTGCCAAGAACGGAAGCGGTGCTCTCTCTGCGTGTGCCATATCAATAGCATTGTCAGCATTAACAAGTAGTGCGATTGCGTAATCCATCTGTGCTTTATAAGCATCATAGAATTCATCAAATGTCTTCATATCCTCAACATTACCTGTCTTTGGACCAATCTGTACACCCTTGTCCACACCATTTGAAAATACCAGTTCCAGCGGACGACACATATTGAAGAATGCTGCATCATGCCATCCGTTCGTCTTACCAGACTTCTGTGGTTCTACACATCCGATGATATTGTAGTCTCTCGCATCCTGTAAAGTCAGTCCACGGCTCTCCAGTGACGGGATAATAACCTCATCATTATAATATGCCGGGAGTCCGATTCCTGTTCTTGTAAGCTCTGCCGCATAGATCAGGAATTCATGTGGTGATCCATTCCAAACTCTTACAGAAAGAGAAGGCATTGGAAGGAATACATGCATAGATGATGTAATACACATAAATGAAAGATCATTCGTAACATCTATACCATCTTCATTCTGTCCTCCTGCGATCAGGTTCTGGAACAGACTGTAACCTGCGAATCCTTCTGCTGAAGCCGCATCACGGCACTTGTTCAGGTCATTTAATTTAACCCAGATACAATCCAACAGTTCCTGTGCAAACTCTCTTGTGATCTTTCCGCTGTCGAGATCCTTCTTATAATAAGGATACATATACTGGTCGAATCTTCCAGGGGAGATTGAATGTCCACTGGACTCGATCTGTAACAGCTGCTGTACAAACCAGAAGGACTGACAAGCTTCATAGAATCCTGTCGCACCCTTCTCCGGTACATTCGCACAATTCTGTGCAATGATAAGAAGTTCTTTCTTTCTTACCGGATCAGAACATTTCTCAGCCATCTCAAGTGCAAGCTTTGCATAACGGCGGGCATATGTGATCGCTGCATCACAGCTGATCATCACTGCCTCAAGGAAACGTGATTTTGTCTGATAGTTACCATCACTGACCTTCATAGAAGCAAGCTCATCTTCTGCTTTCTTGCGGATTCCGGAAAATCCGATCTCGAGAACTTCACCATACTTAACTGTCACATGTCCTACACCATTATAGAAATAGTTTCCAGGTGTAAAGATATTGTGTTCAATGTCAAGTAATGTCTCCGGCTCCATGTATGCTGTAGCCAGGTCACTTGTTGTACGGCCTTTCCAGTAAGCATTCGCCTCTTTCAGTTCCTTCTTCGTCTGTTCAGAGATGTAGAACGGGTCAGCACTTCTTGTTTCAACTGTATCAAACTCTGCCTCCAGCCACTCGTAAGAGAACTCCGGAAATGTCTGGCATCCTCTTGGAGCAAGTGTACTGCTTCCAACAACAAGTTCCAGGTCACGGATCGTGATCGGAATATTCTCCAAAATATGCTGGAACGCTTTTGCTCTACGGATGATCATTGGTTCATTCTCAGTCTGTTTGTACGACTCCGTAATCAGTACCGCTCTCGCCGACTCAATCTCAGGCATCTTCGCATACAGGTTTTCTACCAGTTTTGGAATTCTGTCCGACTTCGGGATGGGAGTACTGTCATAAGTATAAAGTCCCATTTTGCTCTTAAACTCCTTTCTTCCAATATTAACATTTATTATACTTTATTTATCCCCTAAAGTCAATCAAAACACAATACATCCCACATTATATTTCTGTAAAGTTACAACAAATCCCAATACGGTTCATGTTGTGTTTTATTTGTTTTTTCTTTACGTTTCACCTCGAATTTATTGACATTTTACTTAAAATACCGCATACTTAAGGTATATATGCGGCATGGCGAATGAATCAACACAATGTCTGCCGCGTGAACGATTAGAAAGAAGGGTTGGATTATATGGCTTCTTATGAATTTGATATCCACACACATTCCATCGCCAGCGGGCACGGAACCTGTGCGACCATGACTGATATGGCAAAAGCTGCCAATGCAGCTGGGCTTAAGATGCTTGGGATTTCCGATCATGGTCCGAAAACACTTGGTGGCGGACGCATTTCTTATTTCCGCAGCCTTGCATTTGCACAACCAAAGCGTCTCGGTGTTAGAATGCTTTACGGTACAGAGGTAAACATTCTGGATCAAGAAGGAAAACTGGATCTTGATGATGAGATTTTAGAGTCTCTGGATTATGTTATAGCAAGTATGCATCGTCCAATTTTCAAATCTGGAACAGCAGACGAGAACACCCGTGCTTATATCAAGGCTATGGAGAATCCTAATGTTAATATCATCGGTCATTGCGATGACGAAAAATTCCCGGTAGATTATTTTGCGCTTTTCCGTGCTGCAATGGAGAACCATGTTCTGCTTGAGATCAATAACAGTTCTTTAAGTCCGGATGGATATCGTGGGGATACGACCTATGCTGATCTCTTAATATTGAATCTGTCCAAGCACTTTAATTATCCGGTTCTATTCTCCAGTGACAGCCACGGCACCGAACATATCGGTGACTTCCAGTATGCCGAAGCTTTGGCTCGAAAGGCTGACATTCCGGAGGATCTTATCCTGAATTACTCTGTACGTAAGTTTATGGGATTTTTAGGTGAGAGATAATACTATAATATAGAAGGAATACTTACAATGGGAAAATGTCTTTTCTTTGATGCAGATGGAACAATTTTAGATATTGTAAAAGGAACACCAGAAGATACAAAACTTGCACTTCAACAGCTGAGAAAAAACGGACATAAGACTTTCATCTGTACCGGTCGTTCAAACGCTTTTGTTCCTGAATATCTTATGAAGGAGATTGGATTTGACGGACTTATCGCTAATCTTGGAGCATATATCGAATATAATGGAACGCGGGTATTTGAGCGTGAGATGCCAACCGATCTGGCATGGAAGACCGTAGAGACCATTAAGGCAAACGGTTTTATCCCTGTACTGGAAGGCAATGATTATATGTACTATAATCTGGATGAATATACAAGTGACATAGACTGGTTTGCTGATCTGATCACTCAGGAACTCGGTGACAAACTGCTTCCTATTCGTGGAAATGAACATAATCTTCACTTTAACAAAATAAGTGTCAAGCGCACACCCGGATGTAATCCAGAGAAATTATGCCAGGAATTATCCCTATGGTATGATTATATTATTCACAGTGGATCTTTTGTTGGAAGAACGATTGAATTTGTCATGAAAGGCTGTTCCAAAGGACTTGCGATCAGTGTTATGAGTAATGTACTTGGATACGAAAAGAGGGATGTTATTGCTTTCGGCGATAGCAATAATGACTTGCCAATGTTCCAGGCTGCCGGATTTAAGGTTGCTATGGGAAATGGATCTGAAGACTTGAAATCACAGGCTGATTATGTGACCGGCGCCTTGGAAGACGGCGGAATCCGCCAGGCGCTGGAATATCTGAATTTGATTTGATTACATATTAAAAGATTGAAATTCTCTTACTGTTTCTTTCAATCTTTTAATTTATTGTTGCGCATTATGCAACTAATAGTTTTTCTTTCTTGATTATTCCATACTCCTTTGCTACGTTTATAATGTAAGGCAGATCGTTCAATATTATGCTTTAAGCAAGGAGGCTCAATAACATGAAAGTATTATTAGTAAATGGATCCCCACATAAAAATGGCTGTACACACCGTGCTTTACAAGAAATTCAGATGCAATTAAAAAAAGAAGCAATTGATTCTGAAATTTTTTGGATTGGAAGCACTGTCCAAGGATGTATCGGATGCTGTCAATGTCAAGAAAGCGGAACCTGTGTATTTGATGATATTTTAAAGAATCCACATGGAATCATCCTTGTAACAGGACCTACAGGTTCTGGTAAGTCAACCACACTTGCATCTATTATAAACAAGGCGAATGAGAACCTTACGGATCACATCATCACACTTGAGGATCCTATAGAGTACATTCACCATCACAATAAGGCAATAGTTAACCAGCGAGAGGTTGGTATGGATACACTCAGCTATGCGAATGCACTCCGTGCAGCACTCCGTGAGGATCCTGATATCATCCTCGTAGGAGAGATGCGAGATCTTGAGACTATCTCCACAGCCATAACCGCTGCCGAGACAGGACACTTGGTATTCTCCACACTGCATACAATCGGTGCGGCAAGTACCATCGATCGTATCATAGATATCTTCCCTACAAACCAGCAGCAGCAGGTAAGAGTTCAGCTCGCGATGGTTCTTGAGGGAGTTATCTCACAGTCGCTTCTTCCTATAGCGAGCGGCAACGGACGAGTTGCAGCCTTCGAGGTAATGCTTGCATCACCTGCTATACGAAGTCTGATACGAGAAGCCAAGACTCATCAGATCCAGTCAACTATCCAGACAAGCAGAGCCTTAGGTATGATCACTATGGACGATGCATTGTATGAGCTGTATGCTTCAGGGACCGTCACAAGAGAGGTTGCCATGACATACGCACAGGATCAGCAGTACCTGAGAAAGAAGATCAACGGACAGTAAGATATATGGAATAATCGATTGCCATATGGAAAAATGTGGTATAATAACCAAGCCGCATTGTGCACATTGTCTAAAAAATAACGTGCAAATAATTAAATGTTGATTAAATCTGTGTGGTATAGTAAGATATTTTACATATAATTTATGTTGCATTATTGCGCTTTTAAAGTGCAGATACATGAAAACGTAAGAATATTAAGATTGGGTCGGAGGAGAGACAATGGCAGTATTTAATTACAAGGTTGTTGACAGAGATGGTAAGAACAAAAAAGGTACCATCGAGGCCCCTAACAGAGATGGTGCTGAGAAGAAGCTGAAGTCAGAAGGCTACTCGATCATGAGTCTGACGGAGCAGAGCAGCCCGCTTGGGGGTATAGGATTTAAGAAGAAGGTCAAGTCAAGAGACCTGGGTGTATTCTGTAAACAGTTCTCAGCGGTCATCAAGGCCGGTGTTACCATCATATCCGCACTGGAGCTGATGGGAGATCAGATCGAGAACAAGACGCTGCGAAAGGCCATAGCAGATGCGCGTACATATGTAGAGAAAGGTGGAACTCTGGCGGATGCGCTCAGAGTTAACCCGGATGTATTCCCGCCTATCATGATCAACATGGTGGCGGCTGGTGAGATGTCTGGTAATCTTGAGATTTGCTTGGACAGACTGGTAGAGCATTTCGAGAAGGACAATGCATTGTCATCCAAGATCAAGGGTGCCATGACATATCCTATCGTAGTTCTCTGTGTTATGGTTATAGTTATCATAGTAGTGTTGGTAGCGGTTATACCAAACTTCTCAAGTATGTTTGAGGAGATGGGAACTCAGCTTCCACTCGCAACTCGTATGATGATGGCGGCGGCAGATTTCGTTATGTATAAGTGGTGGCTGCTCATAATTATAGTGGCAGCTATAGTGTTCGGTGTTAAGTTCTTCAAGAAGACACCTTTTGGTGAACAGCTCTTTGCGAACATAGGACTTAAGGCTCCAATATTCGGAAATCTGAATGTTAAGACAGCCTGTGCAAGATTTGCAAGAACCATGAGTACATTGATGGCTTCAGGTATATCCATGATAGATGCGGTTGAGCAGGTTGCTAAGATGATGGACAACAAGATCATCAGAGATGGATTATTAGATGCT
>ENA-OPDH01003174-OPDH01003174.1-human-gut-metagenome-genome-assembly--contig:-NODE-3174-length-9995-cov-3.207344_pt1 | contig 9995 bp, 6 predicted proteins | sample MGYA00241260_ERZ501500 | MGnify/ENA primary metagenome ERZ501500 (study PRJEB25962, sample SAMEA2042519) | human gut metagenome | biome: human gut; feature: human-associated habitat; material: faeces...
CGGCAGAGGAGATCGCCTATGCAAAAAGTATGGGAATGACGATTGTGGTGACGGATCATCATGAGGTCCCGTATACGGAAATTGGTGCGGGACGAAGATATATTCTGCCGGAGGCAGATGCGGTTGTGGATCCGAAGCAGGAGGACTGTACTTATCCGTTCAAAGGGCTGTGCGGGGCTGCGGTTGCTTACAAGCTGGTGGAGGCTCTGATGGAAGCCATGGGAAAAGATGCGGAAGATGCAGATTATCTGATGGAAAATGTGGCAATCGCAACGATCGGTGATGTTATGGATCTGGTGGACGAAAACCGTATTTTCGTTAAACAGGGACTGGATATGCTGAAACGGACGGAGAATCTGGGACTGAAGGCGCTGATGGGATGTACTGGTGTGAATGTAGATAAGCTGTCTCCGTATCACATTGGATTTGTGATCGGTCCGTGTATGAATGCCAGTGGAAGACTGGATACAGCAAAGCGTGCCCTGGAGCTTCTGGAGGCAAAGAAAGTGGCGGAGGCGGATCTGCTGGCAGGTGATCTGAAAGCATTGAATGAGAGCCGTAGAGATATGACAGACCGCGTTGTAGATGAGGCAATGGCGAAAGTGGTAGAAGAGGCGTTTATCCAGGTGGAGAACAGTGAACTTAAGGATGCAGACGTGCTGGTGGTCTACCTGCCGGAATGTCATGAAAGCCTTGCCGGGATCGTGGCAGGAAGGATCCGGGAAAAATATTACCGTCCGGTCTTTGTGCTGACGAAGGGCGCGGAAGGTTTAAAGGGCTCAGGAAGATCGATCGAGACCTGGCACATGTATGAAGGACTGAACCGGGTAAAGCATCTGTTGTCAAAATTTGGCGGGCATAAGATGGCGGCAGGTCTCTCCATGCCGGAGGAGAATCTGGAACAGTTCCGTAAGGAGATTAACGAAAAATCCGGGATCACACCAGAGGATCTGAATGAAAAGATTGCCATAGATATGCAGCTCCCGTTTGAATGTGTCAATGAAAAATTTGTCGAAGAGCTTGCGGTTCTGGAACCATTTGGCAAAGGAAATGCACGTCCGGTCTTTGCAGAAAGACAGGTACAGGTGGAAAGTGCGAGAATCCTTGGCAAGAATAAAAATGTGCTGAAGTTGCAGGTGAAGGATCTTCACGGTACAAGGATGGATGCCATGTATTTTGGAGATGTGAATACCTTTGTGGAATATGTGCGTGAAAAATTTGGAGATATTGCCTGTGAGTGTCTGCTGCGCGGACATGGGCATGGAATTGTTATGGCATTTACCTATTATCCTGATATCAATGAGTATCAGGGAGTCCGTACGCCACAGATTGTGATCCAAAATTATAAATAATTTGAAAAACAGCAATTTTATGCTATACTAATAGATATTGCATATATTTGTAGGTAAGGTGGAGAAGAAAGATGAAAAAACTTGAAGAATATGTTGTCAGCATTCCGGATTATCCGGAAAAAGGAATTATTTTCAGAGATGTAACCAGCATTCTTGAAGATCCGGAAGGGCTTCAGCTTTCTATTCGGGAACTGCAGGATAAGCTTGAAGGCATGGATTTCAACATCGTGATCGGACCGGAGTCCAGAGGATTTATTTTTGGAATGCCGATTGCATATAATCTGCAAAAAGCATTTGTGCCGATCCGTAAAAAAGGAAAGCTTCCTTGCGAGACAGCATCGATCAAGTATGATCTGGAATATGGAAGTGCAGAGATCGAGATCCACAAGCGTTCGATCAAACCGGGAGACAAGGTTGTGATCGTAGATGACCTGATGGCAACAGGCGGTACGGCAGAAGCAATGATCAAACTGATCGAAGGACTTGGCGGTGAGGTTGTAGAAGTTCTCTGCCTGATCGAACTGATGGGATTAAAAGGACGGGAAAAACTGAAAGGATACAAAGTAGATTCCGTAATCCAGTATCCGGGAAACTAATGAGAAAGAAGGGAAGGCTATGGCAGACGATATCGGAATCCAGCAGGAGATGCTGATCGAACCAACACATAAAAAACTGGAGATCGTAGATGGTCATGCGGTAAAGGATGTGGAAGATTATCAGAATCCGGAACTGCTCTATAAAAGTCTGATCGAGCGAGTCAGAAAGTACCATCCTTCGGCGGACGTCTCTATGATCGAAAAAGCATATCATATTGCAAGAGATGCGCATAAAGGGCAGACACGGAAATCCGGAGAAGAGTATATTATCCATCCTCTGTGGGTAGGAATCATTCTGGCACAACTGGAGATGGACAAAGAGACGATCGTTGCCGGTATCCTTCATGATGTGGTAGAAGACACGGTGATGACGGACGAAGAAATCCGTCAGGAATTCGGAGATGAGGTGGCTCTTCTGGTAGACGGTGTCACAAAGCTGGGACAGCTTTCCTATTCAGCGGATAAGCTGGAGGTCCAGGCTGAGAATCTTCGTAAGATGTTCCTTGCGATGGCAAAAGATATCCGTGTTATCATCATCAAGCTTGCCGACCGTCTGCACAATATGCGTACCCTGCAGTATATGCGACCGGAGAAGCAGTTGGAAAAAGCAAAAGAAACCATGGATATCTATGCTCCGATCGCACAACGGCTTGGTATTTCCAAGATCAAGACAGAGCTTGATGACCTGGCACTCAAGTATTCCCAGCCGGAGGTTTTTAACGATCTGGTAAAGCAGATCAATGCAAGAAAAACGGAAAGGGAAGAATTTGTCCAGCAGATCGTGGATGAGGTTTCCACGCATATGAAGAATGCGAACATTGATGCAGAAGTGAACGGACGTGTGAAGCATTTCTTCAGCATTTATAAGAAGATGGTGAACCAGGATAAGACGGTGGATCAGATCTATGATCTGTTTGCAGTACGTATTATCGTAGATTCTGTAAAAGACTGTTATGCGGCGCTTGGAGTTATCCATGAGATGTATACACCGGTACCGGGACGTTTTAAAGATTATATCGCAATGCCGAAGGCAAATATGTACCAGTCTCTGCATACGACTCTGATGAGTTCGATCGGTCAGCCGTTTGAGATCCAGATCCGTACAAAAGAGATGCATAAAACTGCTGAATACGGTATTGCGGCACACTGGAAATATAAAGAGTCTGAAGATGGAAAGAAGAGCGTTGAAGCGAAGGAAGAAGAGAAACTGAGCTGGCTTCGTCAGATCCTGGAATGGCAGCGAGACATGTCAGATAACCGGGAATTTCTGAATCTTCTGAAAGGAGACCTGGATCTATTTGCAGAGGATGTATACTGCTTTACACCGAACGGAGATGTCAAGAACCTGCCGAACGGTTCTACGCCGGTTGACTTTGCTTATGCGATCCATACTGCGGTTGGCAACAAGATGGTAGGTGCCAGAGTCAATGGCAAGCTGGTCAATATCGATTACAAGATCCAGAACGGGGACCGAATCGAGATCCTGACTTCGCAGAACTCCAAAGGACCGAGCCGTGACTGGCTGAGTATCGTCAAGAGTACCCAGGCGAAGAACAAGATCAACCAGTGGTTTAAGAAAGAATTCAAAGAAGAAAATATTGTACGTGGTAAGGAAATGCTCGCCACGTACTGTAAGGCAAAAGGATTTGTACTCTCGGATCTGATGAAACTGAAATATATGCAGATCGTGCAGGAAAAGTACGGTTTTAAGGACTGGGATTCGATCCTTGCAGCACTTGGACATGGCGGATTGAAGGAAGGGCAGATCGTCAACCGTCTTGCAGAAGAATACAGTAAGGATCACCGAAAAGAACTGACCGACGAAAGTGTTCTGGAAAAGGTTGCGGAAGCGGCAAAGAACAAGGTGCATATCACCAGATCCAAGAGTGGTATCGTGGTCAAGGGAATCGACGATATGGCAGTGCGTTTTTCCAGATGCTGCAATCCGGTGCCGGGAGATGAGATCGTTGGCTTTATCACCCGCGGACGCGGAATGTCGATCCACCGGACGGACTGTGTCAATATCATTCATCTGTCAGAAGCGGAAAGAGCGCGTCTGATTCCGGCAGAATGGGAAAAACCGGAGGAAGGTACAGATACCGGAAGCTATCTGGCTGAGATCAAGATGTATGCAAATGACAGGCAGGGACTTCTGATGGATATGTCTAAGGTGTTCACGGAGATGAATATTGATGTGAAGTCTATGAATGTAAGAACCAGCAAACAGGGAACAGCAACAATCGAAGCCGGATTTATTGTCCGGGGAAGAGAGGAGCTTGGAAAAGTGATTGGAAAGCTCCGGCAGATCGTCGGCGTGCTGGATATAGAACGAGCAGTGGGGTAAAAAGAAATGAAAATCGAAAAATTTGTAACAGGAATTATCAGTACCAATTGTTACATTGTTACTAATGAAGAAACAAAAGAGACCGTGATCGTTGATCCGGCAAACCTGTCAAAAGCGATGATCGGTTATATCGAAGAGGAAGAGCTTGTAATTAAGGCAATTCTTCTGACTCATGCGCATTTTGATCATATCATGGGAATCGATAAAGTGATCGACCGGTATGGAGAAATGCCGGTTTACGTAGAAGAATCTGATCTGGAGCTTCTTCACACACCGTCTATGAATGAGTCAACGGTATATACAAATGGCTATAGCTACCCGGGTGGAGACGTGATCCATGATGGAGATGTGCTTCATCTGATCGGAGAAGATTTCCGGGTGATCCATACACCGGGACATACCCAGGGCGGCGTATCCTACTATGTAGAAAAAGAGGGAGTACTTTTCAGTGGAGATACATTGTTCTGTTGTTCAGTCGGAAGAAGTGATTTTGCAACCAGCAGCACTTCTGCACTGATTCGTTCGATCAAGGAAAAGTTGTTCCTGCTTCCGGATGAAACAAAGGTATTCCCGGGACATATGGGCGCAACAACGATTGGCAACGAAAAAGTGAACAACCCGTATGTATAGAGGAGCAGAGAAATGATTCGGATCAGCTGTAAGAATGAACGTTTCACCTACGACATGTATCATATCGTAAAGTCATTTCTTCCTGATGCCGAGATCAGCCAGAAGGTAGATCCAGAACAGGAACTTCTGATCGAAATGACCGCAGAAGAGGAACCAGATCTGGAAGAGCAGGCATGTGATAAAAAGGTCCGGTGGACCTTTTTTCATTGCAGGGAGGCTGAAATCGCAGACATCAGCGAAAAAAGAGAACAAAAGCGTTATATCAATAAAAAATTATATCAGACCCTGGTCAAAAAGACCGGAGAAGAACATGCATGGGGGAATATGACAGGTGTCCGCCCCACAAAGATGATCATGGAAAGACTGGAAGAAGGTTCTTCTGAGGAAGAAATCATCCGGTATATGCATGATACCTATGTGGTAAGCGAGAAAAAAGCAATGCTAGGTATCGAGATTGCAAAGCGGGAAAAAGCCCAGCTTGACAAGCTGGATTATGAAAATGGATACAGTCTTTATATCGGAATTCCGTTCTGCCCGACAACCTGCAGTTACTGCTCCTTTACTTCTTATCCGGTTGCAAAATGGCAGGACCGGATGGATGAATATGTAGATGCACTTTTAAAAGAGCTTGCATTCATTGCAGAGGTTTCAAAAGAAAAGCATCTTAATGCGATTTATATGGGAGGCGGTACGCCGACAACCCTGAGTGCACAGCAGATGGATCGGGTTTTGAGTTTCCTGGAAGAACATTTTTCCTTTGAACATCTGAAAGAATATACGATCGAAGCCGGAAGACCGGACAGTATTACTGAGGACAAGCTGCGAGTGATCCGAAAGCATGGAGTTGGCAGAATTTCCATCAATCCACAGACCATGCAGCAGAAGACACTGGATGTGATCGGAAGATGTAGTCCGCATTTTCCATCTGGCAAGAGAACTGGGATTCGACAATATCAATATGGATCTGATCGCAGGTCTTCCGGGAGAACATCCGGAGGAGATGGAAGATACTCTTCGTCAGATCAAAGAGCTTGCACCGGATAGTTTGACGGTCCATGCACTTGCAATGAAACATGGTTCGAGACTGACACGCGAACGGGCTGCAAGCGCAGAAAAACAAAATTACAAACAGATGGCAAGAGAGCTGGAAGAGATGATCGATATGGCACGTAAGGCGGCCGGTGAAATGGGACTTTATCCGTATTATCTCTACAGACAGAAAAATATTGCAGGAAATTTTGAAAATGTAGGTTACGCAAAGGTTGACAAAGCGGGAATTTACAATATACTGATTATGGAGGAAAAGCAGTCCATCGTTGCTGCCGGTGCAGGCGCATCGACTAAGGTGGTGCTTCCGTATGAGATTCCGGCGCCCGGAAGTAAAAACGGGCGGATGACGAATCTGATAAGAATAGAAAATGTCAGAGATGTGGGAGAATATATTTCCCGTATCGATGAGATGATAGAGCGAAAAGGAGAATGGTTATGGCATTAAAGAAAAAACCGGTTACCGGCATGAAAGACATGCTCCCGAAAGAAATGGAAATCAGAGATTATGTGATCCAGATGATCAAGGATACCTATAAGACATTTGGATTTACTTCCATAGAGACACCGTGTGTGGAACACATTGAGAACCTGTGCAGCAAACAGGGTGGCGACAATGAAAAACTGATCTTCAAGATTCTGAAGAGAGGGGAAAAACTGAAAATTGCTGAGGCAAAAGAAGAGATCGATCTGGTAGACGGAGGACTTCGTTATGACCTGACAGTTCCGCTTGCAAGATACTATGCAAATCATGCAAATGAACTGCCGTCACCGTTTAAGGCGCTTCAGATTGGCAATGTATGGAGAGCAGACCGTCCACAAAGAGGACGTTTCCGTCAGTTCATGCAGTGCGATATCGATATTTTAGGTGAGCCGGGTAATCTTGCAGAGATCGAACTGATCCTTGCAACTACGACCATGCTTGGAAAGATGGATTTCCACAATTTTACGGTATGTATCAATGACCGTAATATCTTAAAGGCGATGGCTGCATTCAGTGGATTTAAGGAAGAAGATTTCGATGAAGTATTTATCATCCTTGATAAGATGGATAAGATCGGCAAAGAAGGCGTAGGCGAAGAACTGGTTGAGATGGGTTATACAAAAGAAAATGTAGATACTTATCTCGGACTCTTTGATGAGATTAACCCGGATGTTGATGGAATCCGTTTCTGCAAAGAAAAGCTGGCAGGATTCCTTGATGAGAAGACAGCTGACAGCATGGAAATGATCATTTCCAGCGTAGAAAGTGCAAAAGAGGCAGATTTCAAAGTAAAATTTGATCCGACGCTGGTACGTGGACAATCTTACTATACAGGAACCATTTTTGAAGTAACGATGGATGAATTTGGCGGCTCTGTTGCAGGTGGCGGACGTTACGATAAGATGATCGGTAAATTCACAGGGCAGGACACACCGGCATGTGGATTCTCAATCGGATTTGAGCGTATTGTCATGCTGCTTCTGGAAAATGGATATGAGATTCCTTCCAAGCGCCAGAAAAAAGCATATCTTCTTGAAAAGAATATGCACAAGGAAGGCATCCTCAAAGTACTTGAGATGGCAAAAGCTGACCGCGCAGCCGGGAAACAGGTTCTGGTGGTCAATATGAAGAAGAACAAGAAATTCCAGAAGGATCAGCTGATCGCAGAAGGATATGAAGATATCACAGACTGCTACAAAGATTCCGTTATGGATTTATAAGGAAAGAGAAACGCAGGAGGATAAATTAGAATGGCAGAGTCAATGACAGGACTGAAAAGAACACATCGGTGTGCAGAGCTTTCAGAGGCAAACATCGGTGAAAAAGTAACCATCATGGGATGGGTACAGAAGAACAGAAATAAAGGTGGACTGGTTTTTGTAGATGTACGTGACCGTTCCGGACTGATCCAGGTTGTTTTTGAAGAGGGAAGTACAGATAAAGCGCTTCTTGAGAAGGCAGCAAAGCTTAGAAGTGAGTTTGTTGTAGCAATCGTGGGAACTGTTGAAAAACGTTCCGGTGCAGTTAATGAAAATCTTGCAACAGGTGCGATTGAGATCAAACCGGAAGAACTCAGAATTTTATCTGAATCTGAGACACCTCCGTTCCCGATCGAAGAGAATTCCAAGACAAAAGAGGAAGTACGTCTGAAATACCGTTTCCTCGATCTTAGAAGACCGGACATCCAGAGAAACCTGATGATGAGAAGCCGTGTGGCTACCCTCGCACGTCAGTTCATGGCAAAAGAAGGATTCCTTGAGATCGAGACACCGTTCCTGATCAAGAGTACACCGGAAGGTGCAAGAGATTATCTGGTACGGAGCCGTATTCATCCGGGAAGCTTCTATGCACTTCCGCAGTCACCGCAGATCTTCAAACAGCTGCTGATGTGCTCCGGATATGACCGCTATTTCCAGATCGTAAAATGTTTCCGTGATGAAGACCTTCGTGCAGACCGTCAGCCGGAATTTACACAGATGGATATGGAACTTTCTTTTGTAGATGTTGATGATGTCATTGATATCAATGAGAGACTGCTTGCGCATCTGTTCAAAGATGTACTGGATATCGATGTACAGCTCCCGATCCAGAGAATGACCTGGCAGGAAGCAATGGACAGATTCGGTTCTGATAAACCGGATATCCGTTTCGGCATGGAGCTGGTTAATGTGACAGAGACTGTCAAAGACAGCGAATTTGTTGTATTTAAGAATGCGATTGAAGCAGGCGGAACTGTCCGTGGCATCAACGCAAAAGGCCAGGGTGGCATGGCCAGAAAGAAGATCGACAAGCTGGTTGATTTTGCAAAAGGTTATGGAGCAAAGGGACTTGCTTATATTGCAATCCATGAAGACGGAACTGTCAAATCTTCTTTCTCAAAATTCATGACGGAAGAAGAGACAGCAGCGCTGATTAAAGCGATGGCTGGAGAGAATGGAGACCTTCTTCTCTTTGCGGCAGATAAGAATAAAGTTGTATGGGATGTTCTTGGTGCACTCAGACTGGAACTGGCACGCCAGATGGAACTTCTTGATAAGAATGAATACAAATTCCTGTGGATCACAGAATTCCCGCTTCTTGAGTGGAGTGATGAACAGAACCGTTTCACAGCAATGCATCATCCGTTTACCATGCCGATGGAAGAAGACCTTCAGTACATCGACAGTGATCCGGGAAGAGTCCGTGCAAAAGCATATGACATCGTTCTGAATGGTAACGAGATCGGAGGCGGAAGTGTCCGTATCTTCAACCAGGAGATCCAGAGTAAAATGTTTGAAGTACTTGGATTCACACCGGAACAGGCACAGGAGCAGTTCGGATTCCTTCTGAATGCATTTAAATACGGTGTGCCGCCACACGCAGGACTTGCTTACGGTCTTGACCGTCTGGTTATGCTGATGGCAAAACAGGATAGCATCCGCGACGTGATCGCGTTCCCGAAGGTAAAAGATGCATCTGACCTGATGACAGAAGCACCGGAGAGAGTCGATCCGAAGCAGCTTGAAGAGCTTGGACTGGAGCTGGAAGAGCATACAGCGGACGCTGAATAAATTTTATAATTCAATTTTTAAAAATGAACATTTTTTCACATAAAACAGAATTGGCTGTCAAAGTGAAGAAATGTTCATTTTTTTTTATAGCGAAATTCTATAATAACGGTAGTTGAAATAAAAGGAGGATGGGATATATGGCACATAAAATTTTAGAAGAAGCGCAGGAAATGAATGATCTACTTATAAAATGGAGAAGAGATCTTCATCAAATTCCTGAGACGGATCTGGAGTTTCCAAAGACGGTGGAATATATCAGTAAACGTCTGGATGAGAGGAATGTAGAATACAAGGTATTTCCTGAGGTTTCAGTGATTATCGCTCAGATTGGAAAAGGGGATAAATGTTTTCTTCTGAGAAATGATATGGATGCGCTTCCGGTAGAAGAGGAAACGGGACTTGAATTTGCATCAAAGAATGGCTGTATGCATGGATGCGGACATGATCTGCACGCTACGATCCTTCTTGGAGCGGCAAAATTTTTAAAGGCGT
>ENA-OPDH01003175-OPDH01003175.1-human-gut-metagenome-genome-assembly--contig:-NODE-3175-length-9995-cov-2.980181_pt1 | contig 9995 bp, 8 predicted proteins | sample MGYA00241260_ERZ501500 | MGnify/ENA primary metagenome ERZ501500 (study PRJEB25962, sample SAMEA2042519) | human gut metagenome | biome: human gut; feature: human-associated habitat; material: faeces...
GCATACTTCACAGCATCATTTTCTTCAAAGGGAGCATTCAGCGCATACTCACGTCCGCTGGCTGCGCCTTCCATAAGCTTTGTAATATCTGCGCCGCTGACTGCGATGGGCAGGAGTCCCACTGCCGTGAGAACGGAGAAACGGCCTCCCACATCGTCCGGTACTACGAAGGATTCATAGCCCTCTTCAGTGGCCAGGTTCTTTAAGGCTCCCTTCGCCTTGTCTGTTGTTGCATAGATCCTCTTATTGGCCTCTTCCCTGCCGTACTTTTTGATCAGCATATCCTTGAACACGCGGAAGGCAATGGCCGGTTCCGTTGTCGTACCGGACTTGGAAATAATATTGATAGAGAAATCTTTTCCATCGACCAAATCCATCAGATCATGGATGTATTTGCTGCTGATGCTATTGCCAACGAAGTAAATCTCCGGTGTTTTTCTTTTTTCTTTCGGAAGATTATTGTAAAAACTATGGGACAGGAACTCGATCGCCGCTCTTGCGCCCAGATACGAACCGCCGATACCGATTACCAGCAGGACATCGGAATCCTTCTGAATCTTCTCCGCCGCTTTTTTGATGCGTCCGAACTCTTCCTTATCATAGTCCACCGGAAGGTCGATCCATCCAAGAAAATCATTGCCCGCGCCGGTCTTTTCTACCAGCGTCTCTCTTGCCGCCTGCACGCCCGCCCACAGGATGAGCAGCGACACGACCAAGCCGCACCAGCCGTCGATCTGCCAATGCAGGAAATAGCCCGCGAGTGTCGCAAGCAGCACCGCCGCGGTCGCCGCGCAGTCGGACAGGCTGTCCGCCGCGGTCGCCTGCATGGCGGCGGCGCTGATCTTCTTCCCCACGCCGCGGTTGTAGCAGTACATGTAGAACTTGGCGCAGATGGAGACAAGCAGGATCGCCACCGTCAGCACGCTGCACTCCACAGCCTCGGGATGCAGGATTGCGCCCACGGCGTCGCGCAGCAGTTCAAAGCCCATCAGCAAAATGACGATCGAGACGATGAGGCCCGAGATATACTCCAGCCGCCCGTGGCCGAACGGATGCTCGGGGTCGGGCTTCTGCCCGGCCAAACGAAAGCCCAGCAGCGTCACGATGGACGCGCCCGCGTCGGACAGGTTGTTAAAGGCGTCCGCCGTGACGGCGACAGAGCCCGCAAGCGTGCCGGCAAACAGCTTGAGCGCGAAGAGCAAGAGGTTGATGACAATGCCCACCGCGCCGCAAAGCACACCGTAAGCGCGCCGCACTGCGGCATCAGACGTTTTCTGATGTTCTTTGATGAACCGACTCGCAAGAAAACCGATCATAGTCTTCCCTCACTCGCTTTTGATCTGTAATTTCATGCGGCAGCAGAGGCGGTCGAGGTCCTCGTCCGTCGCCGCGGGGATGCGCAGCTTCGCGCCGCAGCTTTTGCACACAAGATCGACGTAGGTGCTGTGGATCTCCATGCCGTAGCTTTTGCTGCCGCAGGAGCAGGTGATGCCATCCTTGCGCGCGGCGATCTCCTTGAGCTCGGAGAGGATCTCATACATGATGACGCTGTCTGCAAAGGCGGCGGGGTCGTCGCCCTGCTCGCGCTCCTTGGCCGCCGCGAGCGAGAGCTGCTCCATCTCGTGCTCGACGGCGTAGTCCTCGCCGATAAAGCAGCAGAGCATTTTCGTATCGGGGCAGGCAAGGCCGATGCCGCGCCCGTGCAGGAGCTTGTCGGCGCTGCACTCCGCCAGATGCTCCTCACCGCACACGCCGCACGGCACACTCAGGCGGAATTTGTTCTCCTCCGCTTCGATGGTCAGGCTTGACTCGCCGCACTCACAGCTCACGACCGCACCCGAGGCGCTCAGGGCAAACACGCTTCTCTGCTGGATGACGCGCTTGTGGCACGCGGGGCAGAGATAGCCGATGGTACGCATTTCTTCTTTCATTCCATTTCCTCCCGGAAAGTAAAATATCATATGGTAATTTGAATATTATACCGCGTCCGTGCACAAAAAGAAAGGGAGAAACACGCTGTTTCTCCCTTTTCTTTTTGGTTTTCGCGCTTTACGGCTTGACCGCGATGGCCTCGATCTCGACCAGCGCGCCCTTGGGCAGGGCGGCCGCCTGCATCGCACAGCGCGCGGGGCACTCGCCGGAGAAATACTTGCCGTACACCTCGTTGACAACGCCGAAATCGCCGATATCGATCATAAACACGGTCGTCTTGACAACGTCCTCAGCCTTGCAGCCAGCCGCCTCGAGCACCGCGAGCAGATTCTTGATGCTCTGCTCCGCCTGCTCGGACGTGCCGCCGGGAACAAATGCGCCGGTCGCCGGGTCCAGCGGAAGCTGGCCGGAGACAAATACAAAACCGTTTGCTTCGATCGCCTGGGAGTAGGGGCCGACGGCGCCGGGGGCAGTGGTCGTAGAAATCACATGCTTCACGGAAAAATCCTCCTATATCAATGTACTTTCATCATAACATCTTGCGCAATATGCGTCAAGTACTCATATTCTTGGAAAAACGGCAGAAACTAATGCCACTTTTGAGCGATTCCCCTAAATCCATCGGAAAGGAGCAAAAAACCGTCGGCGCGCAGACGCGCCGCCTGCGCACATGTCCCTCCGTCCTCTCGTTCGCCGCCGTCGGCGGGCGGTTCGAGGGCGAAGGCCCGCTGCGCGAATACTTTGACGAATTGAGCGAGGATCACTTCTTCGGCGAGAAGACCTGGGAAAAGGGTGAGAGTACCATGCAGCGCCACGCGCTCTCCCGCGCGCTGGAAAAGGTGGGGCTCAAGGTGAGTGACCTTGACCTCATCTTTGCGGGTGATCTTTTGAACCAGTGCGTCGGCTCGTCGTTCGCTCTGCGAGAGAGCCGCATCCCATTCTATGGACTCTACGGTGCGTGCTCCACGATGGGCGAGAGCCTGTCGCTCGCCGCATTGATGCTCGACGGCGGGTATGCCTCTTGCGCCGCGGCGCTGACCTCCTCGCACTTCTGCACCGCCGAGCGGCAGTACCGCATGCCGGTGCCCTATGGCTCGCAGCGCACGCCGACCGCGCAGTGGACGGCCACAGGCAGCGGTTGCTGCCTCCTCGCGCGCGAGGGCGAGGGGCCCTATATCACACACGTGACAACCGGGAAAATCGTCGACAAGGGCGTCACCGACGCAAACAACATGGGCGCGGCGATGGCTCCTGATGATGTTCAATTAACACAATACATTCTTAACCTTTGATAAGGCTATACTACACAAATTCCCTTATCTATCAACATATTCCGCCAACAAAAAACAGACAGGAGGCCACCTATGGCAGACTATCAGCTTGAACTCAGGCAGATTGTAGATTACCCACGATGCCGAATTTATCGAGAATTTATGCAAACTCTGATTGCAGACCGGAGCATTCGCACAGGCGGATGCTCCGGTCTTTTTTATTATGTCGTTCTTTGCTCCTATGCCAACTTCAGAACCTCTTATCGGCGCATAGACGGGATCTCATACACGGTATATCCGGGCGAATGGATCTGCTCCATCACTGACATCACGGAATGGTTCCGTGTACGCTTTCACTACCAGGCATTTGCAATCCTAAAATCCTTGCAGGATCGGCAGCTCATTACATTTACCCGCCTCGGCCGCGGGCATATCGTAAAGTTCTCCATTACGGACTGGCGGCGCAATAACACCGCACTCGATTATAACTGCCCATGCCAAAAAGACTCCGGTTTCTTCTTCATTCCTGTTTCAACGGCAACGGAGTTGATCTCCGCGGGACGCGCATCTGAGATGGATGTCATTCTGGATCTTTGGATCTCTGCGATTTATAAGGATCAGCAAGTACGCGGCTCTGAGATCGGGCCAGTTGCGTATTTCAGAAACGGCACCGGGAATCCGCTCGTCAATTACAGCGAATTATCCGCGCGCTGGGGAATCTCACGTTCCAGCGTGGGGCGGTTGCTCAAAAAACTGGCCGATTTTGACTATCTTTCTCTGCTGACTTTCCCAGGCCGCAGCGGAACGGTAATTTACCTAAAGAATTATCTCTCAACCATGTTCCAAATTTCGGATGTCATGATAGACAAAGAGGAGGTTGCTATGTGTCTGAACCTTCGCGTATCTGTGCCGGATACCACTCCGCCAGAGGCCAGCACAATTTCCGATGCGCAAATCAGTGTTTCAACAGAGTTTCCCAGCGTTTCAAAACCGCACATGCTGTTCTTCATCCGAAAAGTGCTGCAAGCCCTTGAGACACAGGGAATTCCCTGCCTTTCATGCCCCAAATCCAAATATATGTTATATCCATTATCCGACGACTGCACGGTAGGAATAGAAGAAGGCACTGTCTTCGCGGGCCTGACGATCTGCTGCGGCGCCGGCAGTCCGTTGTATCGGTTTGAAATGACGATCATCCCAAATGCTGAAGCGGAAGGAGCGTGCGACAATGTCAGGAAAGATGTATGAAAAACGGCCGGAAGAGGATGCCCGCTATCACGACACATGGAGACTGCTCAAAAAATATCGGGATGTAACATGGAGTCTGGAACTGTCTATCCGGCAGGTCAAGAATCAGTTTCGCATTGATTATGATTGCAGCATTGAAGATTTTTTGGAGTCCATCTATATGGCAGGCGCGGATCTCGGCGGCACGGACATCGAAAATCATGCCAGGTGCATTGAGCGCAGCTACAAAATGCTGACCCTGCTTGAAAATTCCGTCAACCTTCTCCGCACGCACCACCAGAGCGGAGAGGTGTACTACTGGATTTTGTATTACTCATTTTTATCCCCACAGAAGCTGAAAAATGTGGAGGAGATCATTGAAGCGCTCCACCCGCATATCAGGGACATTAGCTTCAGCACCTACTACCGCCTGCGCAAAGCTGCCGTGGAAGCGTTAAGCTCTGTCCTTTGGGGATTTTCCGCGCAGGACACTTTGAAAACGCTGGACTGCTTTTTCCCGCCAGATGTGTGAGAGTATTTTGAAAGAGAATTGGGAGGAAATTGGAAGGGTTTTGCTATTGAACGCAAAATCGCCGTATGTTAAACTAAGTATGCTCAAAACTATAAACAAACCAAAAGCAGCCGCAGGAGGACGCCATTTTTGATGTGCGTCTTTTTTTATGCCCTTCTGCGGTCAATGAAACAGCATCCGGCTTTCGCTGGGTGCTGTTTCCTGCTTTTGGGCAACACAAGGAGGTAATGCTTTTGAAGCACAAGTGTCCGTCTCCCCGTATTGGGAAAAAGCCACGTGGCAATATCGGCCGTTGGCTGTATGCGGCGTTTCTGACCGCCACGCTATCCGCTTCTCTCTGTCAGCCGGCCTCTGCCGCAACCGTGTGGGAGAAGGCCAATGAGATCATGCGGGATGTCTATACGCAGATCCTCGGCATCTCCACGATTGCAGCCATCGTTACGGCCGCAGTCGCACTGCTGATGATGAATTTCTCCCGCAGCGGCCGAACCGTCGATGAAAGCCGGGCATGGCTCAAGCGAATCATTATCACTTGGGCCGTGCTGAATGGCCTTGGCTTCATTATGAGCTATGTTACGCCCTTCTTCAGCGGCGGGCAGTGGACCGCCCCGTAAAAGCCATGGGAATTTTAGACGGTATTGTAGAGTGGATCGCGGAGCAGATCATGTACGGTCTGGATATGATCAACACCTCTGTTTTGGGGGCATTGGGCTGTGACATGAACACATTTCTGCGATATTTTCCCGCAGCGGAAACCATGTATAGCCTTCTGGTGGCACTTGCCATCGGGCTGATCCTGTTGGGCTGGGTCTGGAATCTGTTCAAGAACTATGGACTGGGTTTGGGCGTGGACGCAGAGGATCCGGTCAAGCTGACCGCCAAGGCGATTCTGTTCATTGTGCTTGCGTACTATGCAGATGAAATCGTAAACATTGCGCTGACGATAGGCGGAACGCCTTATGCGTGGATACTGTCCTCAGAGCTTCCTTCTTTGGACTTTGCCAGCTTCAATTCTGTTCTGCTGACCATCATCGGCGTCTGTGCCAACGGCGGCGTTGCGCTGATCGTTCTGATTCTGACACTGATTCTTGCGTGGAACTACATTAAGCTGCTGTTTGAAGCGGCAGAACGGTATGTACTGCTGGGCGTCCTGGTCTATACCGCACCGGTAGCCTTTGCCATGGGCGCATCGCAATCCACCGCAAATATTTTTAAGAGCTGGTGCCGGATGTTCGGCGGGCAGATATTCCTGCTGCTGATGAACGCATGGTGTCTTCGGCTGTTTATCACGATGGTCGGCACATTCATCTCAAATCCGCTTTCCATGTAGGAGGTCATTACCACGAAGAAATATCATAGAATCATTCCGCTGCTGGGCACCGTTCTTTTGCTTGCGCTCACCTTGGCGGTACCTGCGTTTGCTCTGGAGGAAAGCGATGTTGAAGCCGCAGTCAGCAGTTCCAGCCGCGAGGCCGTGACGGGGAATGTCCTGGTCTGGTTTCTCTGCGCGGTTGGCTTTCTCAAAGTCTCGCAGAAAATCGACAGCTTCATGGCAAGCATCGGCGTCAACGTGGGGCATACCGGCGGTTCCATGCTGGGTGAGGCGATGGTCGCATTCAAGGGTGTCTCCCTCGCTGCCGGCATGGCTGGAAAAGTTGTCGGGAACTTTGCCGACAGAGCCTCCAGCCGCGCAGGCACCGCCGCATCCGGATCTTCCAGCTTTCTGCAAGGTGGTCTGGCCGGCGTTGTCAGTCGGAAAATCACCAATGATGCCGTAAGAACTGCGACGCAAACGACACAGAAAGCGTCTTCCTCCACCATGTCCGCCGCGCATCAGGCCACGGAGCGTACTGTAAATGCCGAGCGGCAGGCGTCAAGCGTTGTTCATCAGGCAAAGCAGACGCGCAGCGAAAGCGCTTCTCAAAAGTCGCAGATGGGCGTGACCCATCAGCAAATCGCTTCCAGTACCCGAACTGCCTCGGTTTCCTCACTCCGCAGGGAGTCGCAGCATTCCGTTGGCCTCGGCGGGCGTATTTTTACCAATTCCATGCTGGAGGGCGGACGTTTTGCCAACGATGTGATTGGTATGGTTGCTGCCGGAGACCTGCACTCCACCGGCTCCATCACCGGAGAGTTTGCGTCACAGGCGTTATCCTCCTACATGGGCATTACCGCTCAGGGAGACGCCGCGCCGCAAATATCCTATTCCAACATTGAGATCGGCGGCGGGCGCATCACCGGCACAGAGTATTCTCCGGAGCATCCGGAGGGCATTTCCTTTGGAATGTACCATACCGGGCAATATGCCGCGCCGGACGGTGAACACCAGAAAGTCTTCTCTGCCGATGGCGCCCAATGGTACAAGCAGTATGCTGTTGACACTGTAATCAAGAAGCCATTTACCGCACCGGACGGTGAAATCGACTATCATAAGGAGATCGTCAAGAAGATGCCCGATCCGCCGAAGCGGAAAGACCGGATGTAAGGGAGGCTGTCTATGAAACCGGAAGAATTTGAGGTGTATGTGATTCCTCCCAACTTTATGGAGGGCGGCACACTCTTCGGCGGGCTTTTGAAAACCCGCAATACGATTGAGGCGGTCATCCTTGGCCTCGCGGTTGGTGTGCCGGTTTTGCACCTTCCGTTTTCCCTCACCGTCCGCGTTGTGATTTTATGCCTGACGGCTCTTCCGCTGGTGCTTCTCGCTTTGATTGGCGTATCCGGCATGAGCCTGTCCGCTTTTATCCGCCTGTTCTTTTGCTTTCTGCACAACCGCAGAATCCTTTCACGCGATGGGACGCAGGGCGGCAAAAATGGAAAAACGCTGCTGCCCAGCTGGGCGCAGCAGCGGAAAAGAGACTGCGAAGCAGAAGATCCTCCGCACCCCAAAAGCCGCAGCCGATTTTCTGTTGATCTGAAGCAGCGCAGCGTGACGCAGTTCAAGACCTTCTTGCAGGAGGAAGAAGCCGTTCAGCCGCTCAATGCCCTGGCGGACTATATCCCTATCGAGAAGATTGAGCACGGCGTCATTTATACAAGAGATCACCGCTATGTCAAGGTTGTAGAGGTGGTTCCCGTCAACTTCCTGCTGCGCAGCGCGAGAGAGCAGCGCAGCATCATTTACTCCTTCATTTCCTATCTGAAAATTGCCCCGGTCAAGGTGCAATTCAAGGCATTGACAAAGCGTGCGGACATTAACCGGCATCTGGATACTGTCCGCAGGGAGCTGGAGCATGAGCAGGATCCGCGCTGCCGTGTCCTGCAGGAAGACTACCTGAAGCTCATTCGGCAGCTTGGCTCCCGTGAGGCAATCACAAGGCGCTTTTTCCTTGTTTTCGAGTATGAGCCGCTGCCCGGAACCAAACGCGGCCATGAGGAAGAGGATGCAATCGCTTCTCTGCAAACGGCCGCACGCACGGCGGCAAATTATCTGCGGCAGTGCGGCAACGAGGTCATTTCCCCTGAGAACGAGGACGACGCCACGGCGGAGATTCTTTATAACATTCTCTGCCGCAGGGCCAGCAGTGAGCCGTTCTACCAGCGGGTGAAGTCCGTTCTGGCGGACTACATGGCCTCCGGACGGAACATCAATACAATTCCCGTCAACGAGTTTTATGCGCCTGACCGGATTGACCTCAGCCACGGGAGTTATCTCTGTATAGACGGACTATACTATGCTTATCTTCTGGTCCCCTCGGACGGCTATAAAGCACGGGTGCCTGCTGGCTGGCTCAGTCTATTGGTCAACGCAGGTGACGGGATCGATCTGGACGTATTCCTGACGCGACAGCCAAAGGATCGCATGATCCGAAAGCTGGGGCAGCAGCTACGCATCAACCGCAGCAAAATCAAAGAGGCCAGCGATACCAATACAGACTTTGATGATCTGGACGGTGCCATTCGCAGCGGCTATTTTCTCAAAGACGGTCTTTCCAATAATGAGGATTTTTATTATCTAAACCTGCTCATCACTGTCACAGCCGACAGTGTGGATGACCTTGAATGGAAGGTCGCGGAAATGAAAAAGCTCCTGCTTTCGCAGGACATGGATGTTCAAACCTGTTCCTTTTGTCAGGAGCAGGCTTTTTTGTCCTCTCTGCCCTTGGTCTCACTGGAACGCCAGCTCTACGAGCGGTCTAAGCGCAATGTCCTTACCTCCGGCGCGGCCAGCTGCTATCCATTTACAAGCTATGAGATGTGTGATGACAACGGCATTCTTCTCGGCGTCAACAAGCACAACAATTCTCTCATCATTGTGGACATTTTCGATTCCCGCGTCTACAAAAACGCCAACATTTCCATTCTTGGGACCAGCGGTGCCGGCAAGACCTTTACGATGCAGCTCATGGCCCTGCGTATGCGGCGCAAAGGCATACAAGTATTTATCGTGGCTCCCTTGAAGGGCCACGAGTTTCACCGGGCCTGTTCCAACATCGGCGGACAGTTTATCTCCATATCTCCGGCTTCTCAAAACTGCATCAACATCATGGAGATCCGCAAGGCAGATAAGTCCGTGGACGATCTGCTGGACGGCCCCGGCGTAGAAAAATCTCTGCTGGCGGCCAAAATTCAGCGGCTGCATACATTTTTCAGCCTCTTGATCCCGGATATGTCCCATGAAGAGCGGCAGCTTTTAGATGATGCCATGATCTGTACCTACGGGACAAAGGGAATCACGCATGATAACGCTTCTCTGGAGCAGCCGGAACATCCCGGGCACTATAAAGAAATGCCGATCCTGGGCGACCTGTATGAAATTCTTGCCGCCTCTCCGGAAACAAAGCGCCTTGCCAACATCCTGAACCGACTGGTCAACGGCTCTGCCCGCTCCTTCAACCAGCAAACCAATGTGGCGCTGGACAACAAGTACATCGTCCTTGATATTTCTGAGCTGACCGGTGATCTGCTGACGGTGGGGATGTTTGTTGCTCTCGACTTTGTATGGGACAAGGCCAAAGAGAATCGCACGGCGGAAAAAGCCATCTTCGTGGACGAGTGCTGGCAGCTCATCGGCGCCAGCAGCAACCGTCTGG
>ENA-OPDH01003180-OPDH01003180.1-human-gut-metagenome-genome-assembly--contig:-NODE-3180-length-9989-cov-3.028689_pt1 | contig 9989 bp, 11 predicted proteins | sample MGYA00241260_ERZ501500 | MGnify/ENA primary metagenome ERZ501500 (study PRJEB25962, sample SAMEA2042519) | human gut metagenome | biome: human gut; feature: human-associated habitat; material: faeces...
GGGTGTGGTCGTTCACCATCAGGTCGTTATCGATGGTCTTGGGAACGCCCATGAAGCGGATGTCGCTCTGGATGCGGTTGCCGTATTCAGCCAGCTTGCCGATGGTATCCATGGAGTCGTTGCCGCCAATGTAGAAGAAGTAGCCAATGTTCAGCTTTTCCAGGATGGCGAACAGCTTCTTGTAAACGGTCTCGTCATCGTGCCAATCGGGCAGCTTATAGCGGCAGCTGCCCAGATAGCTGGACGGGGTGCGCTTGAGCAGCTCGATGTCCAGATCGTCCGTCAGCACGGTGGAAAGATCCACCACCCGCTCCTCCAGCAGACCGGCAACGCCATTGCACATACCGTAAACGATCTCTGCGCCGCGGTTCTTGCAGCTTTCAAATACGCCTGCAAGGCTTGCATTGATGACGGAAGTAGGACCGCCAGACTGACCAACGATTGCATTTTTACCCATGATGATTTCTCCTTTTTTGTTTTTCTGTTTCGGCAATATAATATTACGTGCAGGATGCACGAAAACAGACGCGGGAAAAGGGGTTACAGGCGGATATGGCGCGGGGTGCCGTTGACATAGACGGGGGTTACCTCGTCCAGGATCAGCGGGCGGGCGTACTCCTCAAAGGCAGCAGTCACCTGCATCCCATCGGGGCTGATCCAGTCCAGCGGCACCTTCTTTTCAAGGTTTGCCACCTGCTGCACATCCACCGACTCGGTGATGCACTGGTAGGGATAAGCGGAAATGCGCTTGAGCGCGATCATGCGACCGGTCTCGCCCGCAAAGGCTGCGGCGGCTGCGGCACCGCCCACAGCGTAGGCTTCGTTCACATCCGTGCGGCTGGCCAGATGGCTGGCGCAGCGCTGCAGGGTGGAAAACTCGATGGCACGGCTCTTGCAGTTCAGCTTGTCGTGGATGAGGTCGGAGAGATAACGGCTGGTGCCGCTGAGCACGGCCTTGTGGCCAAAGGCATCCAGCTGGCCTGCGGTGGACACCAGATCGCACAGATAGGTGCCGTCGGCGGTCTTTACGCCCTCGCTGGCCGCAATGATCACATTGGACTTGCGGCGCTGCAGCTCGTCCACCTTGGCAAGAAACTTGTCCTGATCAAAGGGCACCTCCGGCAGCAGGATCAGATCCGGGCCTTCGCAGTCGTCGCCGCCCGCAAGGCAGGCCGCACCGGCAAGCCAGCCCGCATGTCGGCCCATAATCTCGGCCACGGTCACGCTGCGGATGTCATACACGGAGGAATCCCGGATGACTTCCTTTAAAATAGTGGCAATGTACTTGGCGGCAGAGCCGTAGCCGGGGGTGTGGTCGGTCAGGCACAGGTCGTTGTCGATGGTTTTGGGCACACCGATGAACCGCACACTGCTGCCCACCTGCTGCCCGTAGCGGGACAACTTCGCGATGGTGTCCATCGAGTCGTTGCCGCCGATGTAGAACACCGCGCAGATGTCGTACTTGTCAAACAGGGTGAACAGTTTGATGAAGGGTGTGGAGTCCACATCCGGGTCCGGCAGCTTGTAACGGCAGCTGCCAAGGTAGCTGGAAGGCGTGCGCTTGAGCAGTTCAATGCTCATGCGGTCGTCCAGCAGGACGTTCAGCTCCAGCATTTCTTCCTTGAGCAGACCTTCGATGCCGTATTTCATACCGTACACCTTGTCTGCACCCAGGCTGCAGGCGGCTTTGTACACGCCTGCCAGACTGGAGTTGATCACGGCGGTAGGACCGCCGCTCTGACCAATGATCACATTCTTGGCCATGAGTACCTCCTTTTGCAAATTTCATTCTTATCATTTGTACATCGCTGCAGGTTCCGGCTTCCGCGCCGCCAGAGTGGGGTTTGGTCTAAAGGCCCTGCACTGCCCGCAGACCGTGCGGCAAACAAACCGGATGCTGCAAGTGATACAAAAAAGTTTGCGGCATGTGCACACCCTTTTTGTAAAATGTGCAAAATTACCACATCCTTATTGTACCTGTTTTGCCTGTTGTATGCAAGACCTAATTGGTTGCACAGGCAAAAAAATTATGATAAAATAAAAAACGCACAGCCCCGGGCGGATAAAACCCCCTTCTGTGCGGGAAAAATGGAGAAAGCTGGAAAAACCATGGGCATTTCACACGAGTATCATTCTGCGCCGCGCCGGGCACGGCGCGGTACAGTCAGCGGCAAGCTGCGCTTTCTGGGCGCAGTGGTCGCCATTTTGCTGGTATCCTACGCCATCACGGCCATTCTGGAAAAGGGCGCAGAGGGCGCGGACGATACCCCGTCTACCAACGCCAGCGGCATTGCCGAGAACATTCTGGCACCGCTGCCCATGCAGGGCGAAGCGGATAGCAGCAGTGCTGCACAGGATGGCAGCACCGGTGAGCAGGCCGTTGCACTGGAGAACTTTGGCCCTGCAAAGCAGAGCGCTGGGGCCTACACCGTCAAAGCCTATGATGCCAGCGTCATCCGCCAGCCCAGCTGCGGGCAGGTGGACTTGAGCTACTTTGCGGACGCAGCCTTTCTGGGCGACAGTCTGACGGTGGGCTTCTCGGATTACCAGATCAATCTGGACGGGGCACTCATCTGCGGCTATACAGGCGTTGGCCCGGATGCCATTGTGAACCGCAGCGCAGTCAAAAGCCCCACCCGCGGGCAGGAGGTAGCGCTGGATGTGCTGGCCGCTGCCCGGCCCAAGAAGCTGTATATCCTGCTGGGCACTAACACCCTCACCACGCTGGGCGCTTCGGATCGCTTCCTTGCCTACTATGGCCAGATGCTGGATCTGCTGCGCGAGGCTTTGGGCGAGGACTGCGTGATCTACGTGCAGTCTATCCCGCCGGTGCGACCCTCGGCAGCTGCTGAAAAGCCCGGCCTTGCATCGGATGTGCTGCGCGGTGTGAACGAGCAGCTGGCTCAGCTGGCCGCCAGCAAGGGATGCGTTTACCTTGACCTGTGGGAGACCCTTGCCGACGGCGAGGGCAACCTGAAGGAGATGCTTGCAGCGCCGGATGGCGTGCATCTCTCTGCAGGCAACGGCTACGGCGCATGGGTCACCTACCTGCGAAACCACGCCAAGTACCGCGCGGATAATTCCTGGACGATGGGCAGCATTTACAGTGCACAGTAAAACGGAGTGAAAAATAAAGAGCCGTTGCACAAAATGGATGTGCAATGGCTCTTTTGTGTATGATGCAGTTTCCCACAGCGACCCTACGGTGAAAAAGTGTTTCAGAAAAGCCCGCAGGCTTTTCTGAAACACAAATATAAAATAAATTTTCCGCTGAAAATGCCCAGAGCGAACGCGGAGGGCATTCCGATCATAAAATTACTCCTGCTGTTCCAACTCCAGCAAATATTGCTTCATCTCCACGCCATAGGCGTAGCCGGTGAGCTTGCCGGTGCTGCCCACCACCCGGTGGCAGGGCTGAAGGATGGCGATGGGGTTGCAGTGGCAGGCACCGCCAACGGCACGGCTGGCCTTGGGCTTGCCAACAGCGGCGGCCAGCTGGCCGTAGGTGCGGGTCTCACCGTAGGGAATCTTGTTCATCTCGGCCCAGGCGGCCTTCTGAAAGGGGGTGCCCTTGGGGGCCAGCGGCAGATCGAATTCCCTGCGCGCCCCGGCAAAATATTCGTTCAGCTGCTCCTCGGCTTCCTGTAAAAGCGGTGTCTCGCACACCTTGCGGGGCAGCGGTTCCAGTTCCGGTACGCCGTCCGGGCAGAGGGTCAGCCCGCAGATGGCATCGTTTTCCTCTTCCAGCCGGAAGGTTCCCAGAATGCTGTTCACATACCAGACGTTCAAAAGTTGCGCTTCCTTTCCTGTGAGTTTGTGTTATACTGAAGCTATCTTAACACAAATGTACATCCGGCGAAAGGGGCGTTTTTTGTTATGGTACAGGCATTGGAAGAGATCATTGCCAAAAGCAGCAGCATCGTGTTCTTTGGCGGGGCGGGCGTTTCCACCGAGAGCGGTATCCCGGACTTCCGCAGTGTGGACGGACTTTATCATCAGAAGTACGCCTACCCGCCGGAAACGATCCTGAGCCATACCTTCTGGGAGGAGAATCCGGAGGAGTTTTACCGTTTTTACCGCGATAAGCTCATCGTGAAGGGGGCAAAGCCCAACGCGGCCCACCTGCGGCTGGCAAAGCTGGAACGGGAGGGCAGGCTGAGAGCGGTCGTCACCCAGAACATCGACGGCCTGCATCAGGCGGCGGGCAGCCGCACGGTGTACGAGCTGCACGGCAGCACCCTGCGCAACTACTGCACCCGCTGCGGTAAGTTCTACGATGTGGATTTCATTGCCAACAGCACCGGTGTGCCCCGCTGCACCGAGTGCGGCGGCATCGTCAAGCCGGATGTGGTGCTGTATGAAGAAGGGCTGGACGAGGAGGTGCTGTCCGGCGCGGTGAACGCCATCCGCCATGCGGATACCCTGATCATCGGCGGCACAAGCCTTGTGGTGTACCCGGCGGCAGGACTGATCCGGTACTTCCGGGGCGACCATCTGGTGGTCATCAACATGCAGCCCACCGGGGCAGATGCGGAAGCCGACCTGTGCATTGCAAAGCCCATTGGTCAGGTGCTGAGCGAGGATGTAACGCTGGATCTGTAAAACAAAAAGAGCGGCCCTGTTTCGCGCCGATTCTCGCCCCCGGTCCGGTATGCTGGATGCATACTGAAAAAGAATGGGGGAAACCAAATGATCCAGGTTTGTGACCCGCCGCGCACGCGGCAGGTAAGGCGGCTTTCGGCGGAGGAATTCTGCCAGCTGGCGCAGAGCGAAGTGAGCAGTGTGTACCGTCCGCGCAGCGAGGTGCTGCGGATGCTGACGGTAGGCGAGGTGTGGGGCGTGTACAGTACACGCGGTGTGCCGGGAGCCGGGTGCATCCTGCTGCCCATGGATGCCGATGTGGCAGCGGCGGCTGCGCTGCGCCGCTTTCTGGGCTGGAACCGCACGTCAGGCGGATATTTTTTGACCCCGGCAGCCGGGCCGGACGGCCATGCCGCCGAGACTCTTGCGCCGCTGCTGGCTGCGGCTGCTGCCCGGCAGGAGTTTCTTGCCCGGCAGCGGGCACGGTGGGCCGTGGTGGAATGTGCGGCAGAAGAGCTGATCCCGCTGTATCTGCGTCAGGGGTTTGCTTTGCGGGCTATCCGCCCGCTGGACAGTCTGGCACCGTGTTTTCTGCTGCAGGCCGGGTGCCTTGCGCAGAATGTGCCGCCGGTATGGCTCCCGCTGGCCGACCGGGTGCACATTGCCATCCTGCTGGCTCGAGGCTATGCCGCGCTGGAAAGCCGCGAAAGCCCGCAGGGCACCGTGCTGGCACTGTATCCCGTATGATGTGAAAGTGAGGAAGTTGAAATGAAAGCAGTTGTTCTGGAAGATTATGCCATACAGCAGGGAGATCTGGACTGGTCGGGTGTGAAGGCGCTTGTGCCGGACATCACCCGCTATGGGCGCACCGCGCAGGAAGAGGTGGTGCCGCGCATCGGGGATGCGGAGATCGTGTTCCTGAATAAGTGCCGCATCGACGAAGCCGTTCTGGCCCAGTGCCCGAAGCTCAGGTGGGTGGGCATCATTGCCACCGGAACGGATAACCTTGATCTGAAGGCCTGCCGCCGCCATGGCGTGCCGGTAGCCAACGTGCCGGGCTATTCTACTTACAGTGTGGCACAGATGACCTTCAGCCTGCTGCTGGCCATCTGCCAGTGCGCCGACCGTTACCATCGCCTTGTGCAGGACGGCCATTGGCGCACCGAGGAGCCTGCGGCCTACGGTCTGCTGCCGCAGGTGGAACTGCTGGGCAAGACCTTTGGCATCTATGGCTACGGCAGCATTGGCCGGCAGACCGCCCGCATTGCCAAGGCCTTTGGCATGGAGGTGTTGGTGTGCACCCGCACCGTTCGGCCGGAGTACGAAGCCGACGGTGTGGAATTCGTGGATCTTGACACCCTGCTTGCCCGCAGCGATGTGCTCAGCCTGCACTGCCCGGCAACACCTGCAACACGGGGGCTGATCAACGCGGCCACCCTTGCAAAGGCAAAGCCCGGCATGATCTTGCTGAACACCGCCCGCGGTGCACTGGTGGACGAGCAGGCCGTGGCCGATGCGCTGAAAAACGGGAAGCTTGGCTTTTACGGTGCCGATGCTTTTGGCACTGAACCGCTGCCGCAGGCAAGCCCTTTGCGCGGCCTGCCGAATGCCCTGCTGACACCGCACATCGCGTGGGCCACCAACGAAGCCCTGCAGCGGCTGATGGATATTACTGCCAACAACCTGCGCACATGGCTGGATGGCGCGGGAGAGAATATTGTGAACGCATAAAAAAACGGGAACGCCGCATGGACGTTCCCGTTATTTTTTAGTTCAGGATACCGCTTGCCTTGATGGACTGCACCGCCTCGGCAATGCGCTCTGGCGGCAGGGTGAGGGCAAAGCGCACGTAGCCTTCGCCCAGCGGGCCAAAGCTGGAACCCGGCGTGCACAGCACACCGCTCTTTTCCACAAGGTCAAGACAGAAGTCCATGCTCTTTGCGTACTTTGCCGGGATGGGTGCCCACACGAACATGCTGCCGTGACTGTCCGGCACATTCCAGCCAATGGAACGCAGGCCGCCGCACAGAGCGTCGCGGCGCTGCTGGTACAGGCCGCACTGCGTTTTTACCATGTCCAGCGGGCCGGTCAGGGCGGCGATGGCCGCTTTCTGCACCGGCAGGAACATGCCGAAATCGATCTGGCCGCGCAGTTTCTTGAAGGCAGCTACCACGTCTCTCCGGCCTACAAGAAAGCTGATGCGTGCACCGGTGACGTTGAAGCTTTTGGAAAGGCTGAAGAACTCCACGCCCACATCCATAGCACCCGGCGTATTGAAGAAGCTGTTGCCCACGGCCCCGTCAAAGATAATGTCGCTGTAGGCGTTGTCGTGGATGATAAGAATATCATACTTTTTGGCAAAGGCCACCAGCTCGGCGTACAGCTCCGGGGAGCCGACGCTGCCCACCGGGTTTGCGGGCAGGGAGACGATCATATACTTCGCCTTGCGGGCCACATCCTCCGGGATGTCCTTCACATAAGGCAGGAAGCCGTGCTCCTTGGTCAGCGGGTAATACCACGGCTTTGCGCCGCCCAGCAGACTGCCCGCGATGAACACCGGGTAGCAGGGAGTGGGCAGCAGCACGGTGTCGCCCTCGTCGCACAGCACCATACCAATGTGGCCCACGCCCTCCTGACTGCCGGCGCAGCTGGCTACCTGATCCGGGGTGATCTCCACATGAAAGCGGCGCTTGTAGTAGCCGCACACAGCATCCAGCAGCTCAGGCAGGTCGCGCAGGCTGTACTTCCAGTTCTGCGGGTCGGCAGCGGCATCCATCATGGCCTTGCGGATGTGCTCGGCAGGCGCAAAGTCCGGCGTGCCGACGCTCAGATTATAAATGGTACGGCCCTGAGCTTCCAGAGCTACCTTGCGTTCGTTCAGTGCGGCGAAGATCTCGTCGCCGAACAAGTCCAGTCGTTTGGAAAATTCCATGATACAATACCCCTCAAATCCTCTTGTTTTCAACATGAACCATTTTAATAATAGAGCTATTTTAGCACGTTTTTCCAAACCGCGCAACGAAAAGGGCAGATGCGGGAGAAAGTTTCAACTTTCGGTGATGGGAAGCGAAGGATGTTTCACGGGAAGAAAACCCTCTCAGTCACGGCTGACGCCGTGCCAGCTCTCCCGAAGGGCGAGCTTTATGAGTGCAAACCATCAGATGCAAAAGAGCTCCCCCTTTCGGGGGAGCTGGCGAGCGAAGCGAGACTGAGAGGGCTATTTATACCTATAATAATCTACTCTCCCCATGAAGTCAACGCAGAATATTTCCTGTGCCCCCTTGTGTTTTGCTGAAAAAACGGTACTATTAGAGTAATAACGCAAAAGGAGAATGACCATGGCGAAGGAAAGCAGCCAGCATAAGGGGCACCGCCAGCGGATGCGCGCCCGGGTAGAGCAGTACGGACTGGAAAGTCTGGAACCCCACGAAGCGCTGGAATATGTCCTTTATATCACCAACACCCGCAAGGACACCAACGGCCTTGCCCATGTCCTCATGGACCGGTTCGGAGACTTTGCCGGGGTGCTGGATGCCTCCGAGGAGGATCTGCTGACGGTGGAGGGCGTAGGCCCCTCTACCGCCCGGATGCTGCATCTGTTGCCCCAGATCAGCCGGTACTATGGCCGCAGCCGCACCAGCACCACCCGCTGCATCAGAACTACGGAGCAGATGGGCAGCTATCTGATGGCGAAGTTTGCGTGGTCGGATTACGAGCGTGCAATGCTGGTCAGTCTGGACAGCCGTAAGCGGGTGCGCGCGGCGGTCTGGCTGCGGGAAGGCACCACCGACCGGGTAAGTCTGGACATCAAGGATGTGGTATCTGCGGCCATCAAGGGCGGCACCGACACGGTGGTGCTCAGCCACAACCACCCCAACGGTGCGGCCTTGCCCTCCATGGAGGATCTGGAAGCCACTGGCAATATTGCCCGGGCATTGGGCCTTGTGAACATCCATCTGCTGGATCACTTCATCCTGACCGATACGGAGTATTTCTCCATGCGGGACGCAAACCGCCTGCCGATCTATGACTTTAAAACAGGTACGCTTTTCTGGCCTTGATCTGTGAAACAACAAAAAAGTGTTTACATTATAAAACTGGTGTGCTATAATCAAACCGTAAAATACAACTGATTGTGGTTCTTTGCGCGAGGGCCGGAGAGGAGAGGGAAGATGGCAGACGAAAAATTTGAACTGGTATCCTCTTACCAGCCCACCGGCGACCAGCCGCAGGCCATTGAAACACTGGTGAAAGGCGTGGAGCGGGGCGACCGTTGCCAGACCCTGCTGGGTGTTACCGGCAGCGGCAAGACCTTTACCATGGCCAACGTGATCGCCCGGTGCAACCGCCCCACGCTGGTGCTGGCCCACAACAAGACGCTGGCGGCCCAGCTCTGCACCGAGTTCCGCTCGTTCTTCCCGGACAATGCGGTGGAGTATTTTGTTTCCTACTATGATTACTACCAGCCCGAAGCCTACATCCCCAGCACCGATACCTACATTGAAAAGGACAGCGCCATCAACGACGAGATCGACCGCCTGCGCCATTCGGCCACGGCGGCGCTTTCGGAGCGGCGGGATGTCATCATTGTGGCATCGGTGTCCTGTATCTACTCTCTGGGCGACCCCATCGATTACCGCAGCATGGTCATCAGCCTGCGGCCCGGGATGCAGATGGAGCGGGATGACCTGTGCAAAAAGCTGGTCACCCTGCAATATGAGCGGAACGACATCAATTTTATCCGCAATAAGTTCCGTGTTCACGGCGACACGGTGGATATCTATCTGGCCTATATGAGCGAACTTGCCATCCGGGTGGAGTTTTTCGGGGATGAGATCGACCGGATCACGGAGATCGATGTGTTGACGGGCGAGATACGCAGGGGACTTGAGTTTATCGCTGTTTTTCCGGCCCGGAAAGAGGGCGGAAACCGCCCTGTCGCCGGGTATCCCCCCGAAAGCACGGCTCCGGCTGCCTGTTTCCGGCCGCGGGAGAGACCAGCGGCCCCGTGCTAAAGCGCCTGCGCCAGCTTGGCGAAATCGTCGGCGGAGACGGACTTCTCCGTCACCTTGACCTTCGACTTCACGTCCTCGACGACCTTCGTCTCGTAGAGCTTCTCGTAAATCTTCTGCCCCTGCTCCTTGTCGGCGAGAATCTTCTCGGCATAGCCCTCCAGCATTGCTTCCAGAATAATACCCTCCGGGCCTTCGGAGATATGCTCTTTCGCAGAAATAACCTTTACGCCGTTCTTTTTCAGAATGTGCTTGTAGTGAGCGCTGTCGTAACGGTCGCGGGAAAAGCGGTCGAGCTTCCATACAAGCACAATCTCGAACAGCTCTTTTGCACTGTCCTTGATCATGTGCTGGAACTCGGGTCGATCTGCTGTTTTTGCAGATAAAGCCCTGTCA
>ENA-OPDH01003185-OPDH01003185.1-human-gut-metagenome-genome-assembly--contig:-NODE-3185-length-9976-cov-4.287169_pt1 | contig 9976 bp, 10 predicted proteins | sample MGYA00241260_ERZ501500 | MGnify/ENA primary metagenome ERZ501500 (study PRJEB25962, sample SAMEA2042519) | human gut metagenome | biome: human gut; feature: human-associated habitat; material: faeces...
AAAACCTTTGCCAAACCAACCTGAAATCAACATCGGCGCTGACTTGTAAATTTTTCTGTAGAAAGAGAATGTCCCCCTCCTTCCGTCGCATAGAGAAACCTTATATCTAAAACAACTCCCCCGCAAATCCGTCCCACTTGCCAAACCCAAAGGCTCCCAGACCCCGCAGTTAACCAGCAATTTATAAAGTTTTGAGATACTCCACAATACTTGTCACACTGTTGGCACCATCCGCCACCGCGGTCACAATCTGACGCAGCTTCTTGGTGCGGACATCTCCTGCCACAAAAAGCCCCGGCTGCTCCGTCACCCCGTCTTCTCCGGCACGCACATAGCCATGATCTAAATCCAGCACAGAAGCCACCGCATCGGTCTGCGGATTCATACCGACTGCGATAAAGATACCGCTGACCGGCAGTTCTTTTTCTTCTCCTGTTCCGGTGTTTGCGATTACCAGATGATCGACCATCTGCTCCCCACAGATTTCTTTCACCACGGTATCCGGCAGGAAGGTGATCTTCGGCTCATTTGCCACCTGTTCCTGCAGCACCTGCGTGCCACGCAGTTCCTGTCTGCGGTGAATCAGATACACTTTTTCACATCCGGCTGCCAGATACAGGGCATCTTCCAGTGCCACATCTCCACCGCCGACAACCGCCACTGTCTTGTTACGGAAAAAAGCTCCATCACAGGTTGCACAGTAAGACACCCCGGCTCCTGCCAGTGTTTCTTCTCCCGGCACCCCGAGTTTCCGGTGTCCGGCTCCGGTTGCCAGCAGTACTGTTTTTGTCTCATAAACAGTTCCGGAAGCACCGGTGATTTTCCACGTTCCGTCTGTATTTTTCTCTACGTTATCCACTTCATCGCTGATGAACGGAACCTCCAGCGCTTTTGCATGCTGCTCAAATTTCTGCGCCAGATCAAACCCATTGGTTTCCGGAAGTCCCAGATAATTATCAACTTCCTGCGTATAAATCATCTGTCCGCCACCCATCGGCTCTTTCTCTAAAACAACCACATCCAGACAGGCGCGCTTTGCGTAAACAGCTGCCGAAAGACCTGCCGGACCGCTTCCTATAATGACTAAATCGTACATGTTATTCCTCCTGATTTTCAAAAAATCTATTTCATAAATAATGGCATTTTTATTCTTTCCTATTTTACCATACCCCTATACAATGCGCTATTTTCTTTTCTCCAATAATAACAAAATATGCTCCTTTTACGTGATTTGGGGTTGAAAAATCCATTTACAAATGCTACCATAACCAAGGATTTAAATCCACAATCATAAAAATCTGAGTAATGGAGGTGAAATTCATGGACAGTAACGATAGTTTTGGGCGAAGTAGACATTTGAATGCCGATGCTTTTTTCACTGGCAAAATTATCGTTTTCACTGGAAAATGAATTTTGCCGATTCATGATGTTTAAAGCACTGGTAGGTGCTTTTTTTGTGCCTGAATATATAAAACTGTATACCTGAGCCCTTTTCTATTGTGCATATCCGCAGCATGATGTAGCTTTTGTTGCACATGATGACTGCATACACAAGGAAAGGAGAATTCATATGAACAAGAAATATTTAGAGCTTACAAAGCTGATCCGAAGCAAACAGAATGACCATGAAATCTTAAAATGCTTATCTAATTATCACGAAAACGACATTGCCGATATGCTTACGGTTATGACTCCAAAAGAAAGGAAACGTATTTATACGCTTCTGGGGCCACAGAAAATTGCGGAAATCTTCGCATATCTGGATGAACCACAAATCTACTTTGCCGAACTCTCCGTCAAAGATGCCGCCAAAGTAGTTTCCCTGATGGATTCCGATGATGCCGTTGACGTCCTCGAAACACTCGACGATAAAAAGAAATATGAAATCGTGGAAAACCTGGACAAAGCTGCCATAAAAGATGTAAAAATGCTGCTTTCCTATGACGATGACGAAATCGGAAGCTGCATGACAACCAACTACATCTGCATTCCAAAGGGACTTTCCGTCCGTCAGGCAATGAGCGAACTGGTACGTCAGGCCGGAACCAATGACAATATTTCAACCATTTATGTACTGGATGAATCCCTGAAATTTGCCGGTGCTATTGATCTGAAAGATCTTATTATTGCAAGAAAACATGATGTGCTTGACGATATTATCGTCCGCTCCTATCCATCGGTAACCGATCACGAAAAAATTGATGACTGCATGGAAAAAATCATGGATTATTCGGAAGATTCCATTCCTGTCCTGTCGCAGGACGGTCATATGCTCGGTGTTATTACATCCGAAGATATCGTAGAGATGGTTGACAATGAGATGGGGGAAGACTACGCAAAACTGGCCGGTCTCACCGCCGAAGAAGATCTCAAAGAAACCACTGTACAAAGCATGAAAAAACGTCTCCCATGGCTCATCATCCTTCTGTTCCTCGGGATGATCGTTTCCTCTGTTGTAGGTGTCTTTGAACATGTTGTGGCTGTACTTCCGATCGTAATCTGTTTCCAGTCCCTTGTGCTTGACATGGCCGGGAACGTTGGTACCCAGTCTCTGGCAGTTACCATCCGTGTCCTGATGGATGAAACACTCACCGGAAAACAAAAACTTTTCTTACTGGTAAAAGAAATGAAAATTGGTCTTTTAAATGGTGGAATCCTTGGTATTATGGCACTTGCACTGCTTGGCATCTACATCCACCTGTTTAAGGGATACACCTGGATCGGAGCATTTGGCATCTCTGGCTGCGTCGGCATCTCGCTTCTCGTGGCAATGGTGATCTCAAGCCTCGTAGGTACTGTGATTCCCATGTTTTTCCATAAGATAAAGATCGATCCTGCAGTAGCATCCGGTCCACTCATTACAACCGTCAATGACCTTGTGGCTGTTGTGACTTATTACGGTCTGGCATTTTTGTTACTGATCATGTAAAAAGATAATCTCTGCACCATACTACCGAAAAATGCTGCCTTACAACAATATGTTACAGGCAGCATTTCTATTCAACAATTTCTAAGCTGCATAGGAGATATCGCTTACGCGAGATACCCCAGATAGAAAATCTATCCGCAGACGGATACCCTTTACTGAATAACCAGTTCTTCAATCGTCACATTTTTCTCTTTGTCAATATCAAAAGCTTTAAGCACCGGCTGATCCATATCCATCAGGGAAAGAATCAGGTAATTGACCGTCGGATCATATGCCAGACGCTTATCTTCCTCGGACGGGCGTGACGGCGATTCCGGATGGGAATGCCAGTTGCCAAGCGGTACCAGATGGTTTGTGCGCATATCTTTAACTGCGGCAAGCTGTTCCTTCGGGTTCATGGAAAAATGCTCATTGGTGTGATCCACATTTTCCAGAAGGTACACCTTCTCGATGATCTTTTTGTCACCGTCTTTGGTGCCTGCAATCAGACCACATGCCTCTTCCGGAAGGTTTTCCTTCGCATGAGCTAAGATTTTTTCATAGTCTGCTTTTTTCATGGTAAGCATAAAATTTTCCTCCTTTTCAAGGAGCAAATCGCATATAAAGTCTGCTTCGCAGAGGCGATTTGCGTAGGAGATATCGCTTACGCGATACCTCAATGATCCGGGCACTCGATCTGCTCGTAATCAATCAGTTCTGTGATGGTCGGATGATCGCCACAGATGGCACACTTATGATCTGCCTTTGGCAGTTTGATCGTGTGGAATTCCATCTTTAACGCATCAAAAGTCAGAAGCTTTCCGGTTAAGAGATCGCCCACACCGATCAGATATTTGATGGCTTCCATCGCCTGTAAGGATCCGATGACACCGCCCATTGCGCCGATGACACCAGCCTGCTTACAGGTCGGAACTGCATCCTTTGGTGGTGGATTCTTGAATACACAACGATAGCATGGTCCTTCTCCCGGAACATAGGTCATGAGCTGACCCTTGAACCGGATGATTCCTGCATGGGAAAATGGCTTCTTTGCCATTACACAGGCATCGTTGATTAAGAATTTTGCCGGGAAGTTATCGGTTCCATCAATGATGAAATCATAATCTTTAATGAGATCCATAATATTTTCAGAAGTAACGAACTCACGGTATGTATTTACAGTTACATCCGGGTTCATTGCGTTCATGGTCTCTTTTGCAGATTTTACCTTTGCTTTTCCTACATCCGCGGTGCCGTGAATGATCTGACGCTGTAAGTTGGACAGATCAACTTCATCTGCATCGACAATACCGATGGTTCCCACACCGGCTGCGGCAAGATACATTGCTGCCGGTGCACCGAGTCCGCCCGCACCGATAATCAAAACTTTTCCGTTGAGGAGCTTTTTCTGTCCCTTCACACCAACCTCCTGCAGGATGATGTGACGGCTGTAACGCTCCATCTGTTCATTGGTAAATGCCATTAGAAGCTTCCTCCTCCCATGAAGTATAAGAATTCAACTACATCGTTTTCCTTTAATGTTACGTTTGCAAGATCGTGATTTTCTACGAAATCATCGTTTACGGTAACGGTCACATATTCCGGATTTTCAACCTTCTCGTCAACAACGAGCCGTGCCAGCGTGGTTCCCTCTTTGATGTCTTTTACGTTTCCTGCGATTGTTACTTTCATCGGTAACTCCTCCTAAATATATTTTTTCACAATTTCTTCCAGTTCCGGTTTCTTAATCAGACCGCGCACACGCTCTGCTTCCTTTCCATCTTTGAAAAACAGGATGGTCGGAGAAACCATAACGGAATACTGTTCTGCCAGTTCCCCGTCAAAATTTGCATTGACTTTGACCACTTTTAAGCGATCCTCATAATCATCTTCGATATCGCCAAGAATCGGTGACATCTGTTTGCACGGAATGCAGGAATCGGAATAAAACTCCACCAGTACCGCTATAGAAGCCTGCAAAACCTCCGCTTCAAAATTATCTTTACTTACTCTTGCTGCCATGCGCTTAACCTCTCTTGTCTACTCTTCGAGTTTCTTTACAATAAGGTCATAAGTTCCATCTTCATTGTCGATCAGCTTTAATACCTGCTGTCCCTCTTCCTTGAAACTTCTCGGTACGTTCTGCACCGGCTCTCCATCATTCATATGTACGGAAAGCACCTGTCCGATCTCTAACTCTTCCATGGCCACCTTTGCCTTGACAAACGTCATCGGGCAGACCACATCCGTAATATCTACAGTTTCATCAATTGTAAAATCAGCCATTGTATGCCTCCTTTATCTTCTCTTCAAATTTATCAAGTCCCACTCTCTCGAGTGTCATGCGGAAACGCTCTCCTGGATTGGCATTGTCATCAAAGAACTGGATTGCCGCATCGGTAATGCGGAATAACTGTTCCTCGGATGTCACAAGCGGAAGATAATTCTCGCCCTTGTATACGCGGTTTCCAAACAGTCCACCGAAAGATACCTCAAATGCAGGTGTCGCTTTCCATGCATCGGTCGGACAGGCCTTTACACAGCGTCCGCAGTTGTTACATTTTTCCTCATCGAGAACGATTTTTCCGTCCACGGTGCTGATTGCATCCACGCGGCAGGTCTTCTCACAGATCCCACAGTTGATGCAGGCTGCTTCCTCCCATTCCACAATAGATGCACCCTTGATTCCGACATCATTTTCTTCTGCCTTTAAGCAGTTGTTCTGGCATCCAGTTACACCAAATTTAAACTTATGCGGAAGTTCTCTTGCAAAATAACGCTCATCCAGTTTTTTTGCAATATCATAACTGTCAATATTTCCACTAGGGCATACCGCCGATCCCTGACAGGCTGTAATCGTACGGACACGCGGTCCACACACACCCGGCTTACATCCCCCGGTTGCCAGCACTTCCTTAACTTCTTCTACATCGTCAAGTTTGATAAATGGGATTTCCACACTCTGACGGGAAGTCAGATGTACGTGTCCGTCTCCGTATTTTTCTGCAACCTTTGCGATAATCTGTAAATTCTCTGCTGTAAGATTTCCACCTACCACAGCCAGCCGCAGGGAAAAATTATTTTTTTGTTTCTGGCGCATAAATCCGCCTTTTTTCAATGTAGCATAATCAACAGCCATTACTCTCTCCTTTAAACCTTGTGTATTTTTCTTTGTTTATCCGGCGGTATTTTGGATTGCTGCTGTAAAATCCTGCTTCAGATCTTCGATATCCTCAATACCGACACTTATTCTTATCATATCATCAAATACGGCAGCGTCAATCTTTTCCTGCTCGGTTGAGTGTGCCGCCAGTGTGGATTCCGGATGCACGATCAGTGTCTTGGTATCTCCGATATTGGATACGATCTGTGGAATCGTCAGCGCATTCATGATTGCAAAAGCGCGTTCCTTGCTTCCCACGCGAATGGTTAAAATTGCTCCAAATCTTCCATCCAGCAACTGCTTTGCCACACCGTTCCACGGACTCGATGCAAGTCCCGGATAGTTTACGCTGATTCCCAGAATGGTTTCCAGATAAGCCGCAAGCTGCATTGCGTTGTCACACGCCCGCTCCATACGAAGCCCCAGTGTCTCCATCCCAAGCAGATTATAGTATGCAGTCTGCGGCGCCATACAGGCTCCCATGTTGCGGAACAATCCGTTTCTCAGTTTTGCAGTAAAGGCAAATTTTGCAAACTTTTTATAGTCTTTCATGCCCGGATACCGCTCCAGATCCCATTTGAATCTTCCCGCATCGGTGATCACACCACTGATGGCACTGCTGTTGCCGTTGATGTATTTGGATGTGGAATTGATTACGATGTCTGCGCCAAGTTCGAGCGGACGAACGAGAAACGCGGTAGCTACCGTATTATCGATCATGAGCGGAAGATTGTGCCGCTTTGCGATCCCTGCAAGTGCCGGGATGTCGGTCACATCCAGCTTTGGATTGCCAATCGTCTCCGCGAAGATGACTCTCGTCTTATCCGTGATCTTGGATTCGAGATCTTCCAGATCATTCGTATCTGCAAAAATTGTTGTAATCCCAAACGCTTCCAGATCGTGGTAAAGATCAATCGTTCCTCCATACAGGCTGGTGCTTGTGATGATCTCATCACCACTTCCTACGATATTCAGAAGGGCATTGGTAATTGCCGCCATGCCGGATGCACAGGCAACGGATGCCACACCTTTTTCCAGAACCGTCATGCGTTCTTCAAATGCTGCGATGGTCGGGTTATTGATTCTTGTGTAAGAATATCCAGCAGCTTTGTTGTGAAACAGCTTCTCATGCTGCTCTGCCGATGGCTGAAAGAAAGCACTGGACTGGTACACCGGGGTAAGTGTGGCTCCGGTCACCGGATCTCCGGTTTTTGTACCATGTAGTAGTTCTGTGTTGAATCCCATTTCATTTCCCCTAATTCATACTTATCTAATAGGTTTAATATGTTATAGTTAATATACCGCAATCATACCCTATTGTCAACCTTTTATTTCCACTTATTTTTCCAGCAAAAAAATCCCCACTGGTGAAAACCAGCAGGGATTCCATTCTCATAATAAAATGATTATTCTGTCCAGTGCTCATCCTTAAATACGATGCGGCGGTAAGTCTCAAAATCAACCCACTTATTAAAGAAGTTCTCAGAGATCTCACTGCCCTCTGCGGAAAGCTCCTTCTTGAACGCATCCACATCTGCGGCACTTGTTACATGAACTGCAAATCCACGGCCGTTGATGACAGGCACATCGTTGTATGCAAAGTCAGCAAGCGGAATAATTGCAGTAACCTTCTGGTCACGGATGGATACCGCTACCTGCTCACGCAGAACAACCACATCAAAGCTGTCCGGATACTGATACGTCTCACCCTTGACCGGAATCACATCACCGATCGTGTAAGTTTTATCGGAAGGCTGTACCTTGAAGACGTTCATCGCCTCAAGGTCATAGTAATATTCCTCGAAGATATCTCCGTTTGCCTTGAGATTTCCGTGGGCAAATGCGCATTTTAAGTCTTTCGTCTCATCGAGCGTTGGATTTTCCACAACACCACATGCGGAAGTCATGTTGGAAATACGGTCGATCAGGATCAGTTCTCCCAATGTCTTATGCTTTGCAAAAGCATCAATGACGATCTCTTCCTGCAATACCAGATCGCAGACTGCAATCTCGTTCTTGCGCAGGCGGCCAACCGGAATAAATTCACCGGTGTTGACATCAATCTTGTACTGGATATTCTTTAAGATACCCGGAATCGTACGTGTACCGAGTTTTACGAGATAATCTTTGCCGACGGTCAGTTCCTCATCGTCCATCCAGAGGATTGTTGCGGTAAATTTCTTGCTGACCGGAAGCTTCGTATCTTTTGCAAGAACACATCCGCGGGATACATCCACTTCCTTGTCAAGCTGGATGGTAACTGGACGGCCTGCATCTGCAGTCTGTGCATCTTTATCTCCGACTAAAATGCTCTTTACTTTTGCATGCTCATTGCTTGGCAGAGTCACGATTGTATCACCGACCGATACAGCGCCACTCTCGATCTGTCCCTGGAAACCACGGAACGTGTGATCCGGACGGCAGACACGCTGTACCGGCATATAGAAGCCTTCTTCCTGCTTCTTTTCGCTCACATCGATATTCTCTAAGTAAGCAAGCAGTGGCTCCTGCGTGTACCATGGCATATTGTCGGAATGGGTGGTGACATTGTCACCCTCGGTTGCAGATACCGGAATGATCTTGACACTTGCTAAATGCAGTTCCTTGGAAAGTTCCTGAATCTGGTCAACGATCTCCTTGAAACGCTCCTCGCTGTAATCGACAAGATCCATCTTATTTACAGCAAATACAAAATAACGGATTCCCATCAGTGCACAGATTCTGGCATGTCTTCTGGTCTGTACGAGCACGCCCTGCTTTGCATCCACAAGGATAACGGCAAGGTCTGCAAAGGATGCACCGACTGCCATGTTTCTTGTGTACTCCTCATGTCCCGGAGTATCTGCCACGATAAAGCTTCTCTTTTCGGTTGTAAAGTAACGGTATGCCACATCAATGGTGATACCCTGTTCACGCTCTGCCATCAGTCCGTCCAGAAGGAGGGAGTAATCGATTGCGCCGCCGCGGCTTCCTACTTTGGAATCCAGCTCCAACGCTTTCTCCTGATCTGCGTAAAGCAGTTTGGAATCGTATAAAATATGTCCGATCAGTGTGGACTTTCCATCGTCTACACTACCGCAGGTAATAAATTTCAATAATCCGCTCATTTTAGAAATAACCCTCCCTCTTTCTTCGTTCCATGCTGCCGGCTGCCTCGTTGTCAATGACACGGGTGGTCCGCTCAGACTCTACAGCACTCAAGGTCTCGTCAATAATCTCATCTAATGTGGTCGCGTTGGATTCGATTCCACCGGTCAGTGGATAGCATCCCAAGGTACGGAAACGCACATTCTTGTATTCAATTTTCTCACCCGGACGAAGTTTCAGACGATCATCATCCACCATGATAATCTGTCCGTCACGCTCAATCACCGGACGCTTTGCTGCAAAATACAGCGGCACGATATCGATGTTTTCTCTCTTTATGTACTCCCAGATATCCGTCTCCGTCCAGTTGGAAATCGGGAACACACGAATACTCTCACCCTTGTTGATCTTGGAGTTATAAAGTTTCCACATCTCCGGTCTCTGGTTCTTCGGGTCCCATGCATGATTCTCATTACGGAAAGAGAAAATTCTCTCTTTTGCACGGGATTTTTCCTCATCACGACGTCCGCCGCCGAATGCTGCAGTAAATCCGTATTTATTCAACGCCTGTTTTAATGCCTGTGTCTTCATGATGTCGGTGTACTGGCTGCCGTAATCAAACGGATTGATGCCACGCTTTACACCGTCCTCGTTGATATACTCGATCATGTTAATCCCAAGTTTCTTTGCCGTCTCATCACGGAACTGAATCATTTCCTTGAATTTCCATGTCGTGTTCACATGTAAAAATGGGAATGGCGGCTTCTCCGGATAAAATGCTTTCATGGCAAGATGAAGCATTACCGAACTGTCCTTTC
>ENA-OPDH01003187-OPDH01003187.1-human-gut-metagenome-genome-assembly--contig:-NODE-3187-length-9974-cov-2.836375_pt1 | contig 9974 bp, 9 predicted proteins | sample MGYA00241260_ERZ501500 | MGnify/ENA primary metagenome ERZ501500 (study PRJEB25962, sample SAMEA2042519) | human gut metagenome | biome: human gut; feature: human-associated habitat; material: faeces...
ATAGATTTAGTGCTTTCTTACATTTTCCTGAATCTGTTATACCGCTGTCTTGCAAGTTCTTCCTTGTCCATATCAATATATCTGTACATAAAATCACATATCATGCGTTTCATATATAATGTCACTCTTTTTATATTATTTTCATTTATAACCGGATATTCCGGAATGACCTTCTCTATTATGCCAAGCTCATATAAATCTGCTGCCGTCAGCTTCATTATTTCCGCAGCCTCTTTTGCTTTCTTAGAATCCTTCCACAGTATCGATGCAAAGCCTTCTGGTGAAAGTATTGAATATATGGAATTCTCCATCATCCATACCTCATTGCCTACCGCCGTAGCCAATGCTCCGCCGCTGCCGCCTTCTCCGATTAAGACGGAAAGAATTGGGGTCTCTAAGGAAGACATTTCATAGAGATTTCTGGCGATTGCCTCACCCTGGCCTCGTTCCTCGGCTTCCATTCCACAGAAAGCTCCCGGTGTATCGACAAAACAGATGATTGGACGGTGGAACTTTTCGGCCTGCTTCATAAGACGAAGTGCTTTACGATAGCCTTCTGGCTCCGGCATCCCAAAGTTACGCTCAATATTTTCTGAGGTACTTTTTCCTTTCATCTGCGCGATAACGGTTACCGGCTGTCCTTGAAAATAAGCAATACCTCCGCAGATGGCGGCATCATCGCCAAAGTTTCTGTCTCCGTGGAATTCGATAAATTCTTCGAATAATCCGCTGATATAATCTTCACCAACTGGGCGGTCTTTTTCACGGGAAGTCAGGACGCGCTCCCAGGCTGTTTTTTCTGATGCACGTTTCTTTTGTGTTGCGGAAAGTTTTTGTTTGCGGGAATTTTTCACTATTTTAACTGTCTGACCTACTTCCTGTTCTGATGCCACTGTAATATCACCATCATTGAAGACTGCATTATTGCCTGTATTCTCCGCTACCCCTTCTGCTGTTAAACGGTGCATTGTAAGAATCTTCTCCAACACCGTTTTCATATCTTTTCTCTCAACGATTTTATCAATAAAACCGTGTTTTAAGAGAAATTCTGAACGCTGGAATCCTTTCGGCAGCTTCTTGTGAATGGTCTGCTCGATAACTCGCGGGCCTGCAAATCCGATGAGTGCCTTTGGCTCTGCTAAAATGATATCGCCAAGCATAGCAAAACTTGCGGTAACGCCGCCTGTTGTCGGATCTGTGAGAACTGTAATGTAAAGTAAGCCAGCGTCACTGTGTCGTTTTAATGCGGCAGAAGTCTTAGCCATCTGCATAAGAGAGGTCATACCTTCCTGCATTCTCGCACCACCAGAGCAGGTGAAAATAATGACAGGAAGTTTTTCTTTTGTCGCACGTTCTACACCTCTTGCAATTTTTTCACCAACGACTTCACCCATACTTGCCATAAGGAATCGCCCATCCATGACCATAAGAGCAACTTCATTTGCTCCGATGCGAGCTTTTCCTGTGATGACTGCCTCATCTAACTTTGTTTTTTCCTGCAGGGATTTGATTCTGTCTGGATACCCAATCATATGGAGAGGATTCTCTGTTGTAAGCCCGGTATCCCATTCTTCAAAAGAATCCTTTTCTGTTAAAAATGCAATCCTTTTCTGGGCTGGCATACGAAGGTAGCCTCCGCACTTTGGACAAATATATAAATTCTTCTTATAATCTTCTGTGAAAATACCCTTTCCACATTTATTACAGCGTTTTAAAAGTCCTTCTGGAACTTCTGGCTTTACCTTGCTGGCAGCTTCTTTTACTTCCGGCTTTGTGACGGGTGTTTTCTTAAATATACTTTTTAATTTCATAAATAAATCCTTTCGTACATAACAGGTAAACCTGTTATTTTTTCATTACGGGCCGCTGACTATTTATTTTTCCCATCTCTTCAAGAACATGTCTGGAAAATGTTTCTGCAAGATGTACATCTAATTTACAAAAGCTTTCGCTTAAATGAAAGCTACATGGCGAACTACGTCAGCCGAATAGATAGGAAATACATCTCAAAAATACAAAATAAGATGTGAATCTTACTTTTTGATTTCCTGACTACGTTCTTCAAGCACCTTTTCCAAATACTGAATCGTAAAATCGCCCTCCTGATAATCCGGACGTTCCATAATCTCATAAAGGAAATCAATATTCGTTGTGATTCCCTCGATGATAACTTCGCCTAATGCACGATGCATTTTTGCAATTGCTTCTTTTCTCGTTGCCGCAAATACAATGAGCTTTGTAATCATAGAATCATAGTATGGGGATACTTCACATCCACTGTAGATTGCACTGTCAATACGAACACCTTTTCCACCTGGAAGATACATATCGGTAATTCTTCCAGGACATGGACGGAAGTTCTTTGATGGGTCTTCCGCATTGATACGGCACTCAATGGCATGACCGGTAATCTGGATATCTTCCTGCTTCCATTTCAGTTTCTCGCCATCAGCAATTCGAATCTGTGCTTTAATCAAGTCGATTCCTGTAACCCATTCTGTGACAGGATGTTCTACCTGGATACGAGTGTTCATTTCCATAAAGTAAAAGCTTTTATCTTTTTCAAGGAGAAATTCAATCGTTCCTGCATTCTTATATCCTGCTGCCTTTGCTGCAAGAACAGCTGCCTGTCCCATTTTCTCACGAAGTTCCTCATCTACTACGGCAGATGGGGATTCCTCAATGACTTTCTGATGATTTCTCTGCACAGAACAGTCGCGTTCTCCCAAATGAATGACATTACCATAATTGTCGGCAAGAATCTGAAACTCTATATGGCGGGGATTCTCTACAAAATGCTCTAAGTACATACTCTCATCACCGAAAGCAAGTCCGGATTCTTTCTGCGCCATTAAGAATGCATTTTCGAACTCATCCTCATTGTAAGCGACACGCATTCCCTTACCGCCGCCACCAAGAACGGCCTTTACGATAACTGGAAAGCCGATTCCTTTTGCAATTTCCAACGCTTCTTTTACATCAGTAAGCGCCTTCTGACATCCTGGAATTACTGGGACACCAGCATCTACCATTGTCTGTCTTGCTACTGCCTTATTGCCAAGTCGGGCAATAATATCAGAGTCCGGACCGATAAAAGTAATGTGGCAGGCCTCACACAGTTTCGCAAACTGGCTGTTTTCTGATAAAAAACCAAATCCCGGATGTATGGCATCCGCACCGGTAATCATCGTTGCACTGATAATCTGCTCCATATTCAGATAACTGTCTTTTGCTGCAGCAGGTCCGATACAGACCGCCTCATCGGCAAGCTGTGTATGAAGTGCCTCCCGGTCTGCTTCGGAATACACTGCAACAGTTTCAATTCCCATCTCTCTGCAAGCACGGATGATGCGGATGGCAATCTCTCCTCTGTTTGCAATCAATATTTTCCGAATCATTATGTTCTCCTTTTATCTTTATTGCGACAACTTCTGCCACAATTCTCTATCCTAAAATTATGCTATTTCTATGTTCTGTCTATCTTCCTTAAGACTTATTCTGATGAAAAATCAACCAACCATAAAAGTTAATTCTGCCTTTACTACTACTTTTCCGTCCACATAGGCTGTGGCTTCTCCCACACCCATCGGGCCTTTACGTTTTACGATTTTGGTCTCAAGCTTTACTTTATCGCCCGGAACAATTTTCCCTTTAAAACGGCATTTATTAATTCCACCAAAATATGCTGTCTTTCCTTTATTTTCTTCTAAGGAAAGTATGGCAACTGCCCCTACCTGCGCTAACGCTTCTACAGTAAGAACACCTGGCATAACTGGCTCCTGTGGAAAATGTCCACGGAAAAAGTCTTCATGAAATGTTACGCATTTATATCCTACGGCACTGACACCTGGTTCCATCTCTTCGATGTAATCAACTAAAAGAAATGGATGTCTGTGTGGTAAAATCTGTTCAATTTCTTTAATTCCTAATCTCATAATTTTCTTCCAACCTGTTTACTGCTTTACTTATATTTATAAAAACCTGTTTTTACTTTCTGTTAAAGCTTCTGACTTATTAACTTGAGAAAATCAGACTTAAATTCATATCTTATCAATATTACTGAATTCTGAATAACGGCTGTCCATACTCCACATTCTCTTCATTTTCTACAAGAATTTCCGTAACAACACCATCGAATTCGCTCTCAATCTCATTCATAAGCTTCATTGCCTCAACAATGGCCAAAGTCTGCCCTTTCTTTACGGTATCCCCTACTTTTATGAAAGGCTCTGCATCTTCAGAAGGTGCTGTATAAAATGTACCAACTAACGGGGATTTTACGAGGTTTCCACCCTTTTCCCCGACTGCTTCTGCTGCCTGTGACTGTGCTGCAACTCCCTCTGTTCCGGCTGTATTTGCACCATTCACGCTGTTTGCGCTGACACCAATGGCTTCCTGTAACGCAATGTTTGAAGCTGGCACAACGATTTTTTCTTCTGGCTGTGGACAACTCATGGCAATGCGGATATTACCCTCTGTATATTCAAAATTCGTAAGCCCTGCTTTTGATACTTCTTTTACTAATTCTAAAATCTGCTGATAATCCATATCTGTCTACTCCTCGTATTTCTTTACAAGAAGAGAAGCGTTATGTCCTCCAAAACCAAGAGAGTTGGAGATGGCTACATTCACTTCCTGCTCTACTGCTCCGTTAATTACATAGTCAAGATCGCATCCCTCACCAGGATTGGTTGTTCCTACGGTTGGATGGATATAGCCTTCTTCGATGGACTTCACACAAACGATTAACTCTACCGCTCCGGCTGCTCCAAGCAAATGTCCGATCATTGACTTTGTAGAACTCATTTTTAAATGGTCTGCGCTCTCACCAAAGGCACGTCTTACAGCTCTTGTCTCAAATAAATCGTTGTGGTGGGTTCCTGTTCCATGTGCGTTAATGTAATCTACTTCTTCCGGTTTTACACCTGCTTCTTCCATGGCAAGTTCCATTGCTTTTGCTGCACCGCTTCCGTCCTCTGCAGGAGAAGTGATGTGGAAGGCATCACAGGTAGAACCATATCCGGCTAACTCTGCAAGAATCTTTGCCCCACGCTTTTTCGCATGTTCTAATTCCTCTAATACAACAACTCCAGCTCCCTCGCCAATAACGAATCCGCCTCTTGCCTCATCAAATGGAAGAGACGCGCGTAACGGGTCGCTCTCACTGGAAAGTGCAGTCAGATTTGTAAATCCAGCAACGGCAACTGGTGTGATACTGCTTTCTGTTCCACCGGCAAGCATAACATCGGCATCTCCGTACTGAATGGCACGAAGGGCATCTCCGATAGAGTTACTTCCTGTCGCACAGGCAGTTACTACGTCAGTACATTTGCCTTTGCAGCCTAAGTCAATCGCTACATTTCCTGCTGCCATGTTGGAAATCATTAAAGGAATAAGCATTGGACTCACTCTCTTTGGTCCCTTTGTAATGATTTTCTCATGCTCTTTCTCCATGCTGGAAAGACCGCCGATACCGGAACCAATGATAACACCGACACGGTATGGATCTTCTTTTTCCATATCAAGACCTGCCATGGCAAATGCTTCTCTTGATGCAGCTACGGCATACTGGGAGAAAACTTCCATTCTTCTTGCTGCCTTGTTATCAAGTCTTTCTTTTACATTGAAATCTTTTACTTCGGCTGCAATCTTTACTTTATAATCTTCGGTATCGAACTTTGTGATAGCTCCGATACCTACCTTTTCTTCTTTAATTCCATTCCAGAATTCGTCTAATGTGTTTCCGATTGGAGTCACAGCACCCATTCCGGTAATTACTACTCTTCTTTTCATATCAGAAAAATCCTTTCTCTCACTTACATCACCATACCACCATCCACTAAAAGTACCTGACCGGTAATATAAGACGCTTTGTCAGAAGCTAAAAATACTGCTGCATTCGCAATATCTTCTGGCTCTGCAAAACGGCCAAGTGGAATCTGTTTCTTTGCATTTTCTTTTACTTCATCAGGAAGTACATCTGTCATCTCTGTTTTTACGAATCCCGGAGCAATAGCGTTACAGGTAATTCCTCTGGACGCTAATTCTTTTGCTGCGGATTTGGTTAATCCAATTATTCCTGCTTTGGATGCACTATAGTTCGCCTGACCGGCATTTCCGGCGACGCCGGAAACGGAACTTACATTAATGATTCTTCCATATCTCTGCTTCATCATGCGACGGCTCGCAAAACGAATCATCTGGAAACATCCCTTTAAGTTCGTATCTATTACATTATCGAAATCTGCTTCACTCATAGCCATTAAAAGACCATCTTTTGTAATTCCTGCATTATTTACAAGAATATCAATGCTGCCAAATGTCTTGGCTACCGCTTTTACTAAAGCATTACATTCTTCAAAATCTGCAACATTGGCACGGAAAATTTCTGCTTTTCCACCTGCCTCTTCAATTTCTTTTTTTACAAGAAGTGCCTTTTCTTCATTTCCGTGAAAATGTACGGCTACTGCTGCGCCTTCTTTTGCAAGAGCGATGGCAACTGCTTTTCCGATTCCGCCGGACGCGCCGGTCACAATTGCTGTTTTTCCTTCTAATAACATATCTATAACTCCTTTATAGCTTCCACTGTCTTGTCGATATCTTCCATCGTTCCGATTCGGAACATCTTTACGTTACGGTCAATCTTTCTCATAAAACCGCTCAAAGTCTTTCCCGGACCGATTTCTACGAAAACGTCCACACCGTCTGCTATCATGGCACGCACACTCTGCTCCCATAAAACGGAGGAATAAACCTGTTCTTTTAATAATTCTTTTGTTCTTGTCGTATCTGTCACGATACTTGCATCCACATTTGTCACATAAGGAATCTTTAACTCTCCTAATGTCACTTCGGAAAGTGCCTGATAAAGCTTCTCCCCTGCTTCTTTTAAGTAAATGGAATGAAATGGTCCGCTTACATTTAATGGAATGACACGTTTTGCTCCCGCCTCTTTTAAAGCTGGTGCTGCATTCTCTACCGCTTCCTTATCTCCGGTAATAACAATCTGTCCCGGACAGTTATAGTTTGCAACGTAAACACCTTCCATGTATGCAATCGCCTCATTTACCGCTTCTCCAGAAAGACCAAGTACAGCGGCCATACCGCCCTTACCTTCCGGTACTGCGTTATGCATGAGGTTTCCGCGGAGCCACACCATCTTAATAGCATCCTCAAGCTCCATGCCGCCTGCTGTTGTAATCGCACAATATTCTCCAAGACTAAGCCCGGCTGTCATGTCTGGTGTAAGCCCTCTTGCCATAATCTCTTTTGTCATTGCCATACAGGTAGTAACTAATGCAGCCTGTGTATAATCCGTTCTGTCAAGGAGTTCATTTTCCTCAAAACAGATATGTTTCATATCCTGTCCTAAAATCTCACAGCTCTTATCAAATACTTCTTTTGCCAGTGGGCTTTTTTCATAAAAATCTTTACCCATTCCTGCGACCTGTGCTCCCTGTCCCGGATAAAGAAATGCTATTTTACTCATTTACTCTACCTCCCGATATTCTCTGCCTGTGAAAGAACAACGTTCTTCATCTCTCTGCAGATTCCTTCGATAATTTCCTTACAACTTCTGCTGTCCTTTACAAGACCGGCAATCTGGCCTGCCATCACACTTCCATGAATGACATCACCGTCAACAACCGCCTTTCTAAGACCGCCAAGTGTCAGCTTCTCAAGTTCTTCAAAGGAAGCGCCTGCCTGCTCTAACTTCAAATACTCTCTTGTCTGCTGATTTCTTAAACATCTAACTGGATGTCCTGTTGTTCTTCCGGTTACCTTTGTATCAATATCTTTTGCTTTAATTACTTTATTCTTATAGGCTTCACTTACGATGGATTCCTTAGATGCAACGAAAATCGTTCCCATCTGGATAGCCTTTGCGCCAAGCATAAATGCGGCTGCCATTCCTCTTCCGTCTGCGATTCCGCCGGCTGCAATTACAGGGATATTTACTGCATCAACAACCTGTGGTACTAATGCCATTGTTGTTGTCTCTCCAATATGTCCGCCTGACTCGGTACCTTCTGCGATAACCGCGTCCGCACCAGCCTTTTCCATTCGCTTTGCAAGAGCAGTACTTGCTACAACTGGAATGACGCGCACACCGGCTTTCTTCCATTCTTCCATGTACTTTTCCGGGTTACCTGCACCGGTTGTTACTACCTTTACTTCCTCTTTTACAAGAAGTTCGGCGATCGCATCTGCCTCTGGATTTAATAACATCAGATTCACGCCAAATGGCTTATCTGTTTTTTCCTTTACTTTATGAATCTGTTCTTCCACCCAAGAAGCAGGTGCACCGCCCGCACCAATGATTCCAAGTCCACCGGCTTCGGAAACAGCGGCGGCAAGCTCGGCTGTTCCAACCCATGCCATACCGCCCTGAATTACCGGGTACTCAATTCCAAGCAATTCTGTAATCACTGTTTTCATTCTTTGTCCCTCTGCCTATTTATGTTCTTTGATGTACTCTACAACGTCTCCAACAGTTTCCATCTTCTCTAACTCTTCTGTAGGGATTTCTACATCAAACTCATCCTCAAGACTCATAACCATCTCGAAAAGGTCAAGAGAATCTACTTTTAAATCCTCTTTGAAAGATGCTTCCATTGTTACCTGGTCTTCTTCAATTCCTAAAGATTCCACGATTAATTCTTTAATTTTTTCAAACATAATATAAACCTCATTCTTTCTTATACTCTTACATTGTTTTCTTCTTTATGTAATCCGGAAATTCCGGGAATTACCTTTTTACCATTCTAAATACATGCCGCCCCATGTAAGGCCTGCGCCAAACCCGGCAACAACTATCTTCATTCCCGGCTGTAACTTTCCGGCTTTCTTTAATTCATCAAGCAGCACCGGAATACTCGCAGAAGACATATTTCCATTCTGCATCATATCCATCGGAAACTTTTCAATTGGCTGCTTTAACCGCTTAGCGATTGCCTCGACAATTCTTCGGTTTGCCTGATGAAGAACAAATAAATCAACTTCTTCTACAGACTTTCCTGCCTTTTCAAGAATTTCCTTCACTACAACAGGAACCTGTCTGGCTGCAAACTTGTAAATCTCTCTGCCATCCATCGCCACATAACCCTTTAAAGAACCATCGGCTCTCTTTCCCGTCGGATTCTGACAGGTAAGTACTTCACCTCTGCTTCCATCGGAATGAAGTACGGAAGGAATCTCAATGTTTCCTCTTCCATCTATATTCCCATCTTCATCTGCACTGACAACCGCAGCTCCGGCACCATCACCAAATAAAATACAGGTACCTCTGTCTTCCCAGTTCACGATATTCGACAGACATTCTACACCGATCAACAGCGCTTTTTTCGAAAGCCCGGCCTTAATCTGTCCGGCTGCCATCTGATAAGCTACTATAAATCCTGAACATGCCGCATTTAAATCAAATGCTGCTGCATTCACAGCACCAATCTCCTTTTGAACACTGCAGGCTGTACATGGCAAAAGCTGTTCAGACGAAACACTTGACACAATGAGAAGGTCAATCTCCTCTGCCGCAACCTGTGCATCTTCCAATGCCCTCTTCGCCGCTTTCGCTGCCATAGAAACTGCTGTCTCTTCCCTGGCAATATGCCGGCTCTTGATTCCGGTACGACTCTGAATCCATTCATCGTTCGTATCTACCAACTGAGAAATTTCAAAATTATCAAGCACTTTCTCAGGAAGGCAGGAGCCTGTCCCTTTTATTTTGACAAACATCACTTTCTCCTTTTCTTGCTCATATGATTACTTCTGATCACTTCGTTCTGATATTCTATGTGAATATTTTTATTTTCAAATCTTATTGTTTTGAAATAATATTATTTTGAATTAAAATAGTTTGAATACCAAAGCAAGTGATTACAAATATATCATAGCTGGTGGAGAAGTCAAGTATTTTTTTTGATACAAATAGATAAATAGGAATTTGCCGGGATGAGTAAACAGACGAAGTCTGA
>ENA-OPDH01003190-OPDH01003190.1-human-gut-metagenome-genome-assembly--contig:-NODE-3190-length-9959-cov-2.360258_pt1 | contig 9959 bp, 8 predicted proteins | sample MGYA00241260_ERZ501500 | MGnify/ENA primary metagenome ERZ501500 (study PRJEB25962, sample SAMEA2042519) | human gut metagenome | biome: human gut; feature: human-associated habitat; material: faeces...
CACAGCAATGATCACGCCTGCCACAGGACTCATGGCGCGGATCATGCCGCTTGCAAACTGCATCGGGGTGACCAGAGCTTCAACGGAACCGCCGAAACCGGCCGCCACGTCCGGAGCCAGAGAGGCGAACGAGGAGTAGGCACCGACACCGGAACCGGTGAGGAACGTCACCAACGACACAATGGCCGTCAGAATCACCGTCATCACGCCCATACCGGCACCCACGCCGTTGGCCGAATTGATGATGACGTCAATGAGGCCAGAAGTCTTAAGACCGGTCGCAAAGAACTCAGCGCAGATGATCAGGGCCACAATGCCCGTGAACATCTTGCCCATGGCCTGGAACATGGCCATGCCGTCTTTGAAGATCTTCTTGACATCGCGCAGGCGGATCAATTCGACGATCACCACAAACACCCACACCATGAAGAGAGCAGCCACCGTATCGAGCTTGACCGAGGTAACGACGAGCTTGGAGAAGATAATCAGCAGGGCGATCGGAAGAACCGGGAAGAAGGCGTACCACTTCGGAACGACGGGGACATCAACTTTTTTAACCTCGACAACTTCAGCGACTTGATCGTCATTCTTTTTGTCGTAATAACGTTGCACAAAGTAGTGTGCAATCGCCGCAACGATTAAGGTCGGAACAGCCAGCGGAAGCTGGTATTGAACGAGATAGATGATCGGATCAAGACCGCCCACTTTGGCAGCCAGGCTTGCGGTACCGGCCGTCGGTGCAAAGGTCATGCCGGCCGAGGTGCCGATGACGGCAGCAGCGGCTGCGGCAGAGACGCCCACAGCTTTGAGAATCGGGAACAATGCCACCAAAAGGAGCATTGCCAGACCAGCGGCCGACGGGATCACGGTTACGAGCAGTTGCCCGACGATGTAGCCGAATGCCAGTACAAGATACGGTGCCTTGAGTGCCGACAGAGGTTTGACTGCCACGTCAACGAGCGCTTTGGCCGCACCGATACGGTCCATGTAGGCAGCAAAGCCGCCGGCGGTCATGATAAGAAAGCCGATGCCCGAACTCTGCTTGGTGGCAATTGACTTCAAGGTCGCAAAGATGTCAAAAAGCCAGAAACCCGACGGTTTGACTCCCTTGGGCAGGAAGCCCGTGCCGGCCAAAGCCACGCAAATGAGGATAGCCAAGCCGGCAAACAACAGCACCATATGCGTCTGAACGCGCTTGATGAGCGCCCAGCCTGCGATCACCGTCACGATCACGGCAATCAGTGGCAATACCGAAGACATAGTGTGATCTCCTTAAAGTTTGGAATCAAAGAAATTTTGAAAAGGCAACTTCGAGCTCGCCGATCGCTTTTTCGACCTTGGCACGCAAAGCGCCGGTCTTGGCTTGTTCTTCTTTCAGCGTTTCAGTGAACCCGGAAATCATCGCGTCAACCTCAGCGGGAGCGGCGCTGCCCTTGGTTTTACGGTTGGCAATGATCTTGCGCGGGTCAAGCGCATCGAGGAATTCCTCTTTGCTCATGGGGAGCACCTCGGGACCTTCCGGGAACTCTTCGCGAATTTCTTCAACGTAGATGCGCTGCATCTGTTCATACGGGAAGTCCTGCGGCAAAACATTGTTGGCGCGTGCCCAGGAAACCATGCGGCTGGCGACGTGATGGCCGATGCGGAAAGGCAGTCCGTGGTCGTGCATTAAACGATCGGCGATTTCCTGAGAAGCCGTCCAGTCGCTGTTCAATTCCTCAAGCGCACGCGCCGGATTGATGCGAAGGGCGTTCAAAACCTTTAGGAAGCGCTCGAGCATGGAGATGGCGGCCTTTGTCATGCGGCCGTTCTTGGCCACGCTCTTGCCGTCGACCATGCCGGGCACGAGGTTGTGCACGCGGGTAAAGACCGCGGTCATTTCAGAAACGACATCACTTGCGTCGCCGCGGCAGTTGTTCATGAGTCCCGGATTTCGCTTTTGCGGCATGGCAGAAGACACGTACGTGTTTTCTCCGCCCTCCTGCAGAATGATCCAGGGACGGCTCTGGGCGTACTGCACCATGATGTCGTTGATCATGGAACCGACGTGCACACCGACGGAAGCCGCAACGGATGACACTTCGAGCGCAAAGTCAACGGGTGTTTCGCACGTGCAGTCAAAGGCGTTGAGGCGCGGACGGTCAAATCCGAGAAGTTCGGCCATCGTGTCGCGGTTCAGAGGCCAACCTGTGCCGTTTAACACGGTTGCTCCCATCGGGCACTCGTTGTAGCGCACAAGGCACTGATTGAGTCGTTCTCGATCGCGCAGGAAAGCCGCGGCAAATCCCAGCAGATAGTGTGCGTAACTGTTGGGCTGGGCTGCCACACCGTTGGTGTAGTTGGGCACGACCGTGTCGCGGTGTTCTTCGGCCAGAGCAAGAATCTTTCCAATCACAGCATCAAGCGCTTCGCACAACGCTATCGTTTGTTCGCGCAAGATGGCCACGCGCATCGTGGAGAGAATGTCCTGACTCGAGCGCCCGGCGTGCAGAATCGTCACTTCGGGACCCGTGGCTGCAATCACCATCGGTTCATAAGCGATGTACTTCTTGACGCGTTTGGAAGTGTCCGCTTCGGCTTGCTGCTCCACCGTCACGATGCCACGCGCAGCAAGTTTTGCTGTGGTTTCGTCAAGCAGTTTTTCTTCGCTGTTTGACACCACGCTTGCTTTGTTGATCTGAGAAATCCAGTAAAACTCGTCGTGAATCACTTTGTTTGGCTCCAAAAGAAAGCTCTTTTTGAGGAATCGACATTAGTATCGGCCGCTGAATGAAACTCTACAAATGCATTCAAGCAAACTAACTTTGCGTATTGCGCAAAACATACCGCAATGCGACCGCATAAAATAAAAGAAAACGGGAGGTAGAGGTGACAAAACTGGATGATTTGACGGCATGGCGCTACCTGATTGCGTTTTCCAAAACGGGAACTTTTCTGGCTGCCGCAAACCTGCTTGAGGTTGACGTTTCCAATATCTCTCGGGGCATTGCTTCTCTGGAAAGGTCGCTGGGGTGTGACCTCATCAGGCGCAACTCCCGACCGATGGAGCTCTCCGAAACAGGGAAGATGGTGGTCAGACGCATGACGCAGATTTTGCGGGCGCACGACTCACTCATGCAGAAAATCATTGACGACAACAGCGCTCTTACGGGCAATATTCGGCTGTCGTCGGCCCCCGGCTTTGCGGCGCGCCGCTTAACGCCGCTTCTGCAGCGGGTTCATGACATCCACCCGGACATCACCGTTGAAATATTGGGAGGTCTGAAGCCCGCCGATGTCCAAAAAGGACTTTGTGATGTGGCAACCATTACGGGGGAGCCGACATTGCCCGGCCTTTGCTATATGAGCCGCGGACGCAACGTTTATTTGCCCGTCGCAAGCCCTGGTTACATCCAAAAGCACGGCATGCCGATTGACCCCGTGAGTCTTCGTCAGCATACGGGGCTTGTCTACAACGGCCCCGTACGAGAAGAAACAAAAGTTTTGTATCGCGGGGATCGTTCCGTCCCCATCACATACGCTTCTTGCATCCGTTCTACTGACATTTTGGCAATCCGCAATGCGCTTCTTGAAGGGATGGGCGTAGCAGTGGATATGCCGTTGGTGCAGATCTACGAGGATCTCTTGGCCGGCCGTTTGGTTGCCATTTTGCCCGGCTGGTTTCACCCTCCCGTGGAGTGTTTCATCGTGGCAAGCCATGAAGCCTGGCACATGAAGCGCGTGCGAATTTTCTTAGAGTGGTACGCCAAGGAAATGCAGCGGCTGTTTGATTCCTACGAGGCTCAGGTCTCTGACGTCGTCGGTTTGCCCAAAGACAGTCGGAAGTACGATCGAAATATGCTCTATCGCACCTGAGTTTCGTTTTTTTCGTACCGATTTATCAATCAGCGACAAAAATTTTTTGCGTAAAACACAAAATAAGCTTGCGAAACTGCCATTGCTCCCCTCCTTGCTTTTTTTCTAAGCTCGAGACGCTCCAATCAAAACCTAAGGAGAATCAAATGTTTAGAGCAAAGAAAATTGCCCTTGCAGTGGCGATGGCAGCCGCCACGATGAGCATGGCACAAGCCACCGAAGTGGAAGTCTTCGGTCGTATCGACACCGGTATGTTGTACACGGCTAATGCCGGTGACTCCAAAGACAGTTTCCAGATGACCTCCGGTCATTCTACGGGTAGCCGTTGGGGTATCAAAGCAACGGAAAAGCTCAATGCCGATTGGTCCGTCAGAGCTCACCTTGAATCAGGGTTTGAATCAGATACCGGTGAATTGGGCTACAGCGGTCGTATATTTGGCCGTCAGATGACTCTTTCGCTTAAAAACAAATCGTTTGGTGAAATCGCTTTTGGCCGTTCTGGCAAGCCTTTGTCTGGTTCCGATCAGTTTACGCGCATTCGTCCGTTTACTCCCTTCGGCGTGACCTATGGCGATGCCGGTCTCTTGTTTTATGCCAAAGGAGCACGCATTGATAATGCTGTGTTCTATCAGTCTCCTAAATTCGCTGGTTTTACCGTCCTGGTGGCAGCTTCAACTAGACAGGACGGACAAGAGGCTGAAGAATGGACTGACAACTCTCGTTTCTGGGGCGGCTCGTTGGATTGGCAGCAAGGCAATGTTGGTTTGATGTTGGGCGTTGAGCAAGTCGTTATGGCTGATGTAGACAAGAAGGACGATGCTCAAGAAGATCCTACGACCTTGTATCTCGGTGCTTATTACGATTTTGGTGTAGCTAAGATCATGGCAGGCTATCAGCGAGGATGGAATCTCGATCGCATCGGGTTTATTCAGCGAAAGGCTTCGACAACCATTGGTGGTAATCCTGCTCAAATTGTTAACTTTGATGCCAACAGCTTTATGTTAGGTGCTCATATCCCTGTTGGAAAAGGTCTTGTACGTTTGAGTGCTATTTACATGGATGGTGAAAACAGCCGTGCTTTGAGTTCTAAAAAGGCTGATGTCCAAACCGGAGCTGATGCTAGTTTCTGGTCTGTGGCCGCAGGTTATACCTACCCGTTCAGCAAGCGAACCAGCATTTATGGTGTGGTCTCTCATTTGCACGGCATGGACGCGATCGATAAGGACAACGACGCAAGAAATAGTGACGGCGATCTGACGCGTTATCAGGTTGCAGTCGGCCTGGTGCATAAGTTCTAATCTAATCAAAGCTCCATTGTGTCTGCCGCCGGTCTGATATATCTGCCGTCATAATCGGAGGCAGGCACGCCGCCCACTTTTTTCGAGGATTTGCAAATGCGTTTTTCTTTTAAATCGACCGCTTGCCTTTTGGCCGGATGCCTGACGATGGGCTCCGCGATGGCTTTGGATAACTCTGTTAAGCCCGAAGTCACCACGCCGCTCGCATCCTCGCCGAAAGTGGCTCTTTTGATCGGTAACTCGTACTCCTTTTACAACTGCGGTGTTCACACTTACCTGCGCGGGATGATGCGGGCGGGTACTCCGAAGGAAAATATGAAGACGCGCCTTCTGACAATCAGCTCCGGCGCTTTGTCTTTCCATGATGTGGCTTATTACCTCCAGCCGCACGAACAGGATCCGTACGCGATTGTTGAAGACGGCAAGTTGAAGAAGCCCATGTTCGATGTGGTGCTTCTGCAAGGCCATTCGGCTGCAGCCACGTCCAAGAAACGTCTTCCATATTTCGAGAAGTATGCGGTTGCTCACGCCGACACGATTCGCAACGCAGGCAGCACGCCGCTTCTTGTTATGACGTGGACCAAGCAGGACAAGCCCAACGATATTCGCAAACTTGCCGACAACACGATCGAAATAGCCAACAAGGCCAAGATGATGGTTGTTCCTGTGGGTCTGGCATTTGCCGAAGTGCGCAAGGCTAAGCCCGATCTCGTGATGTACATGCCTGACAAGAGCCATCCGTCGGCCGCCGGTAGCTACCTGTATGGTGCCGTGCTGTATTCCACGTTGTTCCACCGTACTCCTGCCGACATCAACTATCTGGGCGAATGCGAAAAGCCGCTGGCTCCCGAAACGGCCAAATTCTTGCGTGAGATCGCCTGGAAGACGGTGACCGAGTTCTACGGCTGGAAGTGATCATCTCAACCCACCAAAGCTGAAGTCTTTTTTGTTCCTCAAACGCATGCTGCTTGATTCCGGGCGCATGCGTTTTTTTAGAATACCAACATTGAGCAGGTTGTTTTTGCTGTCATTGAAATCGCAAACGACAGAATAAAAGACGAACTGGAGATGACCATGGATTGGTTAATGCAACTTCTGACGGATGCCGATTCGGTCGGTCATATTTTGCTGGTGTATTCCATGGTGATTGCACTCGGTATGGCGTTGGGGCGCATCAAGGTCTTTGGTATTTCGCTTGGCGTCACATTCGTTCTCTTCGTTGCTCTGGGCGTGAGCTACGCCGGTGTCACCGTCAACGGTACCGTTCTTAACTTTCTGCGTGATTTCGGACTTATCCTTTTTGTCTTTTTCATTGGCCTGCAGGTCGGACCGTCGTTTTTCTCGTCCTTTAAAAGCGGAGGAGTGCAGCTTAATCTTCTGACCCTCCTTGCGGTGGGTTTGAGTCTGGTGGTGACCATAGCGCTCTTTTTCCTCTTGCAAGGGACGGTGACGCTACCTCAAATGCTCGGTGTTCATTTCGGTGCCGTGACGAACACTCCGGGCCTCGGGGCAACACAAGAAGCGCTAGATATGCTGGGCTACAAAGGCGAAAACATTGCCATTGCCTATGCCTGCGCTTATCCACTGGGCGTGGTGGGCATCATTGCCACGGCGGTGATCTTGAGAAAGATGTTTCGCATCAATCTCAAGGAAGAAGATCGGCATTGGGACGAAGAGGCGAGCGCCAACAGTGATGCTCCGATTTTCTTTCACGTCGCCGTGACCAACGCCGGCATCAACGGTCAGGCGATGCGCACCATCCGAGACTTCATCGGTCGGCCTTTCATCTGCTCGCGCGTTTTGCACGATGGCGTGATCACAAGTCCCAGCCCGGACACACAGGTTTTTGTGGGCGACAAGCTGAGGATCGTTGCCGGAGCTGAGTCCAAGGCGGCCATTGTTGCCTTCTTTGGTCAGGAAGAAAAGGACATTGATCTTGCCACAGCGCATTCGCCTCTGATTGCCCGCAATATTCTGATCTCAAAGGATCAGGTCAACGGAATGCGCTTGGGCGAGCTGCATCTGAGTCGCTACGACGGTGTCAACATCACGCGTGTTTTTCGTGCCGGTATGACGCTGTTTCCATACCAGAATCTGCATCTGCAGATGGGCGACCAGGTTTACTGCGTCGGTCCGCAACGATCCATCGAGCGCCTTGCTGATCGTTTGGGCAATCAGGTGCAAAAGCTTGATCACCCCAACATCATTTCAATTTTTCTGGGCATTGTGTTGGGTATCTTGTTGGGCTTTTTGCCGATTGCAATTCCCGGCATGCCTGTGCCGCTTCGACTCGGTCTTGCGGGCGGGCCGTTGATCGTGGCTATCCTGCTTGGCTATTGGGGACCGCACTTCAAGCTGATTACTTACACAACTCACTCGGCCAATCTGATGTTGCGCGAAATGGGGATTGCGCTTTTTTTAGCGAGTGTGGGCTTGAGCGCAGGCGATCGGTTTGTCAGCGCTTTTCTTGAGGGCAACGGTGTGCTTTACGTGGCGTTGGGGCTGATTATTACGGTTGTTCCGCTCATCATCACGGGAATCGTGGCGCGCCTCAAATTCTCGATGAACTATCACCTGATCGTCGGGCTTCTTGCCGGTGCGACGACCGATCCTCCGACGTTGGCGTACGCCAATACGATTTCTGAGAAGGACTCTTCGGCGATCGCTTATTCAACCGTCTATCCGTTGGCGATGTTTTTGAGAATTCTCTCGGGTCAGGTTGTGCTTCTGGCTCTGTGGAGTTTTGTTGCTTAGGCAAACAAAATTCGTGTTTATGCAAGCGGTTTTCTCAGTGTGGGAGAGCCGCTTGTTTCGTCAGTGAGTTTCAAAGCGTTCCGGCCTTGCGGAAGGCTTTTGGTGACATACCGAAGTGCTTCTTGACGTACCGTGTGAAGTACGACGCCGATGAAAACGACAGTTCGTCGGCAATCTGCGCAATCGATAAACGCTTGTCGGAAAGAAGGCGCGCAACTTCCTGCAAAGTGAAGAGATCAACAAAGTAACCCGCATTGCGTCCGCTTGCGCGTCGGCAGATTTCAGAAAGGTAGTGCGGCGTCACACACAGTTTTTTGGCGTACCACTCAAGATTGCGGTGCCGACGAAAACTGCCGTTGGCTAACTCTTCGGTAAAGCGGCGCAGCAATTCCGCGGCGCGCGACGGAAAGTCTTCGGGTAGACAGTTTCGTGCGTGGATGTCGTAGAGATCAAGGATGTGCGCGGCCAACAGATGGCCCACCATTTCGTCGTGAAAGTAGTGCTTCGTGTCACGAGTTCGCTCAAAAAGCCGCTCAATATCGGATCGGCAACGCTCGAAGTCATGCTGAGAAAGGCGCATCACGGGGTTCTGCAGTAAGGACAGGTGACCGATGATGCCGTAGTTGGAGCGAATTGCCAGTCGATTGCCGATGGAGGGAGCGAAAAAAGGAGCGCCTTGAAGTCGCCGGAAGCTGCAAAGTCCTGCGCAAGTGCCGCGTTGGGAAGAATGATGTAGTCGCCGGGTGCGGCGTTGTAGCGCGTTGTTTGGTGCAAGAAACTCAGACTTCCTTGCGTGAGCACGATGTGCATGATGCGAGATGAACCGATGTCGCGAACCATCATCGATAAGTCGTCATAGAGGCGTAAGGCGGCATCGAAGTCGGTTGTATTGGATTCAGTGTCGTTTCGCATGGCTCAACTGAAAAACCACGAAAAGTGAAATTATTTCCCTGATTTGGCTCTTCCGATATCGACTGAAAATTCCTAGGATTTCATGCGTGATAAAAGCGACGTAAGTCGCGTGAAAGACTGAAAGAGAAAGGAATTTTTCAAGATGAGAGAAGTGCGTTTGAATAACGGCGTCATGATGCCGTCTGTTGGATTTGGAGTCTATCAGATTGCAAAAAGTGAAACGAAGCAAGCGGTTCTTCAAGCACTCGAAGTCGGTTACCGCATGATTGACACGGCAGCCAGCTACTTCAACGAGCGCGAAGTGGGCGAGGCGATCCGCGAAAGTGGTCTGCCGCGTGAATCCGTTTTCGTGACAAGCAAATTGTGGGTGCAAGACTACGAATACGACGACGCATTGCGAGCTTTTGATCGTTCTCTGTCGGAACTCGGGCTTGATTACATCGACCTGTATCTGCTGCACAAACCTTATGGCAACTACTACGCAGCCTGGCGCGCGCTCGAACGCCTGCACAGGGAAGGGCGCATTCGTGCGATCGGCGTAACGAGCTTTTCCAACGAACGCCTACAAGATTTGTTCCTGCACAACGAAATCAAACCCGCGGTCAATCAGATCGAAACGCATCCTTTCCAACAGCAGCAGGATGCCAATGCCTTTTTGAAGGCAGAAGGCATCGTTCACGAGGCCTGGGCGCCTTTTGCAGAGGGACAGAAGGGCGTTTTTGTCAACCCGGTGCTCAAAGACATTGCGGCAGCTCACGGCAAAAGCGTTGCCGCTGTCATTCTTCGTTGGCTCAATCAGCGCGGTGTGGTCGTGATTCCCAAGAGTGTGCGCATTGACCGAATTCGAGAAAACTTCAACATTTTCGATTTCAGATTGACTGACGCGGAAATGGCGGCTATTGCCGCTTTGGACGAAAAGAAGAGTCCCATCTACGACGACATGGATCTCGCCACCGTTCGAGCGATCGGTACTTACAAGATTCACGAATAAAGAGGAAGCAACACCATGAAAACGTTTATGCCCAATAACGGCGTCGAGATGCCGTTGCAAGGTTTCGGGGTTTTTCAAATTGCACCTCAGGATTGCGAAACGGCCGTGCGCAACGCGCTTGACGTCGGCTACCGTATGATCGATACGGC
>ENA-OPDH01003200-OPDH01003200.1-human-gut-metagenome-genome-assembly--contig:-NODE-3200-length-9921-cov-1.961383_pt1 | contig 9921 bp, 10 predicted proteins | sample MGYA00241260_ERZ501500 | MGnify/ENA primary metagenome ERZ501500 (study PRJEB25962, sample SAMEA2042519) | human gut metagenome | biome: human gut; feature: human-associated habitat; material: faeces...
CCCGGATGAAACACTGGAGGAACTTCTAAAAATGCTGGAGGAACGTCTAAAAGAGCAGACGGAGGAGCACAACGGCGGCAACTACTGGGTGGGGACTCAGGGCCGCACCCCTTGGGGGAACAACGGCTGGCCCCCCAACGGTATCCGGATCGGCGGGCAGTCCATGCACCGCACCGCCATGATGGTAGCGGGGGAGCGGAAATTCCGGGACTTCCGGAAAGACAATAAGCTGGACACCCGCCAGTTCCAGATGGCCTTCCGCCGTCTGCGGCAATTTTCCGCCCGTGCGGATGAGGCAAGAACCGAATTTGATGTGGACGGCACCATTCGCGAAACCTGCGATAACGCCGGCAATCTGAAGGTGGTCTATGATAAGCCCAGAAGAAATACCGTCAAGGTGCTCCTTCTCATGGACAGCGGCGGCTCTATGGATTATTACAGCCGCATGTGCTCTGCGCTGTTTCAGGCGGTGCGTAATTCCAATCATTTCAAGGATTTGCAGGTGTTCTATTTCCATAACTGCATCTATTCCAAAATCTTCAAGGACCCTCGCATGCACCCGAATTCTGCCATCCCGACCGAATGGATTCTGCAAAATATCAGCAGTGAATATAAGGTCATCATCGTTGGGGATGCCCAGATGGACCCCTATGAGCTGATGGAGGGCAGCTGGTATAGCTATGGCTCCCGCGACCGCACCCCCGGTATCGAGTGGCTCAAGCGCTTCAAGGAAAAATACCCCCATATCGTCTGGCTCAATCCCTCCGAGCGTCCCTATTGGGGCGGCTGGTGGGCAAAAACCTACGATATTTTGGCAAATGAATTTGATATGTATCGCCTGACCTTGGACGACCTAAACAACGCATTAAAGAAACTCATGGTGAACCGATAAACTGATTTTTACCCCTGTTTGATATCCAACAGGGGTTATTTTTTGCGTTCCGCTAAATTGATAATCTTCTTCTTTTTCTTTTGGGCATACTGCAATGTTGCGTAAGCTCCGCCTTCCTTCCGCTCTACCATCGCAATCACATAATCCGCCTGCTCTACCATCCAACGATTTCGCAGTACAATCGCATGCTTATAATGCACTCCCTCTAATATGGATGGTATCAGCACCAAATCAAACATGCTTTCATAATACGCCGAATTCACATTGATTCTTTTTTGCAGATACGGCAATACAAGAATCAAAGATATCTCCTTTTCCCTGTATTGTCTTTTCAGCAATCGCACTGCCGCCGCGCACAAATTGTCAAATTTCCCCATTCCGCCTACAAAACATTCTATCGGCGATTCCGTATATTGTATGATTTCTTCCAATACCTCTGTAATATCCTCCGCCTGCACCCCACAAACATCTCTATGTCCTGCGAATGTACATCGAATCATGATATCCCCCACCTTTTTTCCTCTGCATAAAATTTTCGCAAGTTATAAACTATATAAATAGTATATCTATACAGTTTATTATAACGAACCTTAACAAAAGATACAATGTAGAAAAATATGCAGAGGAGGGTTGCTTGATGGAGCTTGATTACAAAGCAATCGGAAAAAGAATCAAAATCGCACGCATCCAAGCCGAGCTTTCTCAGGAAGCATTAGCCGAAAAGGCAGACCTTTCCCCTACTCACATGAGCAATATCGAAAATGCCAATACAAAGCTGAGCCTGCCGATGCTGATTTCCATTGCAAATGCGCTTTCCGTATCTGCGGATACTCTGCTTTGCGATTCTGTTATCCATTCCAAGGAAATTTTCGCACAGGAAATCCAAAGCGCCGTGGCGGACTGCGATGAATATGAAATTCGCATCCTAACGGAAATTCTGAAAGCATCCAAGCGCGCACTGCGGCAGAATAAAAAATTGAATCAGCACTAAAAAAGAACCCAAAAGGGTTCTTTTTTGTTTGGAAAGCCTGCTTTCGCCTTATCTTGCCATTCTCTTTCTGTAAGAGAAAGAGGACGGGTGATTCCGCCCAATCAGCACATAAATCACAATCGACAGCAGATTAAACACGGACATCCCCGTAAACATCGTCTCATGCCCAAACGAGGAAATCAGTCCCCCTGCAATCGCGCCGCCAATGCCGATGCCGATATCATACGCGCAGAGGAAGGTGGAGTTTGCACTGCCGCGCTTTTCGGGTGGTGCAATCGCCACCGCCATGGACTGCAATGCAGGCTCCAGTCCGCCGAAGCCAAAGCCGGAAAGCACTGCCGCCAACAGATACGTCACCGTATTCGGAAACAGCCCCAAAAGCAAAAACGCCGCAAACATCGCAATATTACAGCTATAGGCAAAAATCCCCTCGCCATGGCGGTCTGTCACCTTCCCTGCTGTCATACGCATAATCAGCACCGTCACTGCCATAATCACAAAGAATAAGCCGCCGCTCGGCAAGCCCTTTTCCGCCGCAAATTTTGCCGCAAAATTTTCCAGTGCGCCATAGGTAAACATAAAAACCACCGCTGTCAGCGAAGCAGGAACTGCATTTTTATCAAATAGCCCTTTCACGCTCAGCGGCTTTTTCTCCACCGCAATATTCGGTGCTTTCAGCAGGAAAAACAGCACCAGTGCAAGCGCAATCGAAAGGCTCCCGAACAGAAACAGCACGGAAAATCCGCATTTTTCCATCAATGCCAAGCCAATCGCCGGCGCAACCGCCGTTGCCAATGCCGTTGCCAAGCCGAAAATCCCCATGCCCTCCGCAAAACGGGAGCGCGGCACGCTGTCTGTCGCAATGGTCGCGGTCGAGGTATTGGAAAACGCCAACGCCGCCCCATGCACCATACGGCACACAAATGCCAGCACCAGTGTATGCAGAAACAGATACCCCAGCGGCATCAGAAGCATCCCCAAAAGCCCCACTGCCAAAATCATTTTTCGCTTCCCGTTATCGAGCATCCACCCGATGAACGGACGGCAGACCACCGAAACCACGCAGAACAGCGCAACCGCCATCCCTGCTACCGCCTCCGAGCCGCCAAGCGCCTCAATGTAAAACGGAAACGTCGCCAGTATCGCCAGATGGTTCAGAAATACCAGAAAATTGATGATAATAATAAATACAAAATCCTTCCGAAAAAGCTTTTCCTCCTGCAAAAAAATACCTCCTTTTACCTTTTTCCGTTAAAATAAAAAAATGCGCTGCCTCTATGCCTGTCACAATCGGACTTACGCATATCAGCAACGCATTGCACTTATTTTTATACCACATTTTTTCTGTTGATGTAAGAAAAAATTTTGTTTTTTGCAAAAAAAATACACCGTACCCACAACAACGGATACGGTATATTCTTTAGAGGTATATTTTTTAGACTTTGAAAGGTGTCTTAGTCTACTTCCTTAGCAGAATCAGTCTACTTTTACGGTCCAGCCGAATTTATCTTCCTTCAGACCCCATTGTACGCCTGTCAGCTCGTCATAAACCTTCTGTGTCATTTCACCGATTTTGTTATGGTTTACAACAACCTTTTCCTCTCCGCGTACAAAGCCGCCGATGGGTGTTACAACTGCGGCAGTACCGCACATGAATGCCTCCTGCACTGTGCCGTTCTTGCAGCCCTCCATCAGTTCGTCAACTGTAATTTTGCGCTCAACGGTTTCCATGCCCCAGCTTCTTGCCAGCTCCAGAATGGATTTTCTGGTTACGCCGGGCAGGATGGAGCCGTTCAGTTCGGGTGTCACCAGCTTGCCGTCCCAGACAAACATCAGGTTCATGCCGCCGCCTTCTTCTACATATTTTCTTTCAACGCCGTCAACCCATACAACCTGAGAATAGCCCTTCTTTGCCGCCTTTTCGCCTGCTCTGGTTGCCGCTGCGTAGTTGCCGCCGCATTTTGCATAGCCTGTGCCGCCGCGAACCGCACGCACATCATCCATTTCAATCAGCATATCCACAGGAGCCAGACCGCTCTTGTAGTAGCTGCCTACCACGCAGGCAATCACCATAAATGTCGCATGAGAGATGCCATGCAGTGCCAGGTCTGCATCTGTACCGAACAGGAAGGGACGCAGATACAGAGATGTACCATACTGGTCGGGCACCCAATCCTTTTCCACCTCTACGAATTTTCTCAGATATTCCACTGCATCCTCCACAGCAAACTGCGGCAGGCACAGTCTTTCTGCGGAATTGTTCATACGCTTGAAGTTTTCCGCAGGGCGGAACATCTGCACCTCGCCATTGGGTGTGCGGTACGCCTTCAGCCCTTCAAAAACCTCTGCGCCGTAATGGAAAACCAGTGCGCCGGGATTCAGAGAAATATCCCCAAAGGGAACGATACGGGGGTTCTGCCAGCCGTTTTCGCTGTCATACTCCATCATGAACATGTGGTCTGTAAATGCTACGCCAAAGGGCACGGTAGCAGGATCGGGTTTCACCTTGGGGTTTGTTGTTTTTGTTACCTTTACTTCCATCATACGTCTTCTCTCCTTTGTTTTTCTCATTTTATCATTTTATCTTTTGTAAGGTTTATTTCTTTTCTTCCACCATCTTAATGTTGCCGCGGATGACATCGCAGGATTTTTTCAGCTCTTCCTTTTCTCTCTCATTCAGAGAAAGCTCTACGACCTCCTCCACGCCGTTTTTGCCAATCACGCAGGGCACGCCGACAAATACGTCCTTCTCGCCATATTCTCCGCAAAGCTCTGCACTTGCAGGCATAATCTGCTTTTCATCATGTAGCACAATGCTTACCATGCGCGCCGCCGTGGTTGCAATGCCGTATTCCGTGCAGTATTTTCCGGAAAATGTGACCCAGCCGCCGCGGATGGATTCCTTCTGCAGGGCATCCCTGTCAAAGCGGAAGCGTTCATCCGTCTTTGCCCATTCTTCCAAGGATTTTCCTCGGAAGGAAACATTGCTCCATGCCGCAAACTGCTGATTCCCATGCTCGCCCAGCATATACGCTGTAATGGATTTATGGTCAATGCCGGTCTGTCTTGCCAGTGCAGAGAGCAGACGGGAGGTATCCAGTCCGGTACCTGTGCCGAACACACGCCCACGGGGTAAGCCTAAGCCCTTTGCCAGCTGCTGCGTCACAACGTCGCAGGGGTTTGTAATGTTGACCACAACTCCGTCAAAGCCGGATGCCTTTACTCTGCCCACATAGCTGTTGACCGCAGGCACGGTAAATTTCATTTCATCCGTTCTGTCCTGATTTGCACGGAGAATTTCAATCTTCCCGATGCTGTTCACGATAACGTCACAATCACCCAAATCCTCATAGGTCCCGATGTTCACCGTTACCCTGTGGGGCAGATATGCCACGCTGTCACGCAAATCCTGACATTCGCTTTCTACCTTTTTTTCATTGCTGTCCACCAGCACCAGCTCATCCGCAATGCCCTGCACCGCCAAGCTGTATGCAACGTGCGCGCCGACATGCCCCAGACCGATAATACCGACTTTTCTTGTTTTCATGGAGATTCCCTCCTTGTCCTTCTATCCTTCCGTTTTGCATTTCTTCTTTCAGTTCCTCTTTTGTAAAAAATCTGCTTTCGCTTTCTCTTTTGTGTAAAAAATTTTGTGTTGCTTTTTGTCTTTTGTAGGTTTAAAAATTTTTCTCTTTTGTGTTTTTTCTTCTTCTGTAAAATTTCTTCTTTTGTAAATTTTTTCTTCTGTAATCTCTTTTTGCTTTTTCTTTTGTAATTTATAAGTTCTTCTTTTGTAAATTTTTCTATGTCATGCCTTTTGTGTCTCACCGAAAGGAAAATGATAACAAAAAAAGCTCATAGCCAAATGCCATGAGCCTTCACATACACATATATCTCTCAGATAGGTTTCGCAAAAAAGGTTTTATTTTTGCGCATGACAATCGGCGTTATTCTTCTTTTTCTTAGGGGCAATAATGCCCAGAATAATAACGCTAATTAGCAGGACAGCAAAACCGTATGCAGTTGTCATGAATACTGAATGTTTCATAACGCATAACCTCTTTTCAAAATCTGTTTTTCTCTGATAAAAAAAAGATATCACTTTCTTTTTTTCCCGTCAACGGAAAAAACAGCGAGGATTTTTCGCTCATTGTATCTGTTTTTATACATTTTTACCCCATTCTCGGCAAAAATGACAAAAAAATCATATAGCAGAAAATTCCTACTGACAAAATAGACAATCCAAGTGCCAAACGCCGCAATAAAAAATCCCCCAATTCCGTAAAATCGGGGGACGTTTTGTTGTCTTACAAAACAGCATCCAGCTTTTCCTTCAGATGATTTGCAGGCACTGCGCCAATCACTGCATCCACAGGCGCGCCATCCTTAAAGATAATCATGTTTGGTACGCTCATAATGCGGTATTTCTGCGCCAGATCCATGGATTCATCAATATCCACCTTTACAATTTTCGCCTTTCCCTCGTATTCTGCGGAAAGCTGCTCCAAAACGGGGCCCATCATCTGGCAGGGGCCGCACCATGTCGCGGAAAAGTCCACCAGTACGGGCACCTTGCTTTCCAGTACCTCTGCCTGAAATTCCTGAGATTTGAGTTGCTTCATCTGTCATTCCTCCTTTATATGCCTTCTTCGGTATCAGTTTAACCGAAGGCTGTATTCTTATGTTTGTTCCAGTATAGCAGAAAAAGGAATTTATTTCAATAGTATATATCAAATAATAATAATTCTCAATAATATTTTTTCTTTTCGTGTATATTCCTCTGTCTCAGGGCAATACTGTTACCGAGGATGTTACTCCCCCTCTGAGGGCAGAAATGCCTTCAGAAATAACATTCTTTCTACTTCTTCCCCTTAAGAAAAGGACGGCAGAATTTTTACATTCTGTCGTCCTTTTTATTGCAGTCCTTTTGTTTCAGTACATTTCGATATCAATAATTTCCGGCTCATAGGGGTGCTTCAGTGCCTTCTGGCACACAAAGCGGAACGTATCCGTGCTGTCGGAAAGATAAAACTGCTTCTCGCCGACACCCTCGCTCTCATTCAGCAGGTCATGCTCCTTTAAGAATGCCATCACCCGTCTTGCCGTTGCCTTCGCAGGGTCAACCAGCTTGATTGCCTCCCCGACCGTCTGCCCGATGCAGCGCTTCAAAAGGGGATAATGCGTACAGCCCAGCACAAGGGAATCAATCCCCGTTGCCACCAGCTCCTCCAGATACCGCTTCGCCGCCTGTCTGGAAACCTCGTTATCCGTCCAGCCCTCCTCCGCCAAGGGAACAAAGAGCGGACACGCCTTTGTGAATACCTGCATTTCGCTGTCCTGCTCGCAGATCATCCGCTCATACGCGCCGGAACGCACCGTCCCCGGCGTCCCGATTACGCCGATTTTCTTATTCTTCGTGGAGCGCAGTGCCTCCTCTACGCCCGGCACAACCACGCCGAAGATGGGTACATCAAACGTCTCTCGCAGCGCATCCAGACTGTTGGAGCTTGCCGTATTGCAGGCAACAATAATCGCCTTCACTTCCTTGCTCAGCAGAAACCGTACATTCTGCTTGGAATATTTCGTTACGGCCTCCTTGGATTTCGTCCCGTAGGGCACACGCGCCGTATCCCCGAAATATACAATATTTTCATGGGGCATCACCTTCATAATCTGCTTTACCACAGTCAGACCGCCAACCCCCGAATCAAATACACCGATTGGTCTTGTATCCATTTCTTCCTTCTCCTCATCCTCTGATGCCCGAATCGCGCTTGAGCGCAAGCTCGATGAAGCGGTCCATCAGTTCTGTTTCTGTCATGCCTGCCTGCACCCAGAGCATCGGGTACATGCTGATGGGCGTAAAGCCCGGCATGGTATTCAGCTCGTTAAAGAGCACTCTTCCTGTTTTTTTGTCAACGAAAAAATCCACTCTCGCCAGTCCGCTGCCGTCCACGGCACGGAAAATCTTTCTGGCAATACGGCGCATTTCCTCTGTCTTTTCTTCCTCCACCTCCGCAGGGATCACCGTACGGGAGTCGCTGTTGTTGTATTTTGCATCATAATCATAAAATTCCGCCGCAGAAAGTACCTCGCCCACGCCGCTGACCATCGGCTCTTCATTGCCCAGCACCGCACACTCGAATTCTCTCGCATCAATCGCTTCCTCTATGATGACCTTTCTGTCATAGCCTGCCGCAAAGTCCAGTGCCGCGGAAAGCTGCTCTCTGTTTTTCGCCTTGGAAATGCCCACAGAGGAGCCCGCGTTGGAGGGCTTCACAAAGCAGGGATAGCCCAGCTTTTTCTCCGCATGGTCGAGAATTCTCTCTCTCTTTTCCTCAAGGTCGTTCTTATGCAACCAAAGATACTTTGCCTGCGGAATCCTTGCCGCCTTCGCAATCATCTTCGTGTATACCTTATCCATAGAAACGGCAGATGCCAGCACGCCGCACCCCACATAGGGAATCTGCGCCATCTCCAAAAGCCCCTGAATCGTGCCGTCCTCGCCCCATGCGCCGTGCAGCACGGGAATCACCACATCCACAGGGATTTCCTTCACATTTCCCCCGACGATTTTCAGAAAGCATTTCTTCGTCGCATCAGGAGAAAGGCTCACGGGCGTGCCGAATTTTTCCCATTCGCCTGTTTTCACATGCTCTACAGGCCCGTTGTAAATCAGCCACTGCCCTTTTTTCGTAATCCCAACCGACAATACCTGATATTTTTCCTTATCCAGTGCCTGCAGCATCATCACCGCCGAGGTTCTGGAAACCTCATGCTCGGAGGACTGTCCTCCAAAAATCACTGCAACCGTTTTCTTGCTGACCATACTCTCGTCCTCCCTGCTTCCGACCAATACTTTTTCTATTATATGCACTTCCCCCTTTCCTGACAATAAAAACTTGCAGGAATAGCATAAAATTCAATATCTTACACAAAATTTGCAAGAAAACACGAAAAAAGATAAACCCCTTTGAAGTTTATCCTGATTTCGCCTTAATTTAATTCCCCTTCATCAGATGGGAAATGGATTTGTATAAAAAGAAGGTAATTACACCGTTGATGCCTGCCTTCAGCACATTAAAGGGAATGATTGCAGGAATCATCAGCGCAAGCACCGTTTCCAAGGGCGCACCCATGAAAAGCGGCGTAAAAATCATATTCATCAGCACCATTGCCGCCGTCTGCACCAATGCCCCCAGAATCAGCGCAATGACCGCCGTTTTTCTCGTCTTGTTTCTTTTATAAATGTTCCCCGTCACCAGTACGCAGCAGCCTGTTGCAAAAATGTGCATCACAATGCCGATAATGCCGCTCTGCGCGCTGACCGTAAAGCCCTGTATGAAGCAGACCACAACCGTCAGCAGCAGCCCTGCCAGCGGGCCATACGCAAAGGCACAAATCAAAATAGGGATATCCGCCGGGTCATACTCCAAAAATGCCGCCGCAGGAATCAGCGGAAAATGTATCACTGCCACCAGCACAATAGAGATTGCTCCAAGCATCGCCATAGAAACCAGCTGTCTGGTTGAAATTCTTCTGTTTTTTTGTTCCATTTTTTCTTTTTCCTCCGTGCTTTTTATTTCAGCCGTTTAAAACGGTTTGGGTCGTTTCGTCTGGCTTCGTCGCCCTTTTTCATAAAATGATGCGCAAAAAAGCCAGCAATGCCAATGCCGACAATCGTACCGATGCCAATGGGGATTAGGGATAACGCCGCTCCGCCCTGCAAAGCCTCGTTCAAATCCTGTGCCGCATCCAATAAAACTGCTGTTGTTCCAATATCGAACATTCGTCTCCCTCCTCATAATTTTTGTTCTATTATGGCATAAATAAGGCTTTTTTGCAAGGAAAACGCCACCCTTGCAGGCACATCTACGAAAAGATTAGCGGCGCAGGTGCCGATTGGGCGCAGTTGAGCAAAGAATAGCAGTGCTTCGCACTGGATGGGGCTCATACGAGCCAAAAATTTGCTTGGGCAACATCAGTGCTGCGCCAGTTTAGAACTTTTTCGGCGAAACAAAGGATTTCTTCCTTACTT
>ENA-OPDH01003209-OPDH01003209.1-human-gut-metagenome-genome-assembly--contig:-NODE-3209-length-9891-cov-15.932798_pt1 | contig 9891 bp, 9 predicted proteins | sample MGYA00241260_ERZ501500 | MGnify/ENA primary metagenome ERZ501500 (study PRJEB25962, sample SAMEA2042519) | human gut metagenome | biome: human gut; feature: human-associated habitat; material: faeces...
CTTCCTCGCGATAGACCGGTATGCCGCCTCCGCCCGCGGTTATCACGATATTTCCCTCCGCCGCGAGGCGTTTCACGATATCCACATTGATTATCTCGAGCGGTACGGGCGAAGCTACTACCTTACGCCAGCCGTTCCCTTTCGGGTCTTCCCGGAAGATGGAACCGTCGGCCTCGGCCATCCTGTCCGCCTGCTCTTTCGTATAATAAGGACCGATGGGTTTGGTCGGATTGGCGAAACGCTCGTCGTTGCGGTCCACCACCACCTCCGTTACCATCGTGACGACATTGCGACGAAGTTTCCTGACGGCAAGTTCGTTACGCAGGGTACGCTCTATCATGTACCCTATCGACCCCTGTGTTTCGGCCACACAGAAATCCATCGGCATGACCTGCAGTTCATACACCTTGCGTCCGGCATCCTGCTGCAACAGCACGTTGCCCACCTGAGGACCGTTACCGTGGCCTATGACCAGATTGTAGTTCATGGAAACAAGCTGCAACAGGGAGTTGCAGGTATCTTGTACGTTTTGTAACTGTTCGGCGTAAGTACCTTTCTGGCCGCTCCGCAGAAGGGCATTCCCACCCAACGCGACTACTGCGAGTTTTGTCATTTTTTAAGGCATTTATAAAATATCGGGCCGAAAGCCCCTCGGCTTCCGGCGTCCGCAAAAGTACGCAAAACTAAACAAAAAACAAATCCTGAGTTACATTCCGTTACGATTCCGCTTAAAAAACTGCCGATTCATAGCCTTTTCTTCCCGAACACACTCATCCTGCCGCGACCTCTTTCCGCTTTATAAGCGGCTTCAGTCCATCTCTTTTCTCAGACGGGCCGCAAGCAGCGGCAGTCCTTCGGCACCGCGCATCCGGATGTGCTCCTTGAGATTGCGCAGGCCGCGCACATCCGGTTCGCCCGGGTCCACGAGATAGACCGGAACCCCACCGGGCACGTACCTTACGAGCGAGGCCGCAGGATAGACGGCAAGCGAAGTTCCCGCAACTATCATCAAGTCGGCCTGCGCCGCAATTTCCGCAGCTCGCTCGAAATTGGGGACGGCCTCCCCGAAAAAGACGACGAAAGGCCGTGCAGGCGAACCGTCCGGCGCACGGTCGTCAGGTTTTTGTTCCCAACCTTCGATGGGAAAGACGAGTCGTTCGTCGACTGTACTGCGCAGTTTGCGCAGCTCTCCGTGCAGATGAAGCACCTGCCTGCTGCCCGCCCTTTCGTGAAGGTCGTCGATATTCTGGGTAATCACCCGAACATCGAACACATCCTCCAGCCCGGCCAGTGCATAATGTCCCGCATTGGGTTTCGAAGCCAACAGCTCCCGTCTTCTCATATTATAAAATCCGATAACCTGTTCCCGGTTTCGTGCCAAAGCTTCCGGAGTACAGACATCCTCTATCCTGTAATTAGCCCACAAACCGTCCGCATCGCGGAACGTAGCGATACCGCTGTCGGCACTGACGCCGGCTCCGGTGAAGACAACCAGTTTTTTCTTTTCCATACCCCTTACTTCCGATTTAATACGAATTTACACGGTGCCGTTCTCTTCCTGCCGACGTTTGACCGTCCGCCATACCGGAAATACGACACAAGCTACGACCATCAGTCTGACAATCACTTCCGCTACACACTCCGCAAGACTCCGTCCGCCCGCAAGAAAACGCTGTATGCTCGGATAGGCAAGCAGTACCAAAGCCGCCAAAGCACATCCTGCGAGTTTCAGACGCGCCGATATCGTTTCCCTGCCGCCGTTCGCTTCCTCCTCTTCCTCCTCCCGGTCGGGCTGTACGGCACACCAGATACCCACGACATAGCCGAAACCGCACACTCCCGCCGCCACCAGCGCTCTACGCATGACGGCACTTTCCGACGCCCCGCCGACAACACAATAGAACAGAAAGATGACCGTAAACGCGAGCGCCATGGCAGGCAATACGCCCCGCCACAGACGTGTATGGAAAAACGCCCTCCATACGGAGGGGTCGAAACCGAGTCTGCGCATATCGAATCCCATCGTTCGTCTCCCTGAATGCGGATACCCACATTGTTCCGCATGCAAAGATACGGAGATATCCGCCTCGCTGAACGAGGAAACCTCGATTTGCCTCTCCGCCACATCCCCTCCATCACTCCGGATTCCGTCCAAGGCCTCGAAAAAGCACAGACACCGCCTGTCTGACATGAAAAAATCCCCACGAACCGCCCAATGGCTTCCCGCAGGGATTAATCATTTATTCATGAGCGGAAAACGGGATTCGAACCCGCGACCCTCAGCTTGGGAAGCTGATGCTCTACCGACTGAGCTACTTCCGCGTTCGGAGTGCAAATATACGAAATCTGCCGAACTTTCATCATCATTCGGCCAATTTTTATTTTCTCCGTCCGACATCGACGATAAACGGACCGGGGCATCGGTGCTATACCGGAAAACCGGGCCGCACGGATACGGCTTACCGGAAAAAGCGGCCATCCACAACCTGCGGCAGACCGTCCCCCTCCGACACTCTCTCCGGCTATCCGCAACAGCCGGACACAGTCCGGGAAACAGAATGCAAAACGGGGGTATCTCCTACCCCCGTCCATTGTTCGGCTGTCGGCCGGTCACTTCGTAAAACGCATGGCGATACTACGGTCTACGGCCCGCTGCGCTGCGGTCGCATCGGCAGGCACCGTCGCGAACTCTTTTCCGAAGCCCTCGGTACTGATACGGTCTGCCGGAATCCCGTCCTTCACGAGTATCGATTTGATATACTCCGCCCGTTTTTTGGAAATTTCGTAATTCACCGCCCGAGTACCCGTCTTATCCGCAAAACCGCCTATCCGAATCCTGACATCGGGATAGTTTTTCAGTATCGCCGCAATATTGTCGAGCTGCTCCATCGAATTTCCTGCAAGAGCCGTCTCGCTGTCATGCATGAAATCTATCTTGTCGAACTGTATCCAATTCTTGCTCAGCTCTTCGTTCGTGGCTTTCCGGTATGCATCGGACTGGAGATACTTCAGCATGCAGTCCTCGCATCCGCCTTCGGCCACCCGGATGGTTCTGCCATCGGGCAATTTGTGTTCCACGAAAGTCAGTCCCTCCTTCGCAGCAGCAGTCTGTGCCGCCGGAGCAGTCGGAACGACGGTCACATTTTCAGTAACCGCTACGACCTCTCCACCACCGTTCCGATTGCACGAACGGATACTCAGAAAGACGATAATCACAACAATCAGGACAATGATAAGCCATACCAGCCAATTGTTCTTTTTGCCATCCCGTCCGGCAACCGGCGCACTGCTGCTGCACATGCCGCTGATTCCCGCAGCACGGCCCACCTTCACCGGTATCTCCTTTACTACCGAGCCGCGCTCCTGACGCAACCCGGCCATTACGGCAGACATGGAGAGATTGTTACGGACTATCTTATGGCCCACATAGCCGGCGATAACCGCTGCCACCCATCCCGACAACCGGTCGGCGCTCGCTGCGGAGATACCGCTTTCGGCCGCCACGGCATTCGGATAGGCCTTGTTTTCCGCCCCGACCAATTCGTTTTCGAACCGCTCGCCGAGATTCATTCCTCCATCTATTCCGTGGCCGGCGAATATCTCCGCCCGTCTGTCGAACAGCTCCGCATTGCCGGCTTCGCGAATAGTCTCATTGACCCGTGCCGTCTCACCCTGGTCCATAAACCTGACCAGCAACGAAGGCAGCAATACCGCCACGGCCGAAGCCACTCCCTTTTCATCCTCGCGAAGCGTAGCCGCGGCCGTTTTCAGCATCTGCGGCGAGATGCTCTCTTTCAGTGATTCATAATGTGTCATAATCGTATAATTTAAGTTGAAATCGAATCCGCCTATATTCCGGTCTTTCCGGAAACATCTGCACACAATATATCCTCATTCAATTTCAATGCCTAACCGTACTCAACGCCGCATTTTATGAACCCTTTTCCACTGGAAGAGGCTGCTCCGAGTGCTGCAAAAAGAAACCCGCTCCTTTTCGCAGTCCGTTACCACAGCGTCAGTTGCCGGGAACCGGCAGCCTCCGGCGGAGTGTCGTCGGGCGGTTTTGCATCGCCGTACACCGTTTTTCCTCCCCATCGCCAGGCATTCCTACGCTCCTGCTCCACATATTTGTCGAAATAATCGCCCGGTTCATATCCGCGTTCCAACGAAATGGATACGCGCGAGAGATGCTTCAGCGCCTCCGTCTTGTCCCTCTCTCCGAGACGTGCACTATGGATGGCCCGGTCGAGCACCTCTATGGTTCTGTCGTAGATTTCGGTAGGCACCGGAAAGGGATGTCCGTCCTTGCCGCCGTGGGCGAAAGAGAAACGCGCCGGGTCGGTGAACCGCGACGGCGTGCCGTGTATCACCTCGCTGACCAACGTCAGCGACTGCAGCGTCCGCGGGCCTACCCCCGGCAGCAGAAGCAGCGATTCAAAATCTGCCACTTCCGATTCGTGGGCCAATATCAACGCCGCACCGAGTCGTTTGAGGTCTACATCTCCGGCGGTCACTTCATGATGGCAGGGCATGACCAATGCCGCTTCGTGCAGCAGCCTGTCGGGCCGTTCGCGCGTAAGTTCCAGAATACCCTCTTTCGTCATGGCCGCCTCCCGATACGTCAGATTCAGTATCAATCCCTGATTAAGCCCGCAAACGGACGCATGCGGTTCCTGTGTAAACGACTCCAGCGAAGAAGAGAGCCAATGATACCGCCGGGCCATCCGACCGGCAGGATTCATTCCCTGCTGTATCACCGCCCAATCCCCTTCCGCCGTCACGACGAACGAATGAAGATAGAGCTGAAAACCATCCTGCACGGCCGTATTGTCCACTTTCGCGGAAAGTCTGCTGCACCGTACCAGCGCCTCCCCGTCCAGACCGGTACGTTCGGCGACGTCCAGCAGTTCAGCGGGAGTCTGACGGGACGACCTGCCGCGGCCGCCGCAGATATAGACACCGAGTTCCGACGACCGCAGGTTCACCGATTTCTTCAGGGCATTCATGACCGAGGTAGTAATTCCCGAAGAGTGCCAATCCATTCCCAGCACACAACCCAGCGACTGGAACCAGAAGGGGTCGCTGAGCCTACGCAACAGCTCCCCCCGGCCGTACTCCATCACTACCGCCTCGACAATCGCACCGCCCAGCAGGCTCATCCGCCGGGCAAGCCACTGCGGCACGCTCCCGTAATGCAGCGGGAGGTCTGCATGTCCGCTTCTTCCCATTTCGGCAAAGATAGGTATCCGACCGGTGTTGTGTGCAGTATGGACATAAATAAAAACGCACCTTCCGGTTTGTCGTCAGGCAGGTACGACAGCATGCGACATATCCCTCCGTCTACTGCAGAAATGATGATTTTTTTAACGTCGGGCTTTGCCTGCATGATTTTATTCATTACTTTTGCACCGCCTCGTCCGAAAACGAGGCATCGGGAAGGCCGGGATTTCACAGCGACGAGCAGGCCATTACCGACAAGTCATGATGGAGAGGTGCTCGAGTGGTTGAAGAGGCGCGCCTGGAAAGTGCGTATACCTCAAAAGGGTATCGCGGGTTCGAATCCCGCCCTCTCCGCAATAAAGGGTGTAAATCAAGCATTTGCAAGATTTACACCCTTTTTTACACCCAGAAATTAGGATTGAGTGTATTTTTTGATTTTTAAGGCATATGCTGCCACTGCAAAATTAGTTTAGTTCGTTTGGGATATATAGCCAATAGTATAAACTAAATTTCATTTTCATCAGTCGATGATTGGCGATTTTATCTATAATTATCCAATATGCCCCCTTCCATAATTTTTAAAGCCAAATATTCTTCTATTTGAAACATTTATTTTATCTTTGACAAAAATTGTCAAGTTAATAAGTAAATGGAGTCATTAGGTCAATATTTAAGAGATGTTCGTGAAGGACTAAATTTACCCTTACAAGAAGTCTACAAAAGAACAAATATAGATGTTACTCTTTTGAGTAGAATAGAAAATGGTAGAAGACTACCAACAAAGGAGCAAATGCAACTTTTAGTAAGGTTATATGGATGTGACGAACACAAATCATTAGTATTATTGGGGGCAGAAAAGGTATTATTTACCTTGGATGGAAACAAGGAATATAAATTGGAGGTAATACAATCTGTCTCAGAAAAAGTCAGATTGGGAAAGATTCCTTCCCTGTTTCCTGAATTGTCAGAGGTCGGATATAAAATGTTCGACCTTGAAAGCCGTAGATATATAGGTAATAAGGCAAAACTTACTCGCTGGATTATGAATATAATCAACGAGCACACAGGGGGATTTTCTTCATTTTTTGATGTGTTTGCAGGAACAGCGTCTATTTCAAAAGCTGCAATACCATATGCGGACAAGATTATAATGAACGATTTTCTGTCATCCAATAACATCATATATAAAGCATTCTTCGCAGAAGGTATATACGATATGGGTAAATTGTATTCTATAATAGAATATTATAACTCTATTAACCCTGATTCTGTAAAAGATAACTATTTCTCAGACAACTTCGGTGATAAGTTTTTTGATTATAGAAACTCCAAATTAATAGGCTATATTAGAGAGGATATTGAGAGAAGAAGAAATGACCTTACACCAAAAGAATATGCAATTCTATTGGCATCATTAATATACAGCATAGATAAAATTGCAAACACAGTTGGTCATTTTGATGCATATATCAAAAAGGAAATAGCATATCACCCTTTGTCGATACAACTTATCAAATTGTTAAATCCTAAAAATATAGAGATATATAAGGAGGACTCAAATATATTAGCAAGAAGCATAACTGCCGATGTTGCTTACATTGATCCGCCTTATAATTCTCGTCAGTACAGTAGATTTTATCACATCTATGAAAATCTCGTTGAGTGGAATAAGCCTGAATTATTTGGTGTTGCAATGAAGCCTAAGGCTCAAAATATGAGTGCTTATTGTACATCAAGTGCTCCAGTTGCATTTAGGGATTTAATACAAAATCTTAATGTGAGACACATTGCTGTTTCATATAACAATACATATGATTCTAAGAGTGGTTCCTCAAAGAATAAAATAACCTTAGAGCAGATTAAATCCATACTTGAGGAAAGAGGTAATACCGTTATATATGATTGCGCACATCGCTGCTTCAATACTGGAAAAACGGAATTTGCAGACCATAAGGAGTTGTTATTTATTACAGAAGTAAAGCGATGAAAAAACAGATATTAAGGTCTCCGCTATTTTATGTTGGTGACAAGTATAAACTTATGGAAGAAATTGGCACATACTTTCCAGATAATATTGGGAAGTTTGTAGAACCATTTGTTGGTGGGGGATCTGTTTTTATGAATACCGTTGCAGAACAGTTTTGTCTAAATGATATTGATGGTTACATTATAGGACTTCACAAATACCTGAGTAAATCAGCGAATAAAAAAAATGCATTTTTCGCTGATTTGGAGAGAATCATAAAAGAATATGGATTGTCATATTCATGCAAAGAAGATAGCATCCCAATGGATTTGAAAAGCCTATATAAAAAAACTTATTTTGCTAAATATAATAAGAAAGCTTATGAACAAATGAGGTCGGATTTCAATGAATCATCAAAAGACAATATGTCTATATTGTACTTGTTGCTGATATACGGATTCAACCGAATGCTGAGATTTAATAAAAGAGGAGACTTCAATTTACCTGTGGGAAATGTAGATTTTAACTCAAATGTAGTATCTGCTTTAGAGAACTATTTTCAGGAAGTTAAGAATAAGAAGCCGAAATGGTATAATCTTGATTATAAAGTATTCCTCAAAAAAATCCAATTATCTGAAAATGATTTTGTTTATTTGGATCCACCGTACCTTATTACATTTAGCGAATATAACAAGTTGTGGAATGAAAAGGATGAAAAGGAGCTATTGCAAATACTCGATCAGTTAAATGAACTAAACATTAGATTTGCGATATCAAATGTCACTCATTACAAGGATAGGAAAAACGATATATTTATTGAATGGTCTCAAAAATATTATACCCATTCGATAAAAAGTAACTATATAAGTTACCACGATAATTCAATTAAACAATTTAATGAAGTACTAATAACAAACTACTAATATGCCAAGAGAACTTGAATATAAACCGTTGCTTTATACAACGACGATTCGTAACCCGGAGCGTTATAAAGACTTTATGAACATACTTAAGCGTTTCGATGGAGAAATTCTTAACGATCATACGGTTGAGTTATTTGAGAGAGAGTTGTTCAAGGTTGGGTTGTATAGGCCAATGATTTTACCGAATTCTGTTAAACAAAAATGGGCATCGACACAAAGAGGAGAATTTGCGGATGAACCACTGACAGATGTAGAAACTGCGACAATATACAGAAGAAATGACCCTAATGCAAATCCAGTTCTTAAAGGACACAAAGAAGCAGGTTTTCCCAAAGGCTGGCCAAGCCGATTTGACACTCAATTTAAGTTGATGAAGGTATTAGGATTCGTTTACTATGAATGGGGTAAACGTATCGAATTCTCTCAAACAGGAAATTATCTTGCAGATACAGTTTCAATAAGTATAAATGAGGGTGTGATATCAAGAGAAATTGTAAATCCTCGTAATGAACAGGTCGCTTTCATGCAAGCTTTTGCTAAGCAGCAAAGATGTAATCCGTTTGTCAGAGAACTCAATGACAACATACCATTAATATTATTGTTGGAGGTCATCAAGAAGTTAAATGCAGATGATGAGTATAATGGAGCTGGAATATCATATAAAGAAATACCATTGGTGATATTCTGGAAAGACAATGATGCAGAGGCTCTATATCAACGAATTAAACTCTTGCGAAACGAACATAGATACAATCCTTCTAATGAAGTAATTGAAGATATATGTGTAAATGAAATTCTTGGTGGCTTTAAGAGGTTCAAACTTAAGGTGGGTTCTATCAATTCCATTTTTTATTTCTTGCATAAGGCAGCAGAACCCTTTAACTGTCTTGAGCAAGATAATCTTGCGTAAAGTTAAGCAATTTAATCTACCCCCCCCCAAAAAAAATGAGGGATTTTTGCATTTTTGAGGATACACCCCGTCTCTTTTTATTGGGCAATCGCCAATTCACGTTTATTGCACACAATCTGGATGTAGCGGAAGATGTTGTAGGTCAAATTTGTCATCGCCACATTCGCCTTCGCCCGTACAATCCCTATTGTCCTGACAATAAGGCCGTGCATACTTTGCTCTTCAAAACCGAATACGTGCTCGACAAGGCAACGGGTCTTGGACTTGCGCCTGTTCTCAGCCTTCTGTTTTTCTGTCAGAGGATGATTCCGACGGCCTTTCTCGCAGATTATCGGATTCATGCCATGCTCCTTCACGGTTGACTCCTGCCCGGCATATCCTGCGTCAAGATACAAATCCTTATCCTTGTCTGACTCATCAAGCAGCTGCTCAAAACCTTTGGAATCATGCACATTGGCAGGCGTTGTTGCATACGAGAGGATTACCTTGTTGCCTTTGTCTACCTTGACATGCTGCTTGTAGCCGTAAAACGTGTCACCGCGCTTCTTCGTCCAACGGGCATCCACATCCTTATGGAATTTCTTGTGAGGATTGTCATTCCACAGTTCGTCGCCCTTGCCCTCCTTTATCTTCGCATTCTCCTCACGAGTGTTGCGCTGGCGTGGGGCAACGACAAAACTGGCATCTATGATCCGCCCCTCGTTGAACTGAAGGCCCTTGGCCTCCATGAACGTACGGAAGTCTTCAAACAACTTGTCATACGCACCGACGGACGTGAGGGCTTCGCGATACTTCCAGATTGTCTTCTCGTCCGGTACATCATCCACGTTCTCTATCCCCAGAAAAGCGCGGAAACTGGTGCGGTCCACTAT
>ENA-OPDH01003214-OPDH01003214.1-human-gut-metagenome-genome-assembly--contig:-NODE-3214-length-9886-cov-2.536161_pt1 | contig 9886 bp, 4 predicted proteins | sample MGYA00241260_ERZ501500 | MGnify/ENA primary metagenome ERZ501500 (study PRJEB25962, sample SAMEA2042519) | human gut metagenome | biome: human gut; feature: human-associated habitat; material: faeces...
AGGAAATGGCCAATATTCAGGCTGGCATGAGTTTCTATGGTGAAATGCCCGATATGTTTAATCTGGTATTGAATTCAGACCATAAATTGGTGAAAGAAGTATTGGCTGATGAAGAAAAAGAGTGCAGTGCTGCCATTGCTCCTATACAGACGGAACTGGAAGATGTGACAAAACGTCGTGATGCACTCAAGAAAAAACAAGAAGGCAAGAAAGACGAAGATATCCCTACTGCGGAGAAAGATGAACTCAATGATCTGGATAAGAAATGGGATGAGTTGAAGCAGCAGAAAGATTCTATTTTTGCCGGATATGCAGGCAAAAACAAAGTGGTACGTCAGTTGATCGATCTGGCATTGTTGCAAAACAATATGCTGAAAGGTGAAGCATTAAATAACTTTGTAAAAAGAAGCATTGAGCTGATTTAAGCAGCCGCTTTTTAATTTCATAATATCATTCAAAGAGCATTACGTGCATGAAAATGTATCGTAATGCTCTTTTTTCATTAGAAATGTATGTCAGCTGTCGGTAAATTGGAAACTATTGTATATATTTGAACGATGATTTAACCCTCTATATAGTGTTTTGCTGGACCTTATGAAGAAAAATCTTTTATTGTTATTTCTTTTTTTACTGTTTTTGCCAATGCTTGTCCAGGCACAGAAAGTCGGATTGGTATTGAGTGGCGGCGGTGCTAAAGGACTGACGCATATTGGAATTATTCGTGCTCTAGAAGAGAATAATATCCCGATAGATTATATAACCGGTACTTCTATGGGAGCCATTGTGGGCTCTCTTTATGCCATGGGGTATTCGCCTGACGACATGGAAACCTTACTGAAATCAGAAGATTTCAAGCGATGGTATTCCGGTGAGGTGGAAGAAAAATACATGTACTATTTTAAGAAGAATCTTCCCACGCCGGAGTTTTTCAATATACGCTTTTCCTTTAAGGACTCGTTGAGCCTGAAGCCGCAGTTTCTGCCGACCAGTGTTGTTAATCCTATCCAGATGAACCTTGTCTTTATCGATCTGTATGCGCGCGCTACGGCTGCATGTGACGGTGACTTTGATAAACTTTTTGTACCATTTCGTTGTATCGCATCGGATGTGTATAACAAGAAGCAGCTGATTCTGAAGCGTGGTGATCTGGGTGACGCCGTACGGGCTTCTATGAGTTTTCCCTTTATGTTCAAGCCTATCGAGATAGACAGCATGTTGGCTTACGACGGTGGAATCTATAATAATTTTCCAACCGACGTGATGCGTGAGGATTTTCATCCGGACATCATTATCGGTAGCGTTGTATCTACCAATCCGGGAAAGCCGAAAGAGAATGATCTGATGAGCCAGATAGAAAATATGGTTATGCAGAAGACAGACTACTCTCTTCCTGATTCTGCCGGTATTTTGATGACTTTCAAATATAATGATGTAAGTCTGATGGACTTCCAACGCATCGATGAGCTCGAGAAACAGGCCCACGCATTGGCGGGTCACCCCTTCAATCTCGCGAGCCCCATGCAGCTCTCGCAGGTACTCTTTGAGGAAATGGGCCTCCCCGTCAAGAAGAAGACCGCGACGGGAGGACATTCGACGAACGAAGAGGTGTTGACCGAACTCGCCTACGACTACCCGCTCCCCAAGATCATTCTCGAACACCGTCGTCTCACCAAGCTTCGAGGGACCTACCTCGACAAGCTCCCGAAGATGGTGAGCGCGCGCGACGGGCGCGTGCACACGACTTTTGGGCAGGCTACCGCCGTGACGGGGCGTCTGACGAGCGTGGATCCGAATCTCCAGAACATTCCGGTGAGAACCGAAGAGGGCCGGCGCGTGCGCGAAGCCTTCATTGCGAAACCGGGGTCCTTCATCGTCTCGGCCGACTATTCGCAGATCGAACTTCGCATCATGGCGCATCTCTCGGGCGACGAAGGGCTTCTCGCCGCCTTTGCGCGCGGAGAAGACATTCACCGCGCGACCGCGGCGGAAGTCTTCGGACGCAAAGTGGAGGACGTCACGCCCGACGAGCGCCGCATGGCGAAGGTGATCAACTTCGGACTCATCTACGGGATGAGCGAATTCGGGCTCGCGCGCAACCTCGGGCTTGACCGCAAGGTGGCGAAGGCGTACATCGACAAGTACTTCACGCGCTATCAGGGCGTGAAGCGCTACATGGAGCGGATGCGAAGCGAAGCGCACGAGCGCGGTTTCGTCGAGACGGAATTCGGGCGCCGTCTGTGGCTTCCCGACATCGAATCAAACCGCGCCCCCGTGCGGCAGGCGGCCGAACGCGCAGCCATCAACGCCCCGATGCAGGGGACGGCGGCCGACCTCATCAAGCTCGCCATGTGCCGCGTGGCCGAGTGGCTCGAAAAGGACGGGCTCGTCTCGAAACTCATCCTTCAGGTGCATGACGAACTCATTCTCGAGGTCCCCGAAGAAGAGAAGGCGGTCGTGATGGAAAAGCTCCCCGCCATCATGGCCGGGGTCGCGCAACTGCGCGTGCCGTTGCTCGCCGAAGTGGGGGCGGGCGCCAACTGGGGCGAGGCGCACTGAACGTAAAAAGCCCGAACGAAAACGGGGACCGTCGGCGGTCCCCGTTTTTTCAAAGGAAAAGGGCGGATTACTTCGCGGGCGTGAGGCGCATGAGTTCCGCGCCCGAGGCGTCGGTCAGGACGAGGACGCCCTCTTCGGTGAGCGAGGCGCCCTGCGTTTTGCCGAGATTTTCAAGGAATACCTGTTCCACCTTCATGGAGTCGGGCGAGCACATCATCATGGTCGTGCCCATCTTCGAGAAGGTGAACTTGCCGTCTTCCACCGTGAAGGACCCCATCACGCGGTTGCAGCCCGAGACGCCCGAGACGCGGCCGTCTTCGGAGAAGGCAAGCGACGGCGCCTGTTCGGCCTGGGCGACGGCGGAGGCATCCCACGTGAAGCTGTGGCCGGCGAGGGCGTTCCCGATGTCGGAGCCCTGCGTCGCACAGGCCGAGAGCAAAAGAGCGGAGGAGGCGAGGAGAGCGAAGCGGAAGGCGCTGTGCATGAGGAAATTCCTTTGATCAAAAGAGGGGTTTCAACTTTGTTGCGGCCATTCTAGCGAAGGACGCCCGAAAAAGGCATGACGAAACGTTTCGAATCGCAAGCGGAAGGCAAGCGTTGACCGTGCTTTGGCCGTGCCCGAAGCGGTATCGCTCGCAGCACTCTGCGATAATGCCGGTTTTCCATCGTTATACGGAGTTCCACGTGATCCGATCCAAGAACCGAAAGGAACCGTCCCTGCCCGAGCCCGCGACCCGGGAGGAAATGCTCTCCCTGCTCGCCGTCACGCTGTGCGGCGGTGGAGAATATTCTTCGAGCCTTCTGCAGTACCGACTCGAAAACTTGAGCATCTCCCGCGTCCGCGCTCGGGAGATTCTTCAGGAAGCTGTCGAGAAAGGGTGGGTCTTGGAAGTCTCGAGGGACGCTTACTACAGTTGGGACGAGCGTCTGCAACTGACCTCTCCGGGGTTGGGGTACCTGTTGGAAAACGGTTCCGCCAAGAGCGTGTTGGACTGCGCCGAACGGGCCCGTTGCTTTTACTCCGAAGTGCTCGTGAGGTGTCGGCAGGGAGATTTCAGCGGCACGAATTTCGACGACGCCACCATCCTGTTTCTCTGCGGCATCGAGGCCTTCGAGGAGGGGGACTCTGCGAAGACGAGCCAATATTGGAACCGGATCGGCACGCAGATGCTGCAACTGTGGGGAAGACAATACGGTATCGGATTGATCGCTTTGGCCGTCAAGGAGAAAGAATACCGCCCTCTCGCGTCTCTCTTTCCCGACGAGCTCCTCGTCGGTTTGTTTGAGGAGCTTTGTCTCACGCATCCGAATCAAAGCGCCGAGGAGTTGTGGGGAGAAGAGGGACGCGCGCTTTTCCTCGCCTCCTTCAAGAACAAGGAAATCGGCGCGGTCGTGCACGATTGGTTCGTTTTTCGGGAGGATTTCCTCGCGCACGGAAATCCCCGGGCGGCTCTGGAGAAAACCCGGGGAAGTTTTTGGGCGCACGCACTCGAAGGAATCATCGCCCTGGCCGAGGAACAGAATCCGACTGCGGCTCTCTGCGCTTTTGAAAAGGTTCTCAAAACATACCGCGGCGGCCGCAAACGGCTTTTTGAGGAACCTGAGCTCAACTGGTTCTACGGGATCACGCTCTACCTCAACCGCGAGAATCCGAAGGTCATTCGGAAGATGACGCAGTTGCTCGGCCTCAAGAAAGTGGCCGAGACGAATGACTTCGATGCGCTCAAACTCCTTTTGATGCACGGACTTTCGCAAGAGATCCCGTTGTTCCTTGTCAACGACATGGCCCGCCATGCGGGTTGGCAGCTCGATCAAAACGTTTGCTCCCTTTCGGCTTTCCTTACCGTCATTGCTCTCTACGCCTTCCGTCACGAACAAAACTTCGTGTCGGCCGTTCGTCTCGATTCGCTCCCCGCCCTTTGGCGAGCCTTCTGCGCGGAAGTCGCCCGTGCGCTTCGCGATGAGAGGGAGGGGCAGTATGCCGAGACGTACCGCATGCCCGCCCTATTGCCGCGCTTTGAAAAGAAGGCCGAGTGGGAAGTCCTGCTCGAGCGGCTCGAAGGGCTTGGCAGGACGGCTGAAGCGGAGCGCAAGGTTGCTCCGCCGAAGGGAGTCGTGCGCACGGCCGTCGCCTATCTCTGGGACCGCCGGAGCCGGGAACTCTCGCTTCGGCTCAGAAAAACGAAGGACGACGGCCTCACCTGGAGCAAGGGGACGCCGCTGACGGTCTCCGCCTTCGCCATGGGGACGGCGGAGATGGACGAACGCGATCTGCGCGTGGCGCAGGCCGTCTACCACCCGGGCGACAGAAAAAATCTTTGGGCGATCAGCCCAACCAAGGCTTTGATCGAACTCATCGGTTGCGAGCGCGTCTTCGACGCCGCGGACCCCAATCGCCGCCTCGAAGTGGTGGAAGAGCCCTTCAGTCTCTTCGTCACGCAGGAGGAAGGAGGGTACGCCGTACATTCGAACCTCTCGGATGATTTCGACCGGAGGTATCTCTGCGACGTGCAGAATCGTCCCGACGGGGCGATCGTCGTGGTGCGGCCTTCCAAGGAGGAGCGCGAAATTCTTTCGGCAACGCAGGGCAGCGAAATTCTCTTTCCGACCGAAGCGAAGGCGCGCCTCACGAAGTATCTCGAAGGTCTCTCGAGCCGCACGCCCGTGCTCTCGGACCTTTTGAAGCAGTCGACGAAACTTGAGAAAAAGAGGGGAGACGCCCGCGTCACCTTCCGCGTGCGTCCGCAGGGCGACCGTTTTCGCATCTCGGCGTTGGTTCGGCCGCTCGCGAAGGAAAGGCTCGTGTGCCGGCCCGGTCTGGGCGAAGAAACCGTCGCCTTCAACGTACAGGGCAAAGCCCTGCAGGTCGTTCGCGATCTGAAGGCCGAAGCGAAAAACTGGCAAACGATGGAGGAGGCTCTCGCGACGCTGGACGACGTGCGCGAGGACGACACCGATTGGAATGCGCCGCTTCGCGAAACGCTCGAGTTTCTCGACGCCGTGCGCGCACATCCGAAGGAAGCCGTGCTCGAGTGGCCCGAAGGCGAAACGGTCGTCGTGCGGCACTCGCCGCTTTCCTTTGACAGTTTTGAATTGAGCCTCACGAGTCTCGGCTCCTGGTTCGAGATGAAGGGCGGTGTCACGCTCGACAACCGTTCGGTCCTCACGGTGGCCGAACTGTTGAACCGCATCCGCTCGGCCGAAGGCAACTTCATTCGACTGAGCGACAAGGAATACGTGGCGCTTACCGAATCCTTCCGCCGCGCGCTCGAGCGCCTCGAAGGCGTGTCGCTCGAAGAAAAGAAGGACCAGGTCAAGGTCTCCGCCTTCCGTGCGGGGCTTCTCGAAGATCTCCGCGAAGAGGGCGTGGCGCTCAAGACGGACGAAGCCTTCCAAACCGTCGTGAAGCGCATCGAGGCGGCCGAATCGCTCGTCCCCGGTGTGCCCGAAGGCTTGCGCGCGGAACTTCGCGACTACCAGACGGAGGGCTTCGAGTGGCTCGTGCGGCTCTCCGCCTGGGGCGCGGGTGCGCTTCTAGCGGACGACATGGGGCTCGGAAAAACCGTGCAGACGATCGCGCTCCTTCTGGCGCGCGCAAAGGAAGGTCCCGCCCTCATCGTGACGCCCGCAGCGGTCCTCTACAACTGGGTCGAAGAACTTGCGCGCTTTGCGCCGGGCCTTCGGGTCACGGTCTTCAACCGCGAGGCGGACCGCGCAAAAGCCGTGAAGAAGGCGGGACGAAACGACGTTCTGCTCGTCACCTACGGAGTGCTCACGTCGGAAACGGACCTTCTTTCGTCACGCGGCTGGGCGACGACGGTGCTCGACGAAGCGCACACGATCAAAAACCGAGGCGCGAAGATGTCGAAAGCCGCCATGCGGCTCACAAGCGATGCGAGGGTGCTCTTGACGGGGACGCCGCTCCAAAACCACCTGAGCGAAATCTGGAATCTCTTCGAATTCGCAAATCCGGGACTGCTCGGCAACTACGAGGACTTTTCCGAGCGCTACATTGTGCCGATCGAAAAGGGGCGCGACCGGGAGCGCCAGCGCAAGCTTAAGCGCCTCATCTCGCCCTTCATTCTTCGCCGCACCAAGGCGGAGGTACTCGAAGAACTTCCCGAAAAGACCGAAATCACGCTTCGCGTGACCCTGTCGGACGACGAACGGGCGCTCTACGAAACACTTCGCAAACGCGCGGCCGAAAGTCTTGAAGCGGGGGCCATCACGTCCTTTGAAGCTCTTGCCGAACTCACAAAACTGCGCCGCGCCGTCTGCCACCCCAAGTTGATCGACGAGAGTCTGCCGTTTGCCTCCTCAAAGTCGGAGGCCTTCCTCGACCTTGTCTCCGACCTGATGTCGGGTGGGCACCGAACACTCGTCTTCAGCCAGTTCACGAGCCACCTCGCCCTCATTCGGAGGGAACTCGAGGATCGCGGGATCGATTACCTCTATCTCGACGGAGCGACCCCGGCGAAGGAGCGAAAGGCTTTGGTCGAAGCCTTCCAGACAGGAACGGCGCCGCTTTTTCTCATCAGCCTCAGGGCGGGCGGAACGGGGCTCAACCTCACGGCCGCCGACTATGTCGTGCACCTCGATCCCTGGTGGAATCCGGCGGTCGAGGACCAGGCTTCGGACCGCGCCTACCGCATCGGACAGAAGAATCCGGTCACGATCTACCGGCTCATCGCCGAGGACACGATCGAAGAGCGCATCCTGACGCTCCACGAAACGAAGAAGTCGCTCGCCGACGCGCTCCTCGAGGGGTCGGACGTCTCGAGCCGCCTCTCGCGCGACGAAATCCTCGCGCTCCTTGCCGCCTGACGAAGGGGCGAAAGAACGACGGGCCCGCGCTCGGTGCGGGCCCTTTCCAAAACTTCTGTGACTTTCATGACGAAACGGCCCGGCCGCAGAGGACCGAGCCGCTTCGCTCCGGGACACAACGGAGAAGAGGTTACGCCTTGAGGACGCGGGCCACTTCGTCGGCGAAGGCCTTGCGGCCGCGCGACGAGAGGATGCCGTAGAGGCGCATGGCGGTGAGATTCGCAAGGACATAGTTGCGCACCGCGTTGAAGGTCTTCTCGTCCTTGACGCCGTAGACTTCGCCCGCAAGGGTCTTCAGGGCTTCCACGGACCACTTGCAGGCCGAGGACGAAATCACCCAGTCATGGTCGGCGAGGTGCACGACCCAGCCTTCCATGCGGCGCGGCAGCGGAATCGTCTTGCGGTCCGGGGCGAGGTAGCCCGAAGCGACGGGATCGCGCCCGGCGATGACGGCGGCGGCTTCAATCCAGCCGACGACGAGCTTTTCGCCTTCCTTTGAGGCGGGGTGTTCGTGGGCGCAGGCCTGCGCGACGACGAGGGTCGCGGGGAGATTGCGCTTCATCGATTCGGCGATCGAGAGAACGTGGTGTTCGCCCGTGGCGGCAAGCGTTTCTTCCTTGCGGCATTCGCCCGATTCGAGCCACTGGAAGACCCAGGGCTTGTGGAGGTCGTGCAGGATTTCGCCGCCCACTGCGTCGTCGTAGGAGAGTTCGAGTCCGTTGACGTCGACGTAGCTGCGGTAGAGATTTTCCGCGGAGAGAACGTTGAGCGCCGTGTGCGTAACGAGACCGCCCGGATAAGCGTGGTGGGAGGCGAAGCCCGAACCCGGGGCCGACCAGAAGGGCTGGGGCGAGGCCGAGGCGCTACCGTTTTCGGGGAAGACCTTCTTGCGCTTCGCGTCAAGGAGTCCCTTTTCAATGAGGACGGCGCGGATCGTCGTTTCGTCGCCTTCGAGGATCGTCGGGGCGGGATTTTCCAGAATCTTGAGCACGGCGTCGCGCGTTTGGGCGTTCTGTAGCTTCTTCGCGCTCTCGAGGATCATCTTCCAGGCCGTCTGCACGACGTCGCTTTCCTGCGCGACTTCGACCGGGCTCATCGAGAGAACGTCTCCGATCGAGCGGGCGGTCTTGGGCGCCGCGGCGGCGTGCGCGATCGGCGCGGTGCCGAAGAGCGTGAAGGTGCCGAGCGCGGCGGCGGTCGTGAGGAAGTTGCGGCGGTTGAGGGTGTTCATTCAAAAGTCTCCTGTCGTGTGTCTTTGTGGATGGACGGGAGGGATTGTGCCCAAGCCTTGTGACATTCCGATCTCAGGAGGGTGACATCTCGGTGAAGCTTTCGTGACAGGAGGATGACGGGGAAGGCGCCCTTTTCCGTGCGTTTGCGCGCCTGAGGAGAAAAGTCCGCGCGCAAAGAAAAAGACGCGCCCGCCAAAGGCGGACGCGTTTGCAGAGGCCAGGAAGAAAAGCGGTCAGTTGAGCTTCGCCCGGCCCGCGGCGACGGCGGGAAGGAGCGCAAAGAGGGCGCCCGCGGCAAGCGTCGTGAGGATGATTTTTGCTTCCGCTCCCGCAAGGGCGGGCGACATGGCGATCCCAGTTTCGTGCGTGAGCGCGAGGCCCGCGCCGAAGGCGCCCGCCGTGCCGAGAACGAGGCCCGCAAGAGCGCCCGAAGCGGCTACCGTGACGATCAGGAGCCACACCACGAGGGCGACGTAGCGTCTCGGAGCGCCCATGGTGCGAAGCTGCAGAAAGACGGGGAGACGCAGCCGCCCGAGCACGCCACCAGTGATCACGGCGGCGGCGAGCGCAATGAGCACGGCCGCGGCCGTGAGAACGTCGAGCGCGACCGAAGCGTTTCCGAGCACGGCGTAGAGGTTCACCAGAACTTCGCCCGTGAAGACTCCCATGAGGTTGACCGGGAGCCCGCGTGCGTCCACGACGTGGGCGGCGTTGGCGGTCTGTCGGAGTTTGTAGGCTCCCGCGATCGTGGCGGGTTTCACGACGACGGCGGAAAAACCGGGAAGTTTCGAGAGATCTCCCGTCATCCACGATTCGAAGGGCTCCTCGTGCGCGTGTTCTTCTCCGGGCTCGGCATGTTCGTGCACGGCCCAGACGGTTTCGATCGGAATCAGGACGGCTCGGTCCCAGGGCGTGCCCGTGGGCGGCGCCACGCCCACGACGCGGAAATGCGTGTCATGCTCGTGCCCCGCACCTTCGACGCGTCCGTGCACGGGGCGCACTTCGTCGCCGACTTTGACGCCCGAGGAAGCGCCCGCCACGGCTTCGAAGCGCGAGGAAAAGACGCGCCCTTCGGAGAGCGGCAGGGTGTCTCCGAAGGTGACGAGCGTACGGGTGGTGCCGACGAGAGGCGCTTCGCCCGCGCGGTCCCCGAAGGCGACGGGCGCGGCCCAACGCACGTCCTTTTGGTTTTGAAAGAGTCGGAGCGTTTCGGCGGGGACGATCGGAAGCGCTTCGTCTCTGAGATACACCGTTCCGAAGAGAAGCGCGGTGGG
>ENA-OPDH01003216-OPDH01003216.1-human-gut-metagenome-genome-assembly--contig:-NODE-3216-length-9883-cov-3.099003_pt1 | contig 9883 bp, 9 predicted proteins | sample MGYA00241260_ERZ501500 | MGnify/ENA primary metagenome ERZ501500 (study PRJEB25962, sample SAMEA2042519) | human gut metagenome | biome: human gut; feature: human-associated habitat; material: faeces...
AACAGGTTCACCGTCTGTGTGTACAGGAAGCGGGCGTTCACTCTGAAATACAGCTTTTTTACAGCGGTAAACATGAACCCCGCGGAAGTGGACATGCCATCCGAAAAAAGCGGTAGGAAGGAGTGCGAGTATTTTTAATTTTGAAATATCTGATATTGCGATCACATCCAGCGTGTCATCGGTTGGATCGGCTTTCGGACAGAATTTGAAGCCGCCGCCCTCAACCTTTTGGTTCATTGCTGTAGCAAAATAGGTTTTATATAATTCAATAGGAGTGTTGTCATCCAATGTGAGTGTCATTTTCGACGGTGTCATTGTAAGAATCTGTTGAAGCGCTACAGCGGCATAAGATAATTTGCCTAAGTGTAGTTTGTTCAACAGTTTTTTTAACTTCGATACATATACTTGATGACAGACTCCGGCGTCAAAACCAAGACCGGAGCTTACCGCGAATCGTCTTGTTTTGCCGGCATACATAGCAGTTCCGATATTAATATATGTAAAACGATCCGGAGAAAGAATATGTTTTAATGCCTGAATCGGATCAGTGGATAGTCCCATACCTCTTGCGAAGTCATTGCTCGATCCGATGGGAATGTATCCGAGGACCGTATCTGTCAAATCTTCAATTCCATTGATCACTTCATTGATCGTACCGTCGCCACCTAATACAATAAGAGTTTTTGCCCCGCTTTCCTGAGTAAGTTTCTGTGCGAGGCGTGTGGCGTGCTTTTGATATTTTGTAAAAAATACTTGATAATTTACGCTTTTTTCTTTCAAGATTGCTTCCAGGGAAGACCACACCTGATAGCCAAGACCGGTCTTGGCATTAGGATTGACGATAAATGTATACATTAGAATACTCCATTTAAATAATTTTCAAGGCAGCGCCGCATATTTCCTTCGAAATCTGCATCTCCGTTTTTAAGGCACCACTCAAATACATTTCCGATAACGATCATACGGATATCGGTGGTGATGTGCTCCAGAGAATCGCTTAAGGTGATGATTCCGGCATCGATACATTTTTGAAGATAGTTGTGCACGGTGATGATCGGATAAGGCCGCTCGGTACGGATCAGCGGATTTAAGGACTGGTTCTTGGGAGTATAGTAGTTTGCCATAAATTCCACCCCCAGTTCCCGACAGTAGCGGACATAGTTTAAATAGACATAGACAATCGTTTCCCGTGCTTCTTCTTTCGAGGAAGGGAGATCAAGAAGATCCGGATTGATGCTTGGCTGTTCTTCAATATAATAAGAAAGAAGATCATCCTTCGTCTTAAAGTGGTGATAAAAGCTTCCATTAGAGACACCGGCTTCCTCACAGATATTCTTGATGGATAATTGTTCGTAGCCGCTTTTTTTAAGAATCCTTTTGGCGGCATTGAAGATCCGGGCTTTTGTTTCCATGGATTTCAGCTGCTGTTTTGATAAATCTTTTGACGGTTGTTCCTGATGCTTCATAGTCTTAATCCCCTCTTTAAAATGTCGTTGTTTGTGTCTACACATTGTAACATAAAAGAAGGACAAAGGCAAGAAAACAGAGTGACCTCGGTATCTGCTATTTCGTTGCTTATGAATGAAAAGTAAGTTATAATATAAGATAGTCCATTTATGGATAAAGTGACAAGAAAGGAAATCGGCATGGACATTAATCAGAAGATTACAGAAGAATTGGGCGTGAAAAAATGGCAGGTAGATGCCGCGGTCACGTTAATTGATGAAGGAAATACAATCCCGTTTATTGCGAGGTATCGAAAAGAAGCGACCGGCACCTTAGATGATGAGCAGCTTCGAAAGCTTCATGAGAGGCTTACATATCTTCGAAATCTGGAAGAAAAAAAGGAACAGGTTCTTGCAAGCATTGAGGAGCAGGGGAAGCTTACAGAAGAATTGAAGCATCAGATCCTTTCGGCAGAAACGTTGGTCGTAGTGGAAGATATGTATAGACCATATCGACCGAAGAGAAGAACAAGGGCAACGATTGCGAAAGAGAAGGGACTTGAACCGCTGGCGGCTCTTATTATGCTGCAGAGTGCAAGAGAGCCGTTGGAAGAGCTGGCAAAAGCATATATCAGTGAGGAAAAAGAGGTGACATCAGCGCAGGATGCGCTTGATGGAGCAAAAGATATCATTGCTGAGAGTATCTCGGACGAAGCAAAATATCGTATCTGGATTCGGCAGATTACAATGAAGAAAGGTAAGATCGTTTCTTCGGCAAAAGACGAGAAAGCGGAATCGGTATATGAGATGTATTATGAATTTGAAGAACCGGTCAACCGTCTGGCGGGACACAGAGTGCTTGCTTTAAATCGCGGAGAAAACGAGAAGTTCTTAAGCGTAAAGATTGAGGCGCCGCAGGAAGATATTTTAAGATATCTGGAGAAGCAGATCATACGAAAAGAAAACTCCTACACGACACCGGTTTTGAAAGAAACTATTGAGGATAGTTATAAGAGACTTATTGCTCCGGCGATTGAGAGGGAAATCCGCAATGAATTAACAGAAAAAGCAGAAGACGGAGCTATCGAAGTCTTTGGAAAGAATCTGGAACAGCTTCTGATGCAGCCGCCGATCACAGGGAAGACCGTGCTTGGATGGGACCCTGCGTTTCGTACCGGATGTAAGCTGGCAGTTGTGGACCCTACCGGTAAAGTTGTAGGAACAACCGTGATCTTCCCTACAGCACCAACTACCAAGCAGAAGATTGAAGCCTCTAAAGAGTTGCTCAAAAAGATTATTCCAAAGTATCATGTGTCGTTGATTTCGCTGGGAAACGGAACTGCGTCCAGAGAATCAGAGCAGTTTATTGTGGAACTGTTAAAAGAGATTCCCGAAAAGGTGCAGTATGTAATTGTCAATGAAGCCGGCGCATCAGTGTATTCCGCAAGTAAGCTGGCAACAGAAGAATTTCCGAAGTTTGATGTGGGACAAAGAAGTGCGGCTTCTATCGCAAGAAGACTTCAAGATCCGCTGGCAGAACTTGTGAAGATTGATCCGAAGTCGATCGGTGTTGGACAGTATCAGCACGATATGAACCAGAAGAAATTAAGTGAGGCATTATCAGCGGTAGTGGAAGATTGTGTAAACAAAGTCGGCGTTGACCTGAACACAGCATCGGCACCGCTTTTGTCTTACATTTCCGGTATTTCTTCCGCGGTTGCGAAGAACATCGTGGCATATCGGGAAGAGAACGGACGGTTTCTGTCACGGAAGCAGCTTCTTAAGGTGGCAAAGCTTGGTCCGAAAGCATTTGAACAGTGTGTCGGTTTTATGCGGATTCAGAACGGAGAGAATCCGCTGGATGCAACAAGCGTTCATCCGGAATCTTATGCTGCGGCAGAGAAGCTTTTGAAAAAGCAGGGATTTGCGGCAGAGGATATACAAGGCGGAAAACTTACGGGATTGTCTCTGACGATCAAGGATTACAAGGGGCTTGCGGAGGAACTTGGCGTTGGCGAGATTACTTTGCGGGATATTGTCAAGGAGCTTGAAAAGCCGGGGCGTGATCCGCGTGATGAGATGCCAAAGCCGATTCTTCGAACGGATGTCCTTGATATGAAGGATTTAAAAGAAGGAATGGTGTTAAAAGGAACCGTACGCAACGTCATAGATTTTGGGGTATTTGTGGATATCGGAGTTCATCAGGACGGCTTGGTGCATATCTCGGAGATCACAGATAAGAAATTTATTAAACATCCGTTGGAAGCAGTCAGCGTTGGGGATATTGTGGATGTTAAAGTAATGAGTGTAGATCTGAAAAAGAAGAGAATACAGCTTACAATGAAAGGTGTGTAAAAGAGGAAATGAAAAGCAGTTTGAAAAAACATATGAACACCGTTTTTGGAGTTCTTGTAGGAAATGCAATTCTGGCATTTACAGTAGCGGCATTTATTATACCTCATGGAGTAATTATGGGAGGCGCAACAGGTATCGGTCTTACGATCGCTCATTATGTACCGGTTGATCTGTCCATTATTATTTTCATTGTCAACAGCATTTTGTTTGTGCTGGGAGCGGCGGTGCTTGGCAAAAAATTTGCGGTAGCAACAATTGCAAGTACATTTATCTATCCAACATTTTTGTCTATTGTGCAGAAGATTCCGGGGATTGACGGACTAACTGATAATCTGATGCTTGCAACACTTTATGCAGGTGCGCTCCTTGGAGTCGGAATCGGTCTCATTGTGCGTGTGGGCTCATCCACCGGAGGAACGGATATTGTGGCTCTTGTACTTAATAAGTGGTTTCATATTCCGGTGGCAGGGCTTTTGTATGTCATAGATTTTCTTGTGCTTGGGGTACAGGTTTTCTTTTCTGATACGGAGCAGATTATGTACGGAGTGCTGATGCTGGTTCTGGAGACGGCTATTTTAAATAAAGTGATGCTTCTTGGACAGTCGCAGATTCAGTTGTTTATTATTTCGGAAGAGTATGAGCATATACGGGAGAAGATGCTGAAAGAATTGGATGCCGGAGTGACGATGGTACATGTTGAGACGGGATATGGGCAGGAGAACCAGAAAGGAGTTCTTTGTATCATCCCGAATCGTAAATTATATTCTGTTAAGGAATTAGTTCAGTCAATTGATCCAAAAGCATTTATCACGATTACTCAGATCAATGAAGTGCGTGGAAGAGGTTTTAGTATGGAACGGGTTGGATATGAGGAAATTCCACAGGACGCAAAATAAGTAAAAAAACAGGAAATGAAAAGAGAAGAAAGGAAGTAGGAGTATGGAAAAAGCAAAGGTATATTATACGGATTTTCGAGCAAAAATCGGGGAAGGACTTCCGACAAAATTGAAACGTCTGATTAAGGAAGCCGGTATCGGTGATATTGATATGGACGGGAAATTTGTCGCAGTTAAAATGCATTTTGGAGAGCTTGGCAATTTGAGTTTCCTGCGTCCGAATTATGCAAGAGCTATTGTAGACGTAGTAAAAGAACTCGGAGGAGTACCATTCCTTACAGATTGTAATACGCTTTATCCGGGAAGTCGTAAAAATGCGATTGAGCATTTGTATTGTGCATGGGAAAACGGATTTACACCTATGACAGTAGGATGTCCGGTTATCATCGGTGACGGTTTAAAAGGAACAGATGATATCGAAGTTCCGGTAGAGGGCGGCGAGTATATTGACAAAGCTATGATCGGGCGTGCAGTGATGGACGCAGATATTTTCATCAGTCTGAGTCATTTTAAGGGACATGAGACAACTGGTTTCGGAGGCGCCATTAAGAATATCGGAATGGGCTGTGGTTCCCGCGCCGGCAAAAAAGCGCAGCATATGAACGGTCAGCCGGAGATCGATCATGAACTTTGCAGAGGATGTCGTGCATGCTTGAGAGAATGTGCAAATGACGGACTTTCTTTCGATGAGAGCACACGAAAAATGAGTATTAACACACAGAATTGTGTAGGATGCGGGCGCTGTATCGGTGCTTGTAACTTCGATGCGATTGCATTTGCTAATTATGCAGCGACAAAAGATCTCAACTGCAGAATGGCAGAGTATACGAAGGCAGTAATTCAGAATCGTCCGAATTTCCACGTTTCATTGATTGTAGATGTATCTCCGAACTGTGATTGTCATGCGGAAAACGATGCGCCGATTCTGCCAAATATCGGAATGTTTGCATCGTTTGACCCACTTGCACTTGATCAGGCCTGTGTGGATGCCTGCTTGAAAGCAACGCCACTTCCAAACAGCCAGCTTGCAGAGGCAATGGAGAAGGAAGATTTCTGTGATCATCACGATCATTTTGAAAATACAACACCGAATTCGGAATACAAGACCTGTCTTGCACATGCAGAGAAGATTGGACTTGGAACAAGAGATTATGAGATTGTTGTCGTGAAATAATGAAAGATGGAATGACTCTTAGAGAAAAAGTCTTACAGTAAAATAATAATATTTTGTTGTAAAGGGCTTGAATAATCAGAAGTGAAGTTCTATAATAAGTAACGTAAATTAAGAAAATTCTTCGGGGTAGGGTGTAATTCCCAACCGGCGGTAAAGTCCGCGACCCGCGTAAGGCGGCTGATCCGGTGACTGGCACAAGTCAGAATTCCGGAACCGACAGTAAAGTCTGGATGAGAGAAGAATCATGCGATGTTTATTATGATGTCTAAAAGGACCCCGATGCTTTATGTGTCGGGGTTTTTGTGATACAAGAAATGTTGTTCCTATACCACAATAATCCACGGAAAGCATACTAAAATCGTATAAGAAGAATTTTCTTTCTTTGACAATAATGTGAACACAAAAGGAGAGAAAGAAAAATGGAAACAAAAACAATGAGCAAAGTGAACGCAGCCCAGAAAAGTAAAGTAAGAAGCATGGCGCAGATCGGAATGTTGTCTGCAATCGCAGTAGTGTTGATGCTGTTTGAAGTGCCGCTTCCGTTTGCACCGGCTTTTTACGAGATTGATTTCAGTGAGGTCCCGGTGTTGGTTGGCTGTTTTGCAATGGGGCCGATGGCAGGAGCGGCAATTGAGCTCGTGAAGATTCTTCTGAATCTTGCAATTAACGGGACGATTACTGCAGGCGTTGGTGAAATCGCAAATTTGCTGATCGGATGCGCGTTCGTTCTTCCGGCGGGCTTCATCTATAAGAGAAAACATTCCCGCGGCGGAGCAGTTTTAGGAATGGCAATGGGAACAATTGTTATGACAGTTGTCGGCTGTTTTCTGAATGCGTATGTTTTACTTCCGGCTTATGCGAAGGCATTTAGTATGCCGATAGAAGGTCTGGTGGAAATGGGAACAAAAGTAAATGGACAGATCAACGATCTCTTTACATTCGTTATGTTTGCAGTAGCTCCATTTAACCTTTTGAAAGGTTTGGTGGTATCTCTGATCGTGCTTTTGATTTATAAAAAGATCAGTCCAATCTTAAAAATGAATAAATAAATCCATCAAAAGTAGCGCAGAAAATAAAGATATGATACAATAGGCAAAGAAATGAAATGAAAACAAAGTTGGAGGAAGACATTATGCCTATTAAAGTGCAAGTAAGAGTGGGCGCAGAAGCCATGATAGACTTTATGTTGTATCATATTTATGCAAGCGCAGTGGGAGTGATCACGATCATTCTCGGAATATTAAATATTGGATTAGGAATCGCGTTTGCGAGCAGAAAAGAATTTTTGTATATGGCGGGTGCATTTGCATTTGCTGTTGTAGTTTTTGTAATCTATCCACAGACGATCAAGAATCGGGTAAAACGTCAGATGGAGCGCATGGAGAATAAAGAGGCGCTCGTTACATATATCTTCTCCGAAGATGGAGTGGAGACAGTAACAAAAGATGACAGCGGGAAGGCTGACTGGTCTGCATTAAAAAAAGCGGTATCAAGAAAACGGCTGCTTCTGTTGTATGATGATAAGAAACAGGCAGTGATTCTGCCGATTGATCAGATTCAAGAGGAGTATGCTCAGATTGTTGATATGATCTCTGCACATATGCCGGCTCCGGCAGTGCGGATCAAACGTTTGGATGCGAAACAATAATTCTGGTGGAAAGAGGATGTTGTTATGGTGATAGAGACCAATCAGGAAAAAGAAACATATGCTCTTGGTGTTCAGATGGGACAGTCTGCAAAACCGGGAGCAGTCTATACACTGGTAGGTGATCTTGGTGTGGGAAAAACTGTTTTTACGCAAGGCTTTGCGGCAGGACTTGGTATTGACGAACCTGTAAACAGTCCCACATTTACGATTGTGCAGATTTATGAGGAAGGGCGTCTGCCCTTCTATCATTTTGATGTCTACAGAATCGGTGACATTGAAGAGATGGACGAGGTGGGATTTGAAGAATACGTGATGGGAGAAGGTGTCTCACTGATCGAGTGGGCGAATCTGATTGAAGAGATTCTTCCGGAACGTCGGACAAATATTCTGATCGAGAAGGATCTGACACAGGGATTTGATTATCGTCGGATCACAATCGAGGAACAGTAACCGATAAAAAATTAGAAGAATGGAACAAAGAGAAGGCTGTTGATACAGAGAACATTTTTACAGCAGCTGACAGAGGAAGGAAGCAAGACCATGAGAGTATTGGCGATAGACAGCTCAGGACTGACAGCAACGGTTGCAGTCGTTGAGGATGAACAGACAATTGCGGAGTATACCGTGAATTATAAGAAGACACATTCGCAGACACTTCTGCCGATGATTGATGAGGTAAAGAAGATGATCGATCTGGATCTGTCCAGCATTGATGCCATTGCTGTGTCAGGAGGACCGGGCTCTTTTACCGGGCTTAGAATCGGATCTGCTACTGCGAAAGGACTGGGACTTGCTCTCGGAAAACCTCTGATCCATGTTCCGACAGTGGATGCACTGGCCTATAATGTTTATGGGTGTGGCGACTTGATCTGCCCAATCATGGATGCCAGAAGAAAACAGGTTTATACAGGATTGTATTCATTTTTACACGAAGTGAAAGATGGAACACATCTGACAGAGGCTGTATTTCATGTGGAAGAACAGCAGATGGCGATTGCAGTAGAAGAGTTGATCGGTAAGTTGAATGCGTATAAACGTCCGGTTGTATTTTTGGGAGACGGAGTACCAGTGTATCGTCAGATGCTTGAAGAGGGACTTGAAGTCCCGTATTCATTTGCCCCATCATACATGAACCGTCAGAGAGCGGCTGTAGTAGGAGCACTTGGTATTGCGTATTATTATGCAGGAAAATATGAGACAGCAGAGGCGCATAAGCCGGATTATCTGCGTGTGTCTCAGGCAGAGCGCGAACGTGCTCAGCGTGAAAAGGAAGCAAAGACAGAAGTGCGTGAGATGACGATTGAAGACGGTGCTGTAGTTGCTGAGATTGAGCACCAGTCATTTTCTGATGCCTGGAGCGAGAAGGCGATTCTAGAGACACTGGAACAGAACAATAGTGTCTGCTTTGTTGCGGAAAAAGCAGGGAAAAGAGTAGGATATCTGCTTGGCTATACTGCAGTTGATGAAGTGGAGATTGCAAGAATCGCAGTGATTGATGAGATGAAACGTCAGGGGGTTGGTCATGCATTAATGCTAGCTTTGAAGGCGTGGAGTAAAGAACATCAGATTGCAAAGGTTCTGCTGGATGTAAGAGAAAGCAATCAGGCGGCAGGAGCATTTTATACGAGAGAAGGATTCGTAAACGATGGAGTCCGCAAAGCATTTTATCAGGATCCGAAGGAAGATGCAGTACTGATGAGTCTGGAAATAGATAAATAACCAGCAGTTACCAGTGGAAATTGCGAAAACTGTTTTGTATAATTGAGGCGTAACAAAGGAAGAAAACAGGAATATTCCGTTTTTGTAAATTACAATGATGAGTAACAACATAATTGCTGCTCACAGGAGGAAAACGTATGCGCCAGTATCAGTTGAAAGAAACAAAAGAAATTACGAAAATTATTTGTAACCGGTGTGGAAAAGAAACAAAAGTTGTGAGTGGGATTCCGAAAAGAGAGATGCTTCATGTAGAGCATACCTGGGGTTATTTTTCTGGAAAAGATGGAGAAAGCTGCAGTTTTGATCTGTGCGAGGAGTGTTTTGATGAAATTACAAAGGGGTTCCTCATTCCAACCGAATGTAAAGATGAATGAAAGAGTCTGGTTTGCAGTTTCGGGCAAACCGTAATGGACTAGAAGATAGAGGAATATTATGTTAGATGTATGTTTGCTTGGAAGTGGTGGGATGATGCCGCTTCCTTATCGTTTCCTTACTTCCTTAATGACAAGGTTTAACGGAAGCAGTCTGATGATTGACTGCGGAGAAGGAACACAGGTAGCTGTAAAAGAGAAGGGCTGGAGTTTTAAACCAATCGATGTGATCTGTTTTACTCATTATCATGGGGATCATATCAGTGGACTTCCGG